>Ga0207108_1025_pt2 | contig 24346 bp, 22 predicted proteins | sample Alteio_BWMinHeat_76_FD_153562 | JGI IMG/M metagenome (GOLD analysis project Ga0207108, IMG submission 153562) | Enriched cells from forest soil in Barre Woods Harvard Forest LTER site, Petersham, Massachusetts, United States -... | ecosystem: Environmental > Terrestrial > Soil > Temperate forest >...
CGACACTGCGCTTGTTTGGGGGGCTCATGACGGAATCGCCCTATGTGGCGGCCCAGATGCTGACGAAGTGCTCGTTGAGGATGGCGGCGACGGAGGGGTCCTCGAAGCTTTCGTGCTCCATGACGTGGCACCAGTGGCAGGCGGAATAACCGATGCTGAGGAAGATCGGTCTGCCGAGCTGCCGGGAGCGCGTGAGGGCTTCTTCACCCCACGGATACCAATCGACGGGATTGTGCGCGTGCTGCTTGAGGTACGGGCTCGTCTCGTTCAAGAGGCGATTGGTAAAGGCTGACTGGTTCATGGGTCCCCTCGGCAGACGGCGTGTCATCCCGAAGGTATGATATGGACGCTAGTCCGTGACGTCGGCTTCCACCGTTACGGTTGCCGTCGCGTTGTCGAGGTCGGTTCGAATGGTGAGCTGCTTCTTGAGCTTGCCGGTCTTGGCCGGCTGGCACTTGATGGTGAGAAAGTGCACCGTGGCGGCGGTCGTGGGCGCCGCCACGATAATGCCGTCGCCGGCGCCATCGACACCGAGGATCTTGAATGCCTTGTTGGTGTTCCCCTTGACGACCACGCGCTGGCTCTTCTGCTCGTTGACTTTCATGGTCTCCAGGGCCACCACAGTGGGCGCGACGGTGAGGGGCGACTGGATATTCGCCTCCACGAGCACGGCCAGGACGGGGCTCGCCTTGTCGTTGGTCTTCAACTGCAGCTCCTGCTTGAGCTTGCCCGCGGGCGCGTCCGGCTTCAGCGCGACTGTGACCTTGTAACCCACTTGGCCCGTGCGCCGGTACATCTCGGCGAGCGTCACGCTCAGGTTCGGCGCGCCGACCGCCTCGGTAATTTTCCAATCCAGCACGCCGGCGTATTCCACCTCGACCGTTTGCTTGGCGGTCGCGCCCTTGGCAGTGATGCCGAAGTCGATCTGTCCGGGGTTGAAGACGACATCGGCCCTGCTATTGGCCGAGATCTTGAGCGTCGCCGTCGAGGTGAATTCCGGGCCGACGGTGATGTAGATGTCGATCGACTTTGGGCCGGTAAACTTGCGGGCGTCCATGAATACGTCTATATAGGAGGTTTGCTTGGACTTGAGCAGCGTGGTTCCCAGGGAGACGGAGGCGCAGCCACACGAGACACGCTTTTCCACGATCTGGAGGTCGACCGCGTAGATGTTGGTCATGGCGAAGCGGTGTGTGAGCTTGGAGCCGCGGGGCACGTTGCCGAAGTCGTGGCTGAGGTGCCCCTTGAAGAGCTTGTCGGCCCAGGCGCCGGTCTGGGCAAGAGCAGCCTGGGCGCCGCCGGCGATGAGCAACAACGCAAGGACTGTGTTTTTCATGGCTCGCCTCTTCTTGCACACGGCGTTGACGCGCAGGGAATCTCGACCACCTAAGAACGATTCTACCGTCGCCGTCGAAATGGGTGAAGCCGGATTCTTGTTGCTCTTTTGGGCGGCGTCGAGGGTAATGAGGAAGCGTGGGCCGAAAGTGCATTGGCGCGCGTGCGCTGCGTCAGGGCTGAACGGAGGATATGACATGAGTGCCGATTGTGCGGGTCTTGTGCGGTCTGCGCTGATTGAAGAGCTTGAGCAGCTCCACGCGGGCGTGCTCGAGGTCGCGCACGGGCTTGCCGAGCCGGAGCTTTGGCGGAAGCCGCTGGAGCCTGGCAACTCGGTGGGACACCTGATCCTCCACCTGACCGGCAACCTCAACCACTTCGTGGGCGCCCAGCTCGGGAAAACGGGCTATGTCCGGGAGCGCGAGCGCGAGTTCACCGACAGCGCTCCACCAGCGCGAGCAAAGCTACTTGCCGACTTCTTGGGCGCCGTGGTCACCTTCCGGCAAATAGTCGGCGGTCTGAGTGCGGAAGAGCTGGCGGCGCCGCACCCCGAGGCTCGATTCGGGACGGTGCTCAAAGGCCTCATTCATGTGGTGGCGCATTTCGCTCTCCACCGGGGGCAGATGTCGTACATCGCACGGCTGGTGAAGGCGGGGTAGATGGGCGTGGGACAGGTTGAAAACCTGTCCCACGATCCCTCGACCCTGAGACCTGGCGGAAACGCCGGCAGCAGCTCGAAGGGCTCGGTGGCCCCATCACACGCAGTGACATATCGTCAGACCACCGCCGCTCATCCCTTCGCAGCCAGCCATTTGTCATTCATGAACTTGTAGCCTTGCTCGTAAACCTCCTCGGCCTTGGGGAAGAGGTCGCGCCACACGCGTGTGGCGGCGGCGAGGTCGGGGAGCGCACGGCCGAACGCTTCAATCGTCAGCCAGCCGTCGTATTTGACCTTGCGAAGTGCCTTGAACGTCTCGTCCCAGTGGACGTGGCCGGTGCCCGGCGTGCCGCGGTCGTTTTCGCTGATGTGCACGTGGATGAAGCTGTCGGCAAAGTTGGCGATCGTCTCGGCGATGTTCTTTTCCTCGATGTTGGCGTGGAAGGTGTCGTACATCGACCTGAAATTGGGGTGAGCGACCATCTTGACCAGGGCGCGGGCGTCGGCGGCGGTGGTGAGGAAGTAGCACTCGAAGCGGTTGAGGTATTCGATGGCCAGCTTGATGTTGGCTTTTTGGGCGTAGTCGGCCGCCTGGCGCAAGACGTCGACGGCGCGTTTCTTCTCATCCGGCGTGGGGCCCGCGCCGGAGAAAACGCCCAAGGGCGAATGAAACGGGCCGGCAATCAGCGCGCCTCCGAGCGTGGCCGTCATATCGACGGCCCATTTGAGCCGTTCCACGGCGGCCTTGCGGAGGCCGGCGTCCGGGCTGATGGGATTGGCTTCGGGGGTGACCAAGGTGACAGTGGTGCAGCCGAGGCCCAGCTTATCCAGCTCCTTGCGAATGCTCGTGTAATGGGCGGTATCGCCTTGGAAGAGCGGGATCTCCACGCCGTCAAAGCCCGTTTTCTTGAGCCTGGCCAGGATGGGAAAATGCTCGGCCGTCACGTGGGCGGTCCAAAGCAGCAGGTTCATCCCCGTTTTCATGAGGTGCGGCTCCGTGGTGACATCATTGCTTCACTGTAGCCCATTTCCCGTCATGCGCCGACTGCAAGATCGCGTCCAGCACGAGCTGGGTCTGGTAGGCGTCGCGGAAATCAGGCTGGGCCGGCTTGCCAGAGGCGAGGCCTTCGATGAAGTCGGCCACCTGATGCACGAAGCTATGCTCGTAGCCGATCTGGAGGCCGGGGACCCACCACTTGCTCATGTAGGGGTGATCGCCGTCGCTGACGTGGATGGACCGCCAGCCGCGCACGATGCCCTGGTCGCGGTGGTCGAAAAACTGCAAGCGATGGAGATCGTGGAGGTCCCAAAAGATTGACCCGTGCTCGCCGTTGATCTCGAATGTATAAAGCGCCTTGTGGCCACGGGCATAGCGGGTGGATTCGAAGGTGGCCAGGGAGCCGTTCTTGAAGCGGCCCATGAACGTGCAGGCGTCGTCGATGCCGACCTTTTCGACCTTGCCCGTGAGGTTGTGCTTGCGCTCCTTGATGAACGTCTCGGTCATGGCGTTCAAGGACTCGATAGGGCCGTTGTGCCAGATGGCGGTGTCGATGCAATGGGCGAGGAGATCGCCGCTGACGCCGCTGCCCGCGGCGGCGACGTCGAGCCGCCAGAGACCGGTGCCGCCCTGTGGCAGGTCGGCGCTGATGGTCCAGTCCTGAAGAAACTTGGCGCGATAGTGGAAGATCCGGCCAAGGCGGCCCTCGTCGATGAGCTGCTTGGCCAGCGTCACGGCAGGCACGCGGCGATAGTTGTACCAGACCATGTTGGGGACGCGCGCCTTCTCGACGGCTTCCACCATCGTGAGCCCCTCGGGCCCGTTCATGGCCAGCGGCTTTTCACAGAGGATCATCTTGCCGGCTCTGGCGGCGGCTAGGGCGATCTCCGCGTGGGTATTGTTCGGCGTGCAGATGTCGATCGCGTCAATGTCCTTGCGCTCGATGAGCTTGTGCCAATCGGTCTCCACCGACTCGTATCCCCACCTGGCGGCGAAGGCCCTGGCGTTGTCCGCACTGCGGGCGCAGGCGGCCTTCAGCACCGGTCGATAGGCGAGGTCGAAGAAATCGTTGACGCGGTGATAGGCGTTGGAATGGGCCCGACCCATGAAGCCGTAGCCGATCATGCCGATGTTGAGAGGTTTGGTCATGCGTTTGTGTCCCGCGCGGTTATTCGAGCCGCGGCTAAACGAATACCGAGTTATTTATTGGTCTTGGCGGCGAAATAATCGAAAACTACCTTGCCGACTTTTGCGCACAAAAAGTTGCCGGCATTGTCGGCCGACCAGCGGGTGTCGTCATTCTCGGCAGTCAGCACGCATACGGCAACGGGGCCGCTCTTCAGGTAGATAATGCCGGCGTCGGTACGTGCTTTGAGGACCGAGCCGGTCTTGTGGGCGACCACGGTGCCTTCGGGCAACAAGCGGGTGAGCTTCTCCTTGTCGTCGCATTGCTTCAGATGGTCGAGCATGGCGTTGGTTGCCTCGGCGTTGGCGGCCTTGCCGGCGTGCAGCTTTTCAAGAAGTCCGATGGTCTCGCGCGCGGTTGTCGAGCCGAGCCCGAACACTCGGGAGCGCTCGGGGTCAATCGAGGTCGTGTCGGCGCGGAACGACTTGGCGTGGATTCTCGTGTTCGGAAAGCCCCACGTTGTCATGCGCTTGCCCGTGGCGGCTATGCCGATCCTGTCCAGCACCAGGTTGGTGGCCGTGTTGTCCGAGAAAACGATCATGAGGCGTACGGCGTCCCGGAGCGAGAAGGTCGCGCCGTCGCTGAAATGAGGTGTAAGGATGCCGCTGCCCCTGACCTTGTCGGCATCGTGGAGAGTCACCCTGTCGGTCAGCTTCACCTTGCCTGCCGCGGCTTGCTGGTAAACCTCGATCATGACGGCGAGCTTGATCAAGCTCGCGGTCGGCATCGGCGTGTCGGCGTTCAGGTAGTAGCCCGCGCCCGAATCCAGGTGCTTGACGGCGATGGCGACCTTGCCCTTGTGGGCTTTGGCGAGTGGGGCGAGGCGACTCTCGAGCGACGGATTCCCCGCCAAACACAGAGAACAAAGCGAAAGGAACGAGCAAGAAGCCAGTAGTGCCTTGACGCCCATATCGTCGTATCCTTGTGAACCGCGCTCCGCTGCCGCGTCGCGGCTAACCGGCCTAGGCCGCGTATTTCTTGCGCATCTGATCGAGGAAGCGCTTGGAGTCGGCGGTGACGTCCCAGGCATTGGGCCAGAAGCAGAGATCGACGCACCACCAATCGTGGGGCACGCCGCAGTTGTTCAGCTCGGGCAAGAGCTTGTCGAAGTTGAGCTTGCCGGTGCCGAAGGGGTTGTGAGTGCTGGTGTTGTGCTCGTTGAGGGAGCCGTCGGAGTCGATGAGGTGGATGTGGGTGATCTTGCCCTTGAGCCTCTTGAGCAGCTCCAGGTCGCCGCCGGGCAGGATCTCCTTGGCGCCGGCATGGTTGGCGCCGACGACGGCAGCCATGTAGGCGTGGCAGGTATCGTAAAGGACTCCAAAGTTGGGGTTGCCCTGGGCGCGGACGCCGTCGACGATGGCCAGAATCTCGGACGGCTTGTTGAAGACGAAGCCGGGCTCGAACTCCCAGCAGATATTCATCCCGTGGTCGGCCGCCATCTTGCTGGCCTTGCTCCACACGTCGATGATCCGGCTCAGGCCCACCTTGGGATCCATCTTGGAGGTGGCGAAGAAATCGGGGGGCTCCACCGAGTCAACACGGATCGTCTTGATGCCGAGGTCGGCGCCGAAGACAGTGAAGCCCAGGAACGCGGCCAGATAGGGAGTGGGGTTTTCGTCCATTAGGGAGGGACCCGGCTTCTTGAAGCTCCACAGGTCCACGGCGATGCCGGAAAACTCGAGGCCGTGGTCGGCGACTTCCTTCTTCAACCTTTGGCGATCGGCCCTGGCCGGATGGGAGACGGGAGTCGGGTGCACGCCGAACGCCCCCAGCTCCACACCCTCATAGCCAAGGTCGGCCAGCATGTGCACGACCTGGTGAAAATCGTTGGTGGGCTTCTCCTGGTTGAAGATGTAGGCCCAACTGCCGATGGAGAGCTTCTTTTTTGCCATGATGTGTATCCTTAGGTAATCAAGAACCATGTCGCCGAGACGCCAGGCTGCTCAAGCTTTTCCGTCGCCCGGTGGGTGCTCCGTTCCCGAGCCCAGGACGTCGCGCTCCTCCGGCGAACCATCAAAGTAACGCTCGATCATTTCCGGGTCGATGCCGGCCGCCTTCCCCAGCATCAGTGCCCGTGCCGGGCTGGGTTGGCCTAGCCGATAGGAAGCCCAGAACAGGGCAAAAAGGACAATGGAGACGACGATCAAAAGCCCCGCCTGTGTCCAGTCGATAGCGCCTTGTACGGTATTCAAGATCACTGCCAACGAAATCATTGAACATACTGCTCCGAGGAAACTGATCATCCGAAAATAGGCCAGCAATATCGACTTGGCGCTCAGGCCGATGGGACAGCCGGAAAAATCCTTGCGCGATTCGGTACCGTCGATCACGAGATAACTTTGCCATGGAATTAACGGCATATACCAAATGTGGCCGAAACGGGTTGCGACGTAGAAGAGCTTGGGAAGATGGTCGCATTTCCCATACAGGCCGGAGCCGTGGATGAAAATCATGCCAGGGTCCTATTTCTTGTGATCGCCGACTTTCGGCGCCTGGGGATTGGTGTCCGGTCCGAAGTAGCGGAGGGTGACCAGCGGCTCGCTACCAGTGTTGTCGAAAACCACACCGCCACGGGCGGCGTCGTGGCTTACGAAGACTTCGTCCTCGGTCAGCTCGCCGAAGCGAATCATGGCCGGCGTCTGCAGGCGCTGCTTGCCGATCCAGCCGCTGCCCTGGACGGCGATCAGGCCGTAGGCGCCGGTGTCCTTGAGCGTGACCTTCACGCCCGGGTTCACGGTCAGCTCCTTGGCCGTGAACAGCTCGCGGGCATCCATCTTGCCGTAGACGATCCAGCGATCGACGTAGCCGTTGGCGGCGGTATCGGCCGCCGGAATGGGCTCGAGGTAATGGTGGTCCTTGAAGCTGGGATCGACGTTACCCTCCCAGTCGAGCTGGGCAACGAGGTAATCGAGGTCGTGGTGCCGTTCCTTTGGCACGTCCTTGACAAGCAGGTCCCAGGGGACGGGCCGGCCTTCGACAAGCGACTGATACATGCCGAAGACGTCGGAGCCCCACTGGGGCTCGTAAGTGACGAGGGAACCGGGAGCGTGCAGGATACAGGGAGGCACGAGCCAGCCGGTGCCGGGCTTGAGACGGTAGGCCTTACTGTGATCGAGAATGCCGTTATCGCCCTCGCTCCAGCGCTCGAGGCAGCGGCGGAGGTCTTTTGGGGTGGTCCCGGGCTCGAGACCGAAGAACGTGTACGGGAAGTTGTTGCCGACGGCATTCAACTGGGGTGGAAAATAATAGGACTCGGGCTTACCCTGTTGTCCCACCAACGCAGCCTGGGCGTTGCTCTGGTGCATGTGGTGCGGGATGGGGCCGAGGTTGTCGAAGAACTTGCTGTAAACCGGCCAGCGTTGGTATTGTTCCCAAATTGCCGGACCCACCGTTTGCGGCCCATCGATCGCGATGGCGTCCCGCAGCGTGAAAACCCGTTTGCCATCGTGGACGACGTAGCTAAGGCCTTCATCGGGCGGAGCGCCTTCGTTAGCCGCGGTGGTGGTGGAAGAGAACCAGCGCTCGTCGATGCCGCCGCGTTTGGCGCCGAGCGCGTACAGGTCCTGAGGGGCCAATTTGATGCGCTTGCCGGGCATGAGGAAGGAGCGCGGCACCCAGGTCGGCGCCAGGCGGAAGATGCCGCCGTTGCCCGCGACGACTTGCTTATAGAGCGCGGGGCTGACTTTGTCAGAGCCAGCTGACTGCTTCGTCTTATTTGAGGACGAGGTCTTCTTGGCCATGCCGATAGGCTCCTCAAGGTGGTGATTACCGTGTACGAAGCATGGAGCAGCGGTCCCGCCGGCCCCGACGCATCGCAAGCGCTTCAGCGCAATCCGAGGCGGTGGGGCGCTTATAGCCCGGCGCGTGCAGCCAAGCAAGGATAAAGTCGCAAAGTCAGGGTGTCCGGCGGGAGGCCTTCAACTAACTTTCACCGGTCATGAACCACAAGCTCAGAATCCTGTCCTAATAATATAGAGGTAGAAAACACAAGGGTAAAATACGGAACGCGAAGGACGCGGAACACAGGAAATGAGGAATTAGCATGCTCGCTCAACCCGAAAGGACCCCCGGCCGCAGGCCGCTGCTCATACTGGCTTACGCCGACTCGACTTACGCTTCCCTGGCCGGGCGCTATTTTCGCCGGCTGGGCTGGGAAGTGCATCTGACCAGCTCCGGCACCGAAGCGCGCCGGCTGGCGCGCACGCTCGCGCCGACGGTTGTCGTCCTGGACACCGACCTCGCCGACGAAAGCGGCTGGCTCACTTGCGACAAGCTTCGGCGCGAGCGCCCAAATCAGAAGGTCGTGCTCGTGAGCCCCAATCCCAACGAGGAAGGCCGCCGTTTGGCGGAATTCGTCGGCGCGGCAACGCTGGTGTGCCGCGGCGTCGGCGTCAGCTCCCTCATTGAGGAAGTGCTGGGTAAGGCGCTTCAGGCGGTAGGGTAAGGCCACCATACGATACAGAGAAAGCCCGCGGGGACGGGAAACCCGCGGGCTTTTTTTGTTGGAGTCAGGCCTCCTGCCGCGATAGTGGTCCTGGTACAATGGTGCCAGGACCCATAGCCACGATCCTTTAGCAGATCGTACAAGAGTGAGGGACCGCAACGGATCCCAAATGTCAGCGCGGAGATTGAGGATTGACCAAAAAAAGCGACGAAGATGTCATTCGCGAGGTAACGGATTGTATCGAGGTGGCGATCGAGAGAAATCGGCGGATGGAACGGGCGGTGATCGCCGTTCTGATCGCGCTTTTTCTCACTGGGTTGGGTCTGCTGATTTTTGGGACGCTCGTTGGCCGCTGGCAGCTACTTGCTCCTGGCAGCGTCGTTCAGCTCATCATTTTCTTTCCGATACGTCGCCTAATCAGCCTGCGCGAGGATAACATGCGATTGAGAATTCTCCCGCAGCTTCTTCGGTTGGCAGACACAAAGGAAGCAAAAAAACTGGCCGCCAGCCTGATCAAACGGTTAATTGCAAAGGTGTAATACCATGACCAATGCGACCCGCCAAGCACTGGAGCGAGCAGATCAAATCCTCCACGAAGCCGGCTGGGATGAGCCTGCTGTACCGGATGAACCTCGGCTCACAGCCGCCGACACCGAGCTGGACCGGATTCTTGAGATTCTCACGGCGACCCTCGAAAAGGGGTTAAGCGTTAAGCAAGCGGGATCGGGTATGGGTTATGGCGAGAAGCAAGCCAGGAAGGTCTTTCTCGAATCCCTAGAACGCCTAGCCGACTTGGTTTACACTTTCGCCATGCATGAGCGTATGCCTGGACCCGGAATAATGGTGCCATCCGGTGACCCCGGCGAGCGGGTCACGATCGACGCCGACGCGAAGGTGCCTGAACCCGGAAAAAAGGTGCCATCCGGTGACCTGTCCCATTCGTCATAACAATGTCCCAGGCCGTCGTCCCCGTCGGGTGTTTGCAAGCGGTGGTTAATAGCCGTCGGCTTCTGTCGAGATCTTTTGCCGATGCCTTCCTCTCCCGCGAGCTGGCAGCTACCGCCTGGCGTGACGCGCGGGCTCTGGGACTACCTCCACGACCCACAAATCGCTTGCGGCTACGACGAATACCTGGCCGGCTCGACGATGACAGCAGCCGACCAAGCTTTCGCCGAGCGCCATTTCGCGCGTCCCGGCCGGCTGGTCGATCTTGGCTGCGGCACAGGACGCCTGCTGGTTCCGTTTGCGCTGCGTGGCTTTTGGGTTCTCGGAGTCGACCTCTCCCACGGCATGCTCAGGGCGGCCGGTGAGAAGGCCGAGCTTGCCGGGACACCGATTCACCTCGTTCGAGCCAATCTCGTTGAGCTGAGCTGCCTGGCCGATCAATCGTTTGACCATGCCGCCTGTCTGTTCAGCACGCTGGGCATGATCGCGGGCGACGCCGAGCGGCGGCGCGTGCTGGCGCACGTCTTCCGGCTGTTGCGGCCGGGAGGCTGTTTCGTTCTCCACGTTCATAATCGATGGTTCAACTTCTGGAGCCGCCCGGGGCGCTGGTGGCTGCTCAAGGATATCTGCCGCTCCCTGCTCCGAAGACCGGAAAGCGGCGATTGCGTCATGCCCGCCCACCTGGGGATCGGCGAGCTGACCCTGCACCTGTTCACTCGGCGGGAAGCCCTTCGACTGTTGCGCGCTGCTGGTTTCCGCATCGTAGAGGTCCAGCCGCTGGGTCTCACCGGGGATGGCCGACTGCGACGTCGCTGGTGGCTGAGCGGGCTGCGCTCCTACGGCTATCTCATCGCCGCGACGCGCGAGCGCTGAGGCTTTTACTCTTCCAGCTTCGTGACCTTGTAGGCGTGCTTTCTCTTGCGGAGGACCTTGGCGCTCACAAGGAGGTCGCCGGGGATGATACGTTCGCGCTCGTCTCGCTTGGGGTAGGTACTCCCAATGGTGATGGCATCGATGACGTTCTGACCCTTGATCACTCGGCCGAAGGCAGTGAAGTTGCCGTCCATGCCTGGTTGGGGGGAAAGAGCGAACAAGAACTGGCTTCCGGCGGTATGGGGCGCGCGCTTGTTGTACATGGTAAGCACGCCGCGAAAGTGGCTGCGCGCCCCGGCGGCATTGAACTCATCGGGAATGATGTAGCCCGGACCACCTTCACCATCGTGCTGCGGATCATCGTCCTTCGAATTGGGATCTCCGCCCACGACCAACACGGCGGCCATTGCGCGGTGAAAGCGCGTGCCGTCGTAGAAACCCTTCTCGACAAGGCTGATAAAGTTGCCCACCGTGAGGGGGGCCTGGTCCTCGAACAGCTCGACGACGACTTCGCCATCACCGGTGTTTTCAATCTTGGTCTGCTTGCCGTCGGCTCCGAGCACGAAGTGACGGTGCCGGACGAGGAAGCGCACCCGGGGAAGATCGGCCTTTTCGTCGAGGCTGCGCTGTTTCAGCTCGACCTCCCATCTTGCTTGCAGTCGCTTGGCTTCGCTCTTGATCTCGGCGGCCCAGGGAGGACTTCTGTCGGGAAATGTCTCATCGAGTCGTTCAACAAGATTGGCAAATCTCTCATAATGCAAGGCCGCGAGCGTAAACGCGTTCCAGACATAGCGGTCCTGAGAGTCGCGATCCAGGGCCTTGCTCGCGGACTCGAAGGCCCGCGCGAGCTGGTTGTTATCAATCTGGACAAAGGCCAGGCTGGCAAAAAGGCGTGCCCGGTCTACGCCCGCGTCGACCGCCTTTTGCAGGTGCGGAAGGACTTTGTCCGGGACGCCGCCGACGAGCTTGTGCAGCTCGCCCGTAAGCCAGTGCGGCACGCCGTCATCGGGACGGTCCTGGCGGGCGCGCTGCAGCTTCGTTTCGAGGGCTGCAGAGAGCGTATTGTAGCGCTCGACAAGTCGTTTTTGCTCGCCAAGCAGCTCGGCAACCTCGTCCCCGGGCAAGAGCTGCGCCCTTCTTCCCGCGGCCTTGATCTCTTTCTGGCGATCCGCGTTCTTGACCAGCTCCGCAAAATCCTTTTCCATCTCATCGTTGGCCGCGGCGGTCCTGGCGTCGCCGTCGAGCACTGCCTTTTTGCCGCGGAAGGAGTCGAGAAAGCCGCCGTCCGTCTTCTTCTCTGTCGAATCTCCGGAGGCGCCCGTGGTGTCCTTGACTACCTTCTTGTCGGACGGATCGTCGGCGGAGTCCTGACTTGAGCCCCCAAAGTCGAAACCGTTTGCGAGACCGACGACCAGCGCGCCGATGCCCAGCAGCCCGATTCCGATCAAGACGGGGCGCACATACCTACGTTGTCCGGCACTCGCGGCCCTGGCGGTCACCAGGGGGGCTGGCGCCGGCGGTGGCGGGGGCGCGCCGCTCCCAGCGTTCGCCTGCTTGTTTTTCCGGGTTCGCGAGCGTCGGGTCATCATGGCCTCCGACATGGTTGCTTGGACAGCGGGGGACGCATGCCTATGTTAGTCTATTGGATGATGAAAGGTCTCAGGAGGAAAAAACCGACGTGGCCATCGTGTTTTCACCATTGTTAGCCGAGGCCGGCTGGCTGTTGCAGCTCCTGGCCCTTCTGAGCGTTCCGGCCCTGGTGGTGCTGAACGGCCTCTTTGTCGCCGCCGAGTTTTCGCTGGTGGCGATCCGCAAGACGCGCGTGGAGGAGCTGGTCAAGCAGGGGGTGACCGGGGCGCGGTCGGTGCAAGCCGCCGTGACTAGCATGGACCGCACCATCGCCGCCACGCAGCTCGGAATCACCTTGGCGAGCATTGGCCTGGGCTTCGTCGGCGAGCCCGTCCTTGCCCGGTTGCTCGAGGGGCTGTTCGGGGCCATGGCGGACTTCTGGAGCGCGGCCGCCATCCATACCGTGGCGGTGGTGCTTGCCTTTCTGCTCATCACCTTCATGCACGTGATCTTCGGCGAGCTGATACCCAAGACGATGGCCTTGCAAATACCGGATCGCACCGCGCTGTGGATCGCCCGGCCGCTGGTGGTCTTCACACAGCTCGTGCGTCCGCTCACTCTCATCCTAAAAACTGTCGCGAATGCCATCCTTCATCTTTTTGGCTTCAAGCCGGCATCCGGGGAGCAGATGGTCCACTCGGTGGAGGAGCTGACTCTGCTTATCGAGGACACCGAGGAGGCGGGCATTCTCGACGCCGACCAGGCAGAGTATGTCACCAACGTGTTTCAGCTTTCGGACAAGCGCGTCAGCCAGTGCCTCGTGCCGCGCGACAAGATGGCCACGCTCGAGCTGAGCACCGCCCCGGAAAAAGTGCTCGAAGCGGCCCGAACCGGCGCGCACACGCGCATGCCGGTCTACGAGGGCGAGCTGGACCGTATCGTCGGCATCGTCAACACCAAGGACCTGTTCTACCTCTTCAGCCTGCGCGGCGTCTGTGTTCTCGAAGACGCGCTGTACCCGGCCGTCTTCCTTCAGCCGGACAGCACCATGGCGGAAGCATTACGCCTGTTTCAAAAGTCGCACCGGCACATGGCGCTCGTGCGCGATCCGGACGGCAAGATCCACGGCCTGATTACGCTGGAGGACGTGCTCGAGGAGATTATCGGCGACATCGAAGACGAGCACGATCGGCCGACGCCGAAGCTGGTGGTACGGCGGCCAAGGCCCGCACTCAAGCCGCTGGTCGCGAAGCCGGCGCTCGTGCCAAAGCCCCCTGTGGTGAGTCCGCAGAAGTAGCTGCGCCGTAGGTTGGGTTTCCTTGTTGTGGCGACAGGCTGCCAGCCTGTCGGCTCTCGCCTCAGTTTCGCCATCTCACGGCGGGCCAGCGGCCTGCCCCACCCCTCGGCTCTCGCCGCCAGAACCTAATGCCGCAGCAATTGGCGGAACATCACGAGGCCGAGGAGCCCGAGGACCGCGTTGGGCCCCCAGAGGACGAGCGTGGCGTTGAGCTGGCCGCCCTTGGCGAAGTTGGTCGCGCACAGGAGCAAGGGATAATAAAGGAACACGATTGGCAAGAAGCAGGTGATAAACGAGCTAAGGTAATCGCTCTTGCTCAGCCAGATGCCGACGGGGCACCCCATCAGAACGAAGAAGAGACAGCCGAGAGAGATCGCCGGCCTCATGTTCATCTCGGCGTTGAGATTATCCCACTCCATATGCTTGCCCTTTTTCAGGGACTTGAGGTTCCTGACATGGAGGGGTAGGCTGTCAGCCGGGTTATTGAGCATCTCCTTACTGGCATAAAGGGCGATCTGTGAAGCGAGCGCTTCTTCCTCGTCGAGGATCTCGTCCATGCGCTCTTGCAGCTCATCCCAGGAGAGGTCGCCGGCGCGGATCTTCTTGTTGACGCCGAAATCGGGCGGTAGCTCCACGGGCCATTCGCGCGTCTCGAAGTAACCGAGGCCCTTGTCGTCCGTGCCGCTGAGCACGTAGCAGTGCCGCATGAGGACGTGCAGCTCGTGCTTCGCGACGTCCACCTTCAGCTCGGCCTCGCGCGCGCGGGCGACAATGTCGTAGTTCTGGCCCTTGAGGTCGCGGCGCTTGAACAGGGCGTCCTGCAGCACCCGGCCCTGCACCTCACGCACAAACATGACGTAACTCAGCTTCGGCTGCTTGATCATGCGATCGCGCGTCAGCATCGAGTAGAGCAGCTCCTCGACGTCGTTCATGAACATCGAGCGCATGAAATGGTGGGTGTGCGGAATGACCTGCACATAGAGCGCGAGCGTGAAGGCGCTCATGACCATTCCCAGGAAGATGCCGGGCCACACGATCGTGATCATGTTGATGCCGGCCGCCTTGATGGCGACGATCTCGTTGTCGTTGGACAGCCGCCCGTATACGACACACGTGGCGAACAGCGTCGTGGCCGGAATCGTGTAGGGTAGCGTGCTGGGAATGAGCAAGGGTATGACGGCGATGATCTGAGCGGGCCCGAGGCCGTGCTGGGTTGCTTCGGTCACGATCCCCGCCATGAGCAGGATCGCGGTGATGCCGGCCAGAGACATGATGAAGACCTTGACCAGCTCGCCGAGGATCGTGCGGTGCAGGATATTCCAGAACACAAGGTCCTCCGTTCCCGCCGGGCGCGGGCGCGATTGCCCGGTTTGACGTGCTTCTCCCGGCACCCCACACTGCGGCCCTTCTCTGGGCGACCTACCATTGATTGCGGCCGACCGTCGCACTTCGATCAATCATCGGCATAATCGGCATAAGTCTTAAACTCACTTTTTGTAGGACGGATTGCCACTCCGTCCTACGGCCCAGCTTCTTTCGCCGGCTGGCTCCCCGCGGCGCGGACGATGCGATCGCGAATCTGAATCAACGGGTCGAGCACGCCCGGTATCGGTTTTTTGTGGAAGCGCAGGTCCTTGCTGTTGCCCAGCTTGCCGCGGACTTCGATCTTCAGCAGGTTCTTGCCGATGGTGGACGGCAACGGCTGCCAGATCGGCGGCAGGACCTGCTCGATGCGTCCCCAGACGGGGATGAAGTCGAGGCGGACGTCGCTGCCGTCCAGCTTCATGTCGCCCTGACCGTGCAAGCTGACGGCGTTGCCGTACAGCTCGAGCTGGCTAAAGCTCATGCGGTCGCCCTGGATGCTGAAGGCGGCATGGGCCTGGTCGAAGGCGGTGCGATCCGGCCAGCGCAGGCCGAGGAACTTGAGCAGGTCGAGAAACAGCGGGAGGTTGTAAAGGTGCCCCTTCGGCATGTCCAGGCTGCCGTTGCCTTCGAGACTGGCGATGCCGGTGCCTTTGCCGGTGAGGTGGAGCCGGCCGCCGAGGGTGCCGCTGAGCTGCGTGGCCGGCCCCATGTTGTGCCGGCCAAACGCTCCGAGGTTGACCTCCGATGCCGTCAGGTCCAGCTCGTAGCGCATGGTTGAACCCAGCTCGATGCGGCCCGGCCCCGAGACTTGGCCGCCAAAGAACGGCGCCTTGAGCCCAAGGACGACCACGTCCGGCGCTTTCTCGTAGACGTCGATCCGCGTATGCACGCTGCGGAACGGCTGCCCATACAGCGAGGCCTGCTCAAGCTCGATGTTGCAGGCGACGCCCTGGATCTGCTGCCCGTTATGCCGGCCCCGCGACGCGACGACGCCCGTCACCTTCTCCAGCGGCAGCCCCACGAGGAGCCGGGCGTCCCTGAGCCAGATCTTGCCGTCCCAGAAGATATCCGGCTTGATCCCGGGCTGGCCTTTCTGGCAGACGATGAGACGGGTCTTGAGGCCGAACGGCCCCTGGAGCTTGAACGTCTCCCACGGTCGGCGCAGGGGCGCGGGCAGCGCCCGGCGCAGGTCCTCATCGGGGATGAGCGGATTGGCTTGCAGGTCTTCCAGGTCGGCGTAAAAGCTGCCGTTGGGATAGACCTCCACCTTGCCGTGCGGGATCTCCAGCCGCGAGGCACCGTGGCGGGCGCTCACGCCGGCCACGGTCAGAATGTTCTTCGCGAAGTGAAAGCGTCCGGCCACATCGTGAAAACGATAGGGAAAGAAGAGCGGGTATACCGAGCAGCCGGCCGCGTCCACCGTGATGTCGAGGTCCAGCGGCTGGCGCGGCATGCGATCGACCGCGGCGCGGAAGCTCATGTACCCCTCGGGTGCGAACGTGTCCCAGGCCTTGGTCATGCACGGAAAGGGTTGAATCGCTCCACGCATGTCCGCGCCGAGCTGGACATTCCGCCCGATGACCGACATCTTGATCTGCCCGTCCAGCGGACCGTCGCCCGCGGCGGGAGGAAACGACCGGCCGCTCACGTAAAACTCGCTCCCGTTGCGCACACCGTGAAAATTGCTCAGCTCCCAGTGCCGGGGAAAGATATCGAGCTTGCCGGTTGCGCCGTCGAGCGGATGGGGGAACGGCTCCCATTGCAGCGCTGCATGGTGCAGGTTGACGGTATAGTGGTTGTCGAACGTGGCGCTGTCGGGCGTGCGCCGAACCCTGGCCACGATGTTGCCGAGGCCCCGCAGGTGGAGCTTCCGCGCGATCGCCTGGTACATCGGCGGCAGGGCTTGAATCAGCTTTTCATCAAGCGGTATGTCGTCTCCCGTGATGTCGATCTTCACCTTGACCTGCGTGCCCTCGCCGGCACAATCGCCCTTCACGTGCACGGGCTGCGCTCCCGTGTAGCCGGCGAGGTCCACATCGACGCGCTTCTCGTCCAGGCGAATGTCGAGAATGCCGCGAATGTTCTCCAGCGGATACCTGAACTTGTCGAAACAGGCCGACATGCCCGCCGGGCGCAGCACCCAGTGCTGGCGCGTCCATTGACCGTCGCGGCGGCCCAGGTCGAAGTCCAGGTCGAGCAGACCGGCCGGACGATAGTCTTCGTCGAATTTCCTCACCCGCGGCGGCAAGCACTCGCACAGCTCGCGGGTGACGAGCAGGTGCTCGACTTCACCCTTGACGTTGAGGACGTAGCCGCTCCCCTCCCGATACAGCTCGCCGCGGGTCACGCGTACCACGGCTTGGCCGGAGCGGCCCACGAGCCTCTCGCTGGTGATGTGGCCGTCCACGCAGCGGACCGCGGCTTCCATATGCTCGATGGGCAGAGGCAGCAGCGGATGCCGGAGCCGGCCGTCGCTCAGCTGAAAACGCAGATCGTGGCTCCACGGCTGGGACGCTACAGGCCGGAACGTCAAGTCGCCTTGCAGGCTGCCGGTGCCGAGCAGGTCCTTCACCTGGGCGCCGGCTTCCTTGCAATAGCGGCTCAGCCGCCGCACCAGGGGGGGCCCGACCGGGATGGACGCCGCTTGCAGGTGGAGCGCGAGTGCTCCGGTGTCGCGCTGCCAGGTGCCGTGGATCTGGATGGCTCCGGCGAGGCTCGAGTGCCCCTCGCCTTCGAACGCCACGATGGCGGCGGGCTCGTTGAGGATGGTCAGGCTGACGTCCGAAATCTCAATGGGCGGCTTGCCCGGGCAGGCGAGCTGATCTTCCAGCAGGATCGTCCCGTTGGTTATCACGATCGTCGGCATCGGCTTCTTTGTGGGCTTGCTCGACTGAAGTGCCGCCAGGTTCCAGGTGCCGTCCTGGCGGCGAACGATCCGCAGTCTGGGGTGGTGCAGCTCCACCTTGCGAATCGCTAGCCCGCCGTCAAGGAGCTGCTCTTTGTCGTGGTAGATGATGCCGGAAGGGAGGTAGGCCAGCTCGCCCTTGTCGGCGTCGTCGCGCCGCGTGAGGCGCAGCTCGCTGAGGGCGATGCCGCCGAGCAGCCGCAGGCGCGCCGAGTCGAGCGTGACGTCGGCCCCTGGAAACATCTCGCGGAGCTTGGCGACGACTTGCCGGCGGACTGCGTTCGGGTTAGTCCAGCGCTGGTAGAGATAGCCCGCGGCCAGGATGCCGCCGAGCGAGAGGAAGACCAGGCCGCGCACCAGCCATTTACGCAAGAACACAGCCCACCTGGGAAAAGACCGAAAGGCGGGACGAAGCCCGCGAAGTGTCACCCGACGAGCCGTCCGGCACCGGCGCAGCCCCACGGCGCGGGCGGGATAGTAAGGGAAACCCCCGCCGGGGTCAACGACACTTGGGTAGGGGGACGGAAGCGGCGAAGCAGCGATGCCTATCCGAGCCGGGAGCGTGAGCGACCGGAGCAATGCTTGCGGTGTTCGGCAGGGCTTCCAAAGTTACAGGTCACCCGGTGACATGGACTCCGCATTGTCATAACCTAATACCCGCTAATATCTTGTGTTGCCGGCTTCGAGTTCCAGGTCACCCAGGTCAGCGGCAACCCCCTTGACCTGGACCTCTGTGAAGACTGCGTCATCTGCATGTGATGAGACACGCCTTCACCGACCCCGGAGGGGTCGCCGCAATTAGCCGGTGGTTGAGCGCAGCGACCCCACCGGGACCGATCACGCCCATGATCCACCGACCCCGCAGGGGTCGCAGATTGCCGGCAATGAATCCAGATTGCCGTGGCACCGCGCCTTCGACTATCATGGCCCTCCTCAGATCAACACCAGGGAAAACCGGCCGGGCCGAACGGATCAGTCCTCGCTTCGCGAATCGACGAATGGAGTCCCAAGCCATGCCTCTCAAGCCTCGTGCCGTTTCCGCGGCGTTCGTCACTCTCGCTTTCGTCGGCGCCTTGGCCGGTCTATTCGCTCCCGCGGCGGGCGGCGACGACGCGAAGGTCCTGAAAAAGGAGGCATCGCCGAGCGGGGCGGCGGTCAAGAAGGAGGACCTGCGCTACGACCGCAAGCCGTTCGAGTATTGGCGGAGGTATCTGCTCACGGAGCTGAAGGCCGAGCGCCGAATTGAGGCGCTCACGGCGATGGCGGCGTTCGGCGCCAAAGGTTATGGCAAAGAAGCGGTTCCCGCAATTCTTGAGATTGTGAAAGACTACTCCCCCGATCTTCTCAGGGGAGTTCCGCCCGGTAAGGAGCTGGAGCAGAGAGTCTTGGAAACGGCTCACGATGCAGCCGAGAAAATCGGCCCGCCTGGATTTGCCCTTTTTGTGAAGGGTCTAGAGGAGCGCAACCTCAATGTGCGTTTTTTCTGCACGCACGTCCTTTATTGTGAGATTTCAAAAACTGAAGTGCCTGCTTTGCTGGAGCTGACTCTGAAAAAGAACGTAAACATTCGAGATGCCGCCGTCCTCGTCTTGGGAAACAACATGGATAAGAAGGCAGTAAGGGCAGCCTGGCTCCATGCGCTCAGGGAGGATGAAAAAGCCACGAAGGTCATTGCAGCATTGATCGAGGCCTACAAGCATGATCGTAGACCTGAGCAGCGGCCTCTTGGCGTAATGTCCACATTGGACGCAGCCGCGATCCTGTTGGGTCACGTTGGGCCGCGCGCGAAGGCGGCCGTCCCGGTCCTGGTAAATTCATTGGCAGGCGAGACAACGCCTTATTTCAACGCCGACGATGGTTGGTGTGACCATTCCCTCGACGCATTGAAAGCCATTGGTGCAACCCCGGCTGCAATGGTTTCCGCCCTCATTAAAAGATTTCGACGACAAGCTGCCGCCACCGAGACCGAGCTGGTCGACCGCACCTTCATAGTGAAGGCCCTGGGCGACATCGGCCCGCCAGCCAAGGACGCCCTTCCCCTCCTGAAGGAAGCCCTTCAGGACAAACGCCCCCCGCTAAGCGAGGCCGCGGAAGCGGCGGTCAAAAAGATCGAGAAGCAATAACGCGGGGACGGAGGAGTCCCAGGGAGCTAGCAATGAATAGCAGAAACCGCGGCCTGTTCGCCGCGATGACAGGATGCCTCGCCGGCCTGGTTGCTTCGTTCTTGGTGCCGGGACCGACTATCGTCCGAGCCGTGGTCGTGGGCGCCGTTGTTGCTGTCGTGATCGCCGTCATGGTGCGCGTCACGTCAGGGAGCATCTCGGGCGCCAGGGGGCCGGAGTAGCTGGCAGGAAAGTACAAGCCGTTACAACCCACGTGCCAGATCACCCTTGTTCGGTCCCATTGGATCGCTTACGATTTAGGCGAAGCACTCTTCAGCGCGCTGGTCCCATGACGAAGGTAGCATCTCATGTCCGCTGATATCCAGCAGATCGAACAACGTCTCACATCGGTCGAAGGAGCGCTGGCTCAGGTTCAACAAAAGTTGGGCCTCGCGCCGTCCTCATCGAGCTGGGTCGAGCAGGTTTCCGGATCGTTGGCGGACATTCCTGAAGAAGATTATCAACGCTTCCTGGATTGCTGTCGCGCCGTCCGCAACGGAGACCCCATCTCCGACGCGGAGGAGCCTCGGCCGTGAAATACCTGCTCGACACGGATCATCTTAGCATTCTGCAACGCAAGACCGGTCCGGAATATCTTCGCCTTGCAACGTGGATGGCTACGCTTGTCGCCCAGGATTTTGCCTGCTGCGTTGTGAGCTTGCACGAGCAGGTGTTGGGCGCTCACGCCTTTCTTAACCAGGCAAAGAACTCCGCCGGCCTAATCCGCGGCTACGAGCTTTTGGAACGATTGCCGCGCGATTATTTGGCGTTTGTCATGCTGCCCTTCGACGCCCCGAGTGCAGCCCTATATGATCGATTGCTCGGGCAGAATCTTCGAATCGGCGCGATGGACTTGCGGCTCGCCGCCATCGCCCTCTCACGTAATCTGACGGCGTTGACGCGAAACCTTCGTGATTTCGGGCGGGTTCCTGGGCTCAACATCGAAGACAGGACGATGTAGCGCGGGTCGACTCTTCGGAAAGCCTGTGATCCCCGCGGCCGTCGCTGATTCGCAACACGACTTCCCCGTAACGCAGAACGACGGCCGACATGGAAGCTCATCCGACGTAGCTAAGGTTGGAGTCTTCGACAAAATCGTGAATCACCTGAAGCGGATCAACGCCGCCATCGCGCAGCTTCTTATCGAGCGCTCGGCGGTCTACGTCAGCGGCGAGTATTTGCGACCCGTCCCAACTCCAGGCGATGTATTGACCCTGATAGCGCAACAACTCCTTCGGTGGGAATCTGCGCTGATTCTCAAGAAACCGAGCGTCAATCCACGGGGCGGGCCGAATATCTGCGTTCATTAGCATACTCCAAAAAATGGATTGCTGCCACCTTGCATTAATATGACGCCACCGGTCCGCCATTGCAACGCCTGCTATTACACCCTCTGCATATGGAACCCATTTCGGATTGCGACCTGAAAACTTGGGACCGAGGACAAGAGGAATACATTTGCTATTCCCGTTTTCAGGGGTACGATAACAAGTTAGCGGGGCCAAGTGCTTTGCACGGGCTGCGATATCTGAATTGACACGGTCGGAAGACTAGACAAATGGCAGCTCGGCCGACGCCGGGAGGCCGGTTGACGAGTAAGCCGACGTGGCCGAACACCTTCAGGGTGTTCGACCACGTCGGCTTTTTTCTTGGCTGAACGACCTACCGGAGCCCTGCCGATTACCTTTTTTTCACGTTCATTTTGGTCTGCGCTTTGCATCGGAGCATACACTTCGGTCTTCTTTCAAGGAAAGCATGGCATGGTTTTCAAGATACGGTGCCCTCATTGTACCGCGGTCTTGGCGGTCACGGACGCACTGGTAGGCAAACCTGCCCGCTGCTCCCAATGCCGGAAAATGTTCCGGGCCGGCAGCCGTTTGCGCGTGCAGCCGTCCGAACCACCTCACGCTGTGACGGCCAAGACCTCCCCCTTCCCGGTGCAGGAGACGACGGGCCAACTTTTGCGACCGCCACCTTCCCGGCGTCTTCCGATGCGTGCGCTCATTGCCGGCGGCTTGCTTCTCCTTGTCGGAAGCCTGACGGCAGGGTTGTTGCTCTTCAACGGCTCGGCTACTCCTGACAGGTCCACTCCGGACAAGCCCCTCGACAAGTCGGAGGAGAACGTAAAGGAAAAAGACCGCACACACGCGGCCCGAGATGGGCCCGAAACGACGATTCCCAAAGATAGCGGGGGTAAGCGGGCAGGAGGCCTGGTGCCAGACCTCTCGCTTGCCAGCCTCAAGGCTGCCACGGTGTTCCTCAAGGTTGTGGGCACCGGCATCGAGGGGAGCGGCTCCGGGTTCGTTGCCAGGGTCGAAGGGGATAAAGCGTTTGTCGCCACCAATTACCACGTCGTGAACCCCACGGTGGAAATCATCAGGCCAAGTTTCCCGCGCCGGCCGCCCTCTCGCCGGTCGCCCCGCGTCCCCTCCTTTGTCCGAGCCGTGGTGTCCGTGCCGAATGTGACGGTGACGGCCGTTTTCTGGAGTGGCACGAAAAACGAGCAGTCCGTAAGCGCCAAGGTGGTCGCGGCAGACCCGAAACACGACCTGGCCCTGCTGCTCGTCACCGGGATCAAGAATCTCCCCCAGCCCATAAGCCTGACGGAAACCCCCGAGCTGACGGAGACCATGCCGGTGTTCGTGCTCGGCTTTCCCTTCGGGAAAATCCTGGCCACCAATAAACGAAACCCCGCCATCACGGTTGGCAAAGGCTCGGTTTCCAGCATCCGGCTCGACGAAAAGGACGAGCTGGCACTGGTGCAAATCGATGGGGCCCTGAATCCGGGCAATAGCGGGGGCCCGGTCGTGGATGCCCAGGGCCGCCTCGTCGGCATTGCCGTGGCCACCATCAAGGACTCCTCCGGCATCGGCCTGGCCATTCCTGCCAGACAATTGAAGGGGCTCCTCGATAACAAGGACCGATTCCCGCCCCCCCAGCTGATCGCCGAACACCCGATTCGCAAAGACCCCGATCCTCCCACTCCAGCAATCAAGCCCCCAGCGCTGGACGCGGACCGCATCGTGACGCGTCTCCCCGATGCCATCGCCGATGTTGCCGTGGGCGGCGGCGGACGCTACCTGGTCCTTCATTTCCCCAAGCTGCGCAAGCTCGGCCTCTTTGACTTCACCGAAGCCAAGATCGTTCGTTACTTTCCGGTCCCGGACGACAAGGTCCATTTTGCCGCGGGCGCCTCCAAGCTGCTGGTGGTGTTGGGCAATGTCGGCATCATGCAGCGCTGGAATCTGACGACCGGGCACAAGGAGATGACCGCGTCCCTGCCGTTCAAAGGGGAGACTCGCAACATCTGCATGGGCTCGGCCTCTGCCGGCCCGCTCCTGGTGCACTGGAGCCCGGGCGGGAACGCGTTCACAACCACGCCAGTGGAGTTTGTCGACGTGCAGACGCTGAAGCCCTTGCAGATGGTGCATGCAAGCGACTACATCGGCGTGATCGGCGCCGAGACACCCAGTTTTCGTGCCTCCGCGGACGGCCAGGTGTTCGGCGTCTGGTCCACGCAGCATGGGGTGAGATGTCTTATCGTAAGGGGCAATCGCGTCCTTCAACACCAGCTAACCCAGGCCATCGGCCACGTTATTCCGAGCCCGGACGGGAGAGTTCTTTACACGGGCCAAGGGACCTATTCGAATGAGCTGAGGATGCTGAGCGCGGGGCAAGCCCCGACTTACTGGCTCATGCCGGCACACGACGACAGATACTACCTTGGCTTCCATTTAGTGCGTGCGACCGCAGTCGACAAACAACAGGGCCTTAGCTTTCACGCGGTGGGGAACACCCGCGCTTTGCTCACCCGTACCGACATCCCGATTCCTCCGACCGACATCTCCCAGCGTTTTTCGATCGATAAGCGCATCCATTTCGTGCCGAGGGCCAACCTCGTTGCGATCCTTCCGGCGAAGAATGACGAGGTTGTGCTCTATCGCTTGAACCTGGACAAGGAGCTGGAAAAATCCGGCATCGACTACCTGGTTGTCACTTCGCGCTCCCCGCTGTCGGCCCGCCGAGGCTCCTCGTATCGCTACCAGATTGCCGCCAGCTCCAAGAAGGGCGGGCACACGTACCGGCTGGACTCGGGCCCGAATGGCATGCGGATCACGTCCGAGGGCCTCGTCACCTGGGCGGTGCCCCGCGCTTACGAGGAAGCTGCAACCGAAGTTATCGTCCACGTTGCCGACCGAGCCGGGCAAGAGATGTTCCACACGTTCACCATCACGGTACCGGACGCCAACAAGGAGTCGCGTCCCAAGAAACCCAAGGCAGAAGGCACGACGACGAAGGAGGGTGAGTCGGACCCTGCCGCCCGGGCGTGGTTGGCGATCAAGCCGCCCGAGCTGAAAAAAGCGAAGGTCGTTCGGCTCTTGCCTGGGGGCATTAATGACGTCGTGGTAGGCGGCGCCGGCCGCTTCCTGATCTTGCATTTGCCGAAACTGCGCAAGCTGGCCGTCTTTGACGTGAACCAGGCCAGGGTTGTCCATTACATTCCCCTGGCGTCGGACCAGGTCAGATTTGCCGCGGGATTGGACAAGCTCCTCGTCGCGTTTTCGCACGATAACGCTCTTCAAGCGTTAGGCGGCTGCACATTTGGCCTT
>Ga0207108_1040_pt1 | contig 24163 bp, 24 predicted proteins | sample Alteio_BWMinHeat_76_FD_153562 | JGI IMG/M metagenome (GOLD analysis project Ga0207108, IMG submission 153562) | Enriched cells from forest soil in Barre Woods Harvard Forest LTER site, Petersham, Massachusetts, United States -... | ecosystem: Environmental > Terrestrial > Soil > Temperate forest >...
CAAAATATAATGACCACTATTCGCCCAACCAGCAACATTGCTCGATCTAACTTTGTTCGAGAAATCTATATCATAGGTTTTTGAATCAAGCGGACTCGTAGTCGTTCCACAAAACTCCGCATGTTTAAGAAGCTCGGTCACGTTTGAGTCGTCAGATTTGTGATTATAAATAAGTTTTCCTGCATAAGTGAGGCCGGTTGCTGAGACTTGACCACAGTTGCCCACAATTTTCGGACTGGTGTCCGTGATGGCGTAAGAAGATGTCCCGTGCTCATCACCCCCGCTTGTAGTTGCTTTCTGGAAAATAAAATGAAAGCCAAATGCCTTCGATCCAGCCGTCAGTGTTCCTTGGACGTCGGATTTCACTCCCGAATCGCCTGCGGCATCGGTCACAACCGACAAAGCTGCAGAGCTTACTGTTAAAACAATGCCATTGGTTGCAGTGAAGCCAAAGCTAGTAAGCTGGCTCGAGGAAAGCGAAACCGGACTCGCTGCAGTTGGCACTGCAATTCCAGAATTAGCGACAAAGCATGCCAAGTAAGCGCTCAGATATTCAGAGTAGAATGGAAATAATCCTGAATAACCAACGAGAGAGTTCACTTGTGCTGCAGCACAAGCTTGTGTTCCGTCGCTCGTGGAATCCCAAATTCCAAGATCGCCTCCTGGCAGAGAAGTGTTTACGACAGCTGCATTTGTATCCGGGTGCGTGCCGGATTCAGTAAGGTTTGGTCCATAACAAGTAGCATTGTTGAACTGAAAGCGAGTGAAATCAAAAGTCAGCTTGGCCTGACAGTCCGATACCTTTCCAGAGTTGATCGCGAGTAGAGCGTCGATGAGAGCTTTCAAGCTGGCTCTATTAGAAGGTAGAGCGGTGCTAGATTGACTGGCACGCTGAAGAGACGAGGAAGTAGAGGTCGTAAGCCCCGCGAAAGGCGAACTCATCACGCCTTGGCTCGATGACAGAGAACTCGAAGAACTCGAAGAACCTGAACTACCCGAGCCACCGCAATTCAGAAAAATAAATGGAAATGAAATTAAAAACAGACCAATTAAAATTGAAGAAAAGGTTCTCATGCAAATCTCCCCTAGTAAATCTCTCTGGCAAATATTCTTCTTCTATTTTCGACGTCTTTTAAAATGGTTCAAGCTTCAAACACATAAATAGATAATTCAATGCATTAGAATTCTGAAACTGCCGTGTCTGAGAACTTTGAGTAGAGTCGGCTGAATCAATGCAGTGCATAACCAAAAAATTTGCCCAGAGGCGTCCAGCCTTTGGCTAGCCCAAGGGCCAGACGAACCACCGACACACTGAATGCGACCGAAGAGGGAGCATTCAGCACACTGCTTTGCAGTCAATTGAAGTACAGAAGTCAACGTGGAGATATCGGACGATGAAGGTGGTATCATGATCAGATCATTACATCAACATAGAGACGTTTTATTTGGTGATGACACATGGTCGGAGCTCGAAGATTCCGTCTACGCGAACGTGCGTAAACATTAAGACCAATCCGCCAATTTCTGCAAACCGAAGAAAGGAAACTGCCCAGAGGCGGAATCGAACCAGCGACACGAGGATTTTCAGAATTATTGTCGTGTTTTTGAGATTCTGCGCAGAAACGAGGTAAAACGTAATTAAACACGAAACGATGCGATAAGCCGACACTTTGAGATGTGCCATGACTGACCTTCAATTTCCATGAATTGCCATATGAGTGGTGGAAAAATGGTGGCGTTACTTTCGCGCCACTTTCCAACGAGGAGTCGTATCGGCCCAGGTTTCTGACCAGCGGAACTTGAAATCGCAAATCATCCATGAGCAATAGACTTTGCGATAAGTACCACCGTTCACAATGTTCTTCGTTCGGCGAACTGCCTTGTTCGCAAGTCGTTTGTAAAATCGACGCGCTTTACCTCCATAACCTTGAGTTATGTAGGGCTGACGATAAGATCGAGACATATGTAGGTTCCTTTCCCTACATGCTGTCGTGGATCTCCTTTCTGAATTGGTGGGACATAAACAAAATTAACCTCTCGCTTCAACGGCAGCTTATCACATAAAGAGACAATATGGATCCCATGGATTTCAATTTGGCTTATAAACGCTTTAAAATCAGCTTCCCAGCCACCTTGACTAACACCAGGTGTTATATAATACTGGGTGTGATGTGAAGCGTACGTTTGTGTATTCCTTGGCCTTTGAGAAGTTTTCTAAAGACAGAGAAACGCTTCAACTGGAGATTGAAAAAGAGATTCTTAAGAATCCGGAAGTTGGTGATGTCGTTCAAGGCACTGGCGGCGTCAGAAAATTTCGACTTTCCGATCCTCACAGGGGCAAAGGCAAACGAGGTGGCTTAAGAATCTTTTATCTCGATCTCTCGAATGTTCAGAGGACTCATGTTCTTTGGTTACTTGAGAAAGGCGAAAAAGAAGACCTTTCAACCATAGAGAAGAACGCCTTATACGAGGTTGTTCAAAAAATTAAAGCGGAGGCGAAGTTGTTATGAGCAAAAAACAAAAGAGGACTCTCGGCCAGGAACTGCTTGAAGGATTGAATGACGCCTTAGCATTTGAACGTGGTGAGAAAGTTTTAAAGACGAATACGGTTGAACTTCCCGTGGCGATTAAAAAGGTAAGCAAGGCAACGGTTTCAAAGGTGAGGAAGGAAGTTCTACGCGCTAGTCAGCCGGTCTTTGCACAATATCTTAATGTCTCCGATTCAACGATTCGTTCATGGGAGCAAGGGCAGAAAGAGCCGTGTGGGAGCGCCGCGCTTTTAGTTCAACTTTTTCGGACGTACCCGGCGATAATGACGGCGCTACGCCACTTCAAAGTCGAGCCCGACAAAGCAGATAAACTTGCTAAACAATTACTTCAGCCAGAATGAGATCGATGACTTACTACCATGGTGGATAAGGGTCTCGGATCTCGAGGAGAGCTTTGTGCGTTATTGTGTGAATTTCAATATACGCGTCATAAGAGATCCGGCGCTCATTTGGAAGGGGATAAAAATCTCCCGTCAAACATTTCCATTTTTCCTTAAGACAACTTTCGTATGTCTCCATGATTTGCGATTCGTCAGGATTTAAGCCATCATTTGTCTTCACAGGAAGCAAGTAACTGCAGTTGCCCTGAGAAATGCAATCTCCGATTCTATTAAAAGTCCTCTGGTTACTCTCTTTTAAAGCTTTGTGTTTTGGATACAAACCCTCACAACTGTCTTCCGCATCATCCTCTTGATCCTTAAAACGATACTCGCCGAAAGTTGTACAGCTGACACTCGGTTTAAAATCTTCAGGGTTCTTTAGAAGAATATCTCGATCAAATCTGATGGCGACACCCCAGATTCCTCCAATATTAGGATTGTCAAAGTTGTAATAGGAATCCAAAATCTCTGGCTCTCGCCCAGTAAACTCAAAGACTTCTTTCATCTTGGATGAAGCGTAGGATTTTGCCCGCGCAGTGTCTCTATGCTGAATATATATCCAAGAAGTAATCGGTAAAATCCAGATTCCCCCAATGAGCCAGCGAAGGAGTATGTGAGACTTTGGCCATCTCCTGCTTGTCGGAAAAAAGGAATAGATCGTGCCGACTAAAAAACCGAGAATGAGAATTGCGAGACCAGCCAAAATCGTGCCTTCAGCAATGTCGAATATCTTCATGGGAAAAGTATAACAGCATCGAGTTTAGAAGAAATGCAAACAAGGTGTTCGATCTGAACAAGCTCTGAAGGAGAGGTGGAAAAATGGTGGGGGTAAAAAATGGGTGAACTTTTATTTCGGCTTATACACCCGAAAAATTTGCCCAGAGGCGTCCAGCCTTTGGCTGGCCCAAGGGCCAGACGAACCACCGACACACTGGACGGGACGAGAAGGCGCCGGTGGCGCGTTCTCGTCAGGACAGCAACATGAGAGATTTCGTTTGGAAGATATGCCCAGAGGCGGAATCGAACCACCGACACACTGGACAGGACGAGAAGGCGCCGGTGGCGCGTTCTCGCCAGGACAGCAACATGAGAGATTTCGTTTGGAAGATATGCCCAGAGGCGGAATCGAACCACCGACACGAGGATTTTCAGTCCTCTGCTCTACCGACTGAGCTATCTGGGCATCTAGTTTTCAAACACGGTTTTTTTCTTCACCTCGAACTCACTTCTACCACCGTGTCGGTAGAGCAGCCCTCTGGTCTATTTCGCGCGCCACCTGCGCGACACCAAATGTGGTTGGTGGTGCGGCATAAATCAGAAAATAGTGCGGTGCTCTCGCGCTGGCTACCAAAAAGCATCGCAGCAACAAAGATTGCTGAACTTGAATGTCTTTGTCATGACGATTTTTCATCGAAATCTGGCCTTAGACATTCCATAATTTAAAGATGGAAGCCTTTCCCGAACCTCTCGCGTTCGGACCATATCAATTGCACGCCAAGATTGCTCAAGGCGGGATGGCCGAAGTTCTTTTGGGCATGAGCGAGAAACGCGCCTTCGATGGAGAATTTTTGGCCATCAAAAAACTTTTGCCGCACTTGAACGCCAATAAACCTTTCGTCAATTTGTTAGTACACGAAGCAAAAATTGGTGTGCTGCTTAACCATCCAGGAATCGTGTCCGTTTATGATCTCGGAAGCCATCGCTCCGAGTTTTTCTTAGCCATGGAGTACGTGCACGGCAAAAGCCTCGACCGGATTCTCGAGAGAATTCAAAAAAAATTGTCACCCCGCCTTTCGATCGAACTCTCAACTTTTATTATCATGGAACTTTTGCGCGCCCTCGCGTTCGCCCATGAGCTCAAGGACAATCAAGAACGTGAGCTCAATATCATCCATCGAGACATCAGTCCTGGAAACATCCTTCTAGGTTACCGGGGAGAAGTGAAGCTTACCGACTTCGGAATTGCGACCGCTGAACATCGACTTCAGCCGGGCTTCACGCAAGCGGCACTCGGAAAGCTTTCTTATATGGCGCCCGAACAGGCGGTCAATGATCCCGTTCAAAGAGCCAGCGACATTTACAGTCTTAGCGTGGTGTTTTACGAATTGCTCACGGGGCAATTGCCATTTCAAGCCGATAGTCCCGCCGCTCTTTATCGCAAGGTCGTCGACGGAAAAATGGCCGATCTCAAAATCACTGGGCCCGCTATTTCTGATGGGCTGCGAGCGATTGTCACAAAGGGTCTCAACCGCTCTGCTAAAAAACGTTTTCAATCGGCTCCTGAAATGTTTGAAGTCATTGCGGACTATTTCAAGTCTGAACACGAAATCGATTTTACTAGCCGAACCGTCCGCCAATACTTTCGGAAGAAGCTTACGGAAGCCTTGCGCGCGAGTTTCGAAAAGGAAATTGTGGAGGAGATTATGGTGATCCAATCCGCAATGAAATACTCCAACCAAATAGAATTCAAGAGCACAGCGCCGATTGATCTCCGAAAAGGATTGCCAACGGCCGAGGATGTGGCGAATGAAGCGACTGTTTTTCAACGGGATACATCCGACGAACCCACGAGACATTACCCCCTTTCCCAAGAGGAGCGAAAACAGATTCTGGAGGGCGTCTCGCCTAAGGAAGTCCTCGCAAAAGCTTCACCTTCGTCTCAAAAGTATCTGTCCTCTCATAAAACCAGCGAAGAACTTCCGAGACTGGATCTTCCTGCCAGTGAAGAAGACGATGATCCGGAACTGTTGAGGAGAACAATCCCAGTCGAACAAAAGATCTTACTCTCCGCTCTGGACCGCGACTCCAAAGAAGCACTCAAACATCATAAACCTAAACTGGAGATTGCCTCTCAAGCTCAGTTAAACAGCTTCGAAGAGACCACTTTTTCAGGGGTTGGGAAGAGAAAAAAAGTCGCCATAGAATTGCCGGAAGAAAACCCAAATGAAGAGAACAACGAAGTTACTCGGGGTCGAAATGGTTCACAGGTTCTTGAAGAACTAGAAAAATTGCGAACGGGCGAAACTGAAATCGAAAGCGATTCATCCATCGACAAGACCGAAAATATAAGTTTCAGTCTCGAATCCATCGCGTTTGTCGAAAGACTAAAACGGATGGCGGAGAATCTTCCTCGACTCATTCCGTCGATTCGAGGATTAAATAGAAATTCATTTCGGAAATATGCGATCGTTGCTTTGTTTGTTTGCTTAGCTACAATCATTTGGTTCGCTTCTACGCAAGTTCACGAGATTGGCTTCTTACCCCATCATGGCCTTCTTCCGATACAAAGGATCTCCATTGTGTTCATCGGCGAGGCGAGTCAGAAATCCGAATCAAAACTTTTCAATTCGATGGAGTATCCAGGGCCATTTCCCTCCATTCAGAGAGTGGAAGATTTTTTTAATCGAGAGTTCACGCGTTATACTGAACAACCAGGACCGGTTTTGAAAATCGATGCAAACCCTCCACTCGTTGTGGGTCATCCTCTGTCTAAAGAAAGCGCGATGGCTGAATATTTTAAGTCCAACAAAATTTTTCGATTCTTAAATCAGCTGAAGGATAATCCGAAGACTCCGTCAGAGTCGCAAACGAAACCAGATTCGTTGATCTATATTTACCTTTTGCCGTTTGATAGGGTTCATCAAGGAAATAGCGCACAGGCTGATCTTTTGGAATGGAATCACAAGCTGCAACAGAGCTCGTCGATGCTGAGCTCACGCCCAAAAGAGGCCGTTATCTTTGGGATTTCGCATCCGTCCAAACGCCTTGAGATTCTGGAAGACCTCGCCGAGGAAATTGCATCGCTCTATGGGGCGAAGTTTAAGATTGAAAAAGGCTCGGGAAAACTTCAGCTCCCGATTGGATTGGCCGATCCCCAGCAAAATCCACTTTATCCGCAGACACAAGCCGAGCTGATGGCGAGAGATATCGCTCTCTCAACTACCCAAACACGTCCCATCCTGGGAATCAGTGAGCTGGCGATTGGTCCCGAGACTGCCTTCGAACTTGGCTGGATCGACGAAGTCCGAAAAGCCGACCTTCTCCGACAAAAATAGAAAGATTTTTCTTCTTTTTTAATTACGTTGGGTCTGCCCAACGACCGTGTTGCTTGATGAGACCCACGAGCCGAAGCGGAGCCTCTTCGGAGGGAATATTTTTTTCAACACAATCTTTACCGACATATAGATTCACGCGTCCGGGGGCACCTCCCACATAACCGAAATCCGCATCTGCCATTTCCCCAGGTCCATTGACAATGCACCCCATCACCGCAATCTTCACAGTTTTTAAATGAGATGTGACGGCTTTAATTCGTGCGGTGGTCTCTTCTAAATCAAAAAGCGTTCGCCCGCAGGAAGGACAAGAAATATACTCCGTCTTGCTCATCCGTCGGCGCGTTCCCTGAAGAAGTCCAAAGCTTGTGGAGAGCGCTTCTTCGGCAGAGCGGCCTTCGATCAAAATTCCGCGAAACGCAAAATCCACAAAAGCGGATCCGACATCGAGACTTGCATTCAAAATAAAATCCAAACCCTCTCCCTCGGCCTTCCAGCGGATGACCGTCTTCGAAGGATCTAAATTGGAAATGGTTTTCAACTCACCGGTGCAGGTTGCAAACTGCACGAGCACCTTATCTTCAGGCAAAGCATTCAAGGCCAAAAAGGCGTCGCGATTCTCTGCGACAATGATTTCGGCCACATCCAAAACCTTTTTTCGAGACCGTTCGTGATTCCACCAATCCTCAGCATAAGGCACTGCGACTTGCGGCATCGCAGAATTCTGGAAGATAGTTTGCAGCTGCAGCCTCAAAAAATGAAACTCATTCAGATGATCCTCTAAACTTTCAATATAAAGAACATCCGGGCGCAGCTTCGTATGTGAAAAATCACGGCGAAGAGCGTCGAGGCCTCGAAAAGTCCACCATACTTGTGGCGGCCTCCCAAACGCCTTGTAACTTGGATTGATCGAATAATGGCCGGGCTCAGCTGTGCGAGTGCGAGGAAATTTTTTCGCCAGGGCTCTCGCTACCGGCACTTCCTTCGCGGGTGATTCTGTGAGGGAGACTCGAATCGTATCGCCGATTCCTTCCGCAAGCACTGTGCCAATCCCAATCGCCGACTTCATTCGCCCATCTTCACCATCTCCAGCTTCTGTGACTCCGAGATGTATCGGATAATCCCATCCACGCTCCAGCTGCTTAGCCACGAGTAAACGATAAGCTTGGACCATGACTCCCGTATTGCTGGCTTTCATGGAGAAGCAAAAATTGTGGAATTCGTAAGCACGACAGATTTCTGCAAACTCAAAGGCGCTTTCGACCATGCCTTCGGGAGTGTCGCCATAGCGATTCATAATGCGGTCGGAGAGTGAGCCGTGATTGGTCCCAATCCTCAATGCGCGATCCAAAGATTTCAATTTCAGCACGAGAGGCTTGAACTTATCGTGGATCCGTTCGAGTTCTTCTTGATATTCGCGATCGGAATACTCACGTATTTTAAAGAGTTTTCGGTCCGCATAATTGCCAGGATTGATCCGAACCTTCTCCACATAATCAGCTGCGACCATAGCTGCCGCAGGTACAAAATGAATATCCGCAACAAGCGGAATCTTATAACCATCTTGATGCAGTCGATCCCGAATTGTCTTCAGGGCTTCAGCATCTGGAACGGTAGGCGCCGTGATCCGCACTAAGTCGCAGCCAACGTCTGCCAATTCTTTCGCCTGAGCCACTGTCTTTTCAATGTCCATTGTATCGGTCGTCGTCATCGACTGAATGACGATCGGATAGTCACCACCCATCGGCAAACTGCCAATGTGGATCACGCGACTCCTGAAACCTAAAGCTGAATGAAGTGAAATCTTTCGACCCGAAGGCGATTGGGGAAGCGGCACTGATGACGTCATGATAGTAAAGTCTGACCACAGTCAGCGAGAATAATCAAAAAAAAACCGGCCGGCCCTGATTGGTCTCAGGGCCGGCCGGCATGTTCGCTAATACCAGTGGGAATATAAGTCCGTTATTTGTTCTTCAAAGCGGCATCTAACTTAGCCGAAAGCGCCTTCGCATGCTCTTCGGCAGCGGAACTAGCGTCGTCCCATGCTTTGCCGGTTTTGCCTTGAACGTTATCGATTTCTTCAAGGACCTTGTGATTTTCAGCCTTCAATTTTTCAATCTTGTCGGCGAGCTTGGTTTTGTCATCCCCCGTCGCTGCTCCCAGATTCGCGTCTAACTGCTTCAACATATCGCTATTTGTCTTGGTGATAGCATTGATTCGATCATCAAATTGCTTTTGCTGTTCGAGGGACTTTATAGATTTTTCAAGATTATCTAATCCAGTGTTGAGCGTGTTTTTTGCATTTTCCGATGTCTTCAAACGCGAAGCTTGGAATTGAACGAGCTGATCATTGAGAATCTTCAGTTGTTTTTTGAGATCCTCCACTTGTCCGACTCTCGGGTCGTTTCCATCGAATTTTAAATTGGAAATTCGCTTATTCAACTCTGTAGATCGCACCTGAGCTTTCTTGACGTCTTCGTCCTTCTTTTGAAGATCATCGAGCTGCTTCTTCAAATTATCTCGCGCGTCGGCCACCTCTTTCTTGAGATTGTCTTTAGTTGCTCCTGTGGCTGCTTTCCATGCCGTGTATTTATCGCGAAATACCTTTTGCTTAGCCAAGAGCTCCGTCTGCTCATCTTTCATAGTTTTGCGAATTTGATCATTCTTCTCAGCATCCGTATTGGCGCTGTACTGCTTGATTTGCTGATCGAGAGTTAGATCATCTTTATCGGTCGCTCGTTGAAAATCATCATTGGGCGTCGCCGCAGTGGCCGCGTCTTTCACAGCCTGTTTTGTATCTGCCGCCGCCGTCGCAGCCGCCGCTTTGGCGGGAGCTGTACTTGGGCCTTTTTCATCATCGTCCGAGCACGAAGATAAAAATAGGGTTAGGCCACCCGTCACGACAAAATAAGTTAATAATTGAAATTTTCTAATCATAAAACCTCCATGGAATTGTTACTTTCTTGCGTGTCTTGCTGTGACACTCTTCGCTCGGAACCTAAGCGCAATTGATTGAAATGAGGACCGACCAAAGGCTTAAATTATTTTTCCTGACTCTAAAAACTCGACGCTTGGAGGATTTTCCCGCCTGAGGGATTCACTAGGCAAGCGACTTGAAGGCCTCAATGAAGCGATCGATATCCCGAGAATCATTGAAGAAATGAAGCGAAAGTCGAATTCCCTTTCCCCGAGGGCTTACATGAATTTTGTATTTTGCCAATTGCCCAGCCACTCTTTGCGGATCGGCACATTGAACAATGAGAATTCCCGAATTGCTTTCGCTGGGGAAGTCATAGGCGAGTTGCAAGCCCGCCGAACGCAGCTTTGCCTGCGCTTCCTCGGCTAAATTCAATATGCGATCTGAAATTTTTTGAATTCCGCCGATGTCTTTGATCCAGCGAACCACGGCACCCACCGCAAAAATCTGCATCAGGGGCATTGTTCCCACCTCCAAGGCCCTCGCCTCGTGCTCAATTCGAGAGACCCGATCATTCGTACGCGCTTCGGGATTGGATTCGGAAAGCCAACCATGAATTGGCAGAGGATTCGAAAGATATTTCTCGCTGATTTTGCAAACCGATACACCATACCCGGCCATCATCCACTTGTGCACGGAGCCGCTCACGAAATCGAAAAGAGACGCATCCACGGGAAAAGCTCCGAGCGACTGGGTTACATTTAAAACGGAAGTCAAATCGTGATTTTTCGAAAAGCGGTTCAATGTTTGCAGGTCTTGTCGAAAGCCTGTGGCGAACTGAATATGAGAAGAGACGAGGATCCTGTGTTCTAACTTCAGTTGCCGCTCCAAAATCGATTCGATGTAAGCGCCATTTTCCGACTGCGCAAAATCGACCGAAAATCCATGGTGAAGCCAGGGCAAAGTGCTGGACGGAAATTCATCGCGCATACTCAGTATCGATAGCTGCTTTGGTGTCGGCGATCGAGATTTGAGAATCATGGCAAAAAAGTTCATGGCCAACGAAGTCGAAGTAGTAAAAGTGATTTCATGCGGCTTTGCATTCAAGAATTCTGCCACATCATTTCGAACCTGAGATATTTCAGCCTCAAATTCCGGCCAATAAGCATCCGCGCCTTCTGTCAGCGATTGTTGAAACTCTGACATTCGCTTTGCGGCCGCCGGATGCAGTGGCCCTGTCGCTGCACTCGCGAGATACACTCGATTGTGCGTTGCTGAAACCGAATCCCGAATCTCTTTCCAATTCACCATTTGGGCTTACTACTTGAGAATCTTTGGTTGAGCAACCCGATCGTGCTCATTAAGCTAGATGCTACAGAATGTCTTCAATCATTGATATTGTACTTCATCTAGATAAGCACATTCAGCAGTGGGTTTCGGTTTTCGGACCCTGGATTTACGCGATCATTTTTCTCATCATACTTTTTGAAACCGGAGTAATTCTTACGCCGTTTTTGCCCGGAGACTCATTGCTTTTTGCACTCGGTGCGCTCACGGGAGGAAGCTGGCCCTCACTTCACCTCATTCCAGTTCAATTGGTACTTTTTGCGGGTGCCGTTTTAGGTGGTCTTTTAAATTATTCGATTGGCGCGTTTATTGGTCCCAAGATTTTTCAAAAAGAAGACTCGATTTGGCTCAGGCGCGAGCATTTGATACGAACAAAGGAATTCTACGAACGTCACGGGGGAAAAGCTGTTGTATTTGCGCGATTCATTCCCATCATTCGCACCTTTGTTCCGTTCGTCGCAGGCATTGGCAAAATGAATTATGCGCGTTATTTTATGTTCAATCTTTCCAGTGCCTTCGGCTGGGTGATTCTCGTGACAATCGCCGGTCACTTTTTTGGAAACATTCCGGTCGTTAAAAAGAATTTTGGAATTGTGATTCCTCTCATTATCGTCGTTTCAGTGTTGCCGCTGGTTTGGAAAGCCATTGTCGGACGACGAAGCGAGACGCAAAAAAGCCGCGACTCCCTCAAAGAGAATCGCGGCTCTAAATGATCGATACTTCAGATTAGTTTATAATTCAGTTCAACGAACGGAGAATCTCGAGGATGTCCTGAGTATGGCCATCTACAGAGACTCGGCGGAACGCTTTGACAATTTGGCCTTCGCGATCAATCACGAAAGTGGAGCGCTCAATTCCCCATGATATATTTCCATACATATTTTTTTGCACAGAAACGCCGTAAGCTTTGGCCACATCTTTGTCAGCGTCGGTGAGTAAAGGAAAATTGAGATTGTATTTGCCTATGAACTTTTGGTGACTGGCGGCGTCGTCAAAACTCACTCCTAGAAGCGCCGCCCCCGCCTCTTGTAATTCTGAATAATGGTCTCGAAAACTACAAGCCTCTGACGTACAGCCAGGAGTGTCGTCTTTGGGATAGAAATAAAGGACGACATTTTTTCCCCGAAAGTCTGCCAGTGAAACTTGATTTTGATTTTGATCGGGCAGACTAAACTCAGGCGCTGGATCCCCATCGGTCACGCGATAAGCACTAGGGGTGGCCGATGCTGGGGTATTCTTGGATTGGAAATCACTCGGCGACTGTCTTACTGCAGCGCGTGGCGTTGTTCGAGCTCGTAAGGGCGCCGCGCCTGTTCGTAAAGCAGTGTTTGCCGTTTTCGAAATTTTCTTTTGGTTGGCTTTCGTTTTCCGAGAAGCAGCAGCATCAATGGCAGACGCTTTCTTCGATTTTTTCGCCGCTGCTTTTTTACGCTGCGGCATTTTCTTTTTCAGTTTCGCGCGAGGACTTGTCTTCGCACGTGTTTTCGATTTTGACTTTTTTGCCAGTAACTGCGCCATTTTGATTCCTCCAAACAAAAATTAGTGATACGTTTTCAATCCACATTCAGTCTGAAAACTTGCTCTTTTTATAATCAATTCCTAAGGTCTTGGCATGAAAAACTTGCTTCCAAAAACGGATGCTTTCGCACGAATTGACCTGGTCGGAGATGCATCCGTGGATTTTGGCCAAAGGCTTTTCAGTCGAAATATCACAGGCCTATCGAAAGACAGTGGGGTGCTTTCACTGTTCCTAAGTGCGGAAGCCAAGGTTCTCGGGCTCTTTTGGGTATTTCGAACGGAAGGAGGCCTCAGTCTCTTTACTCCGGAGCGGCAGTATCAAGAGCTTATCGGAGTCATCGAAAAGTACCATTTCGCCGAGGCTTTTACGACCCAACCCGGACCGACAGTCAGTGCTTATTGGGAGAATGCGCAGACGGGGCATCTGGGAAAGGACGCCGAGCTTCGGGATGGCTATGGCGCAAAGACCGCAGCTGGGACGTTTTGTGGAATGTGGAAGAATACATGCTTCACTTTTGAATTAGATGCTGAAAAAGAAGAAAAAGAACCACTTCCCGAGACCGATTTGAAATGGGAACTCCATCGTTTGCAGAATCTTATTCCACGCAAGCCAGACGATTACGATACAAATGATTTGGTTTTTGATATCGGCTTTGAAACCCTCTGTGAGCAGGCGAAAGGTTGCTATATTGGGCAGGAGGTGGTGGAGCGCGTTCGCAGTCGTGGTGGGTCAGCATCGCGACGTTTAGCTCTCGTCGAGTGGGAAAAAGAGCCTTTGCCTCGAGAGGTCGTGATGCATCCAACGGAGGGCCAGGCGCTAGGACGCACAACCTCGTCATTCGCCCAAGTGGATCGAGAGAAGTTCCTTGGCTTCGCCTATGTTCGCAGAGGCTCCGAGATCGGACAAATGGTTGTACTTCAGAATGGAGGCATTTCGGGGCGAATAAGTCGGTTCATTTCTTAGCAACGAAGCACCAGCACTTTTCGTCAACGTTTTGACAAAAACTGTAAAATTTGAGCGAAAATCGTCAGCGATTTCGAATTGCGCAACTTTAGTTCCCAGAGATTTTCGGCGCATAGATTTTTCAAATTTGGGCATGTGAATTGCACGTACTAAAATTGAGACAGGTAATAAGAGAACCGGGGTACGGTGGCTTCGTGTTATCTTTAGAGAATACCCCCTACTTTAAAGAATCCCCTTAAGACACGATCACCTACCCCTTTCTTTTTGCCTCGGATCTGAGGCAAATAATCCGAATAATTTAAAAAGGAATTGAGACATGGCGGTCAGGAAAGGTCACGTCAACAGGAGCTTCACATACCGTTGCTTTCTTCCGAACCTGGCGGGGTTAGCGGGCTCTCTTTGAGAGACCACCCGACCACCACTTCATCTTAAGTACTCTGAAATCTGAAGCCGGGCAACTGGGACGACTCGCGATTGCAGATTCTCTGCTGAATCGATAATGTAATAAAAAAGTTCGCTGAAAGTCCGGAAGGCCTTCCAGCACTGTTTGATTTTCTTCAGACGTGAAACTCATTCCTATCAGATTTTGTGTGGAGAGGTGGGTGAGTGGCTGAAACCAACGGTTTGCTAAACCGTCGTACGGGTAAAACCGTACCGGGGGTTCGAATCCCCCTCTCTCCGAATTTAAAAAACATGCCCGAAGGGTGTGATTTTTAAATTCGACGACGGAAGGGATTCGAAAGAGGAAGCCCGGCCTCCGGTGGAGGCTGAGCGCGCTGGCGCGCGAAAGGACTGACGAGTGGTCAGGCGGAGGAGGAGCGTACCCGCGACGACAAGCGCTTGACCGAATCCCCCTCTCTCCGAATTTTTGATTTTCAATGTAATAATATGTGTACGACAAGCCTCCTAGTCGAATGAAACAAACTTGACGCTTTACACGTGAATTTGCCAACCCATTTCAATGATTCGAGCCCATCGAGCTTCGCCACTGGTTCTCGAAACCAGTTGCCAATGTCCAGATCGTTCGTATTAGATCAATTCTGAGGAGAAATTGTGTCTAGAATTTCATTAGTTTTAGTAGCTTTAGTTTTTACATCCTTCCTGGGCGGAACCATGTATGCGGAACCCCCTGATGCGGCAAATACGTTTTATCACATCACACTTGATAGCCCCTCCGATGGCGACATGGACACCGTCGCCCAAAGCCAGGTGCTTCAGCTTTTGGGACTGCAACTTCAGAAGGATAAAATCGAAAAACTTACCAGGAGAGATTGGGCGCCTAGAGGGACAGGCGTTGAGTATTGTGTTGAACTACGAACCCAAAAGAAAGAAACCAAAAATAATTTTGAAACCCTACTGAAAAGGATCGAGGCAGGAACCGACTCTTTTCATCCTCATCCAGCTCAAGTACAACAATTAAAATACTTACGTTGGGAAATTGTTAAGAATTGCAACTAAGTTCAACTTAGAATGAAGGAAGCTTATTCAGATGCTTTCTTCATTCTAAAGGCGCGCTAGGCCGCCAAATTAAACTCAATCCGATCATACTCGACGACCGGCGTCTTCACGGTGCGCCCTGAAATTTTCCGTTCCTTCAATCGCAACGCACCGACTTCCTCCAAAAATAAAATGATCTTGTTCAAGTTCGAGGTGTCGATCTTTGCGATCTTAGATAGCTCGTAAATCGATTTCGGCTTGAAGATCAGGATCATCGAGAGTAAATGCACGTTCTTCACAAAGCGGTCAAAGTCACGCTTATTGTCGAACGAAATTTCATAATGCGGAGTCTTCAGCTTTCCGGCTTTGGCCTTCTTAAGGGCGGCCTTGAAATTTTGCAAAACCTCATGCGAATTTTTGAGCGAAATTACCAATTGTTTCATATCTTAACCTCCAAGTGTTCGAGGACGAGCCGCACGAAGTCTTCTATCAGCCGATCATCGTCGATAAATTCGTATTTCAATTCCTGATCATCCAAGTGAATATGCGGTCCCTTCGGATGATGATTATCCATAAGCACACGTCGTCCTGTTTTTATGTCCACCATAATGAGACCGTACTTCAAGCCGAACGGGTATTGGCGCGATCTCGGAATGCGAAAGATTTCCATTTCGAGCACATGCCGACCGCGAATCCTTGCCCGATGCCCATAAAGCAGTTCGGCCTTCATATAGGTGCATAATAACCACTATAGCACGAATTCCAAGCGTCACATGCAATTATATGTGCATGGCCCATTTGTGGCCCACAAGGGATGAAAACGGAAACAAATGGACGAAAGACGGAACAAGATCGGAAGTGAGCTTCTCTAGTTCATTTTGGTTTTATTTCGGTTTAACAGCGTTGCCGCTGGTTTTGCTTTTCGAATCCCCCTCTCTCCGAATTTAAAAGACATGCCCGCTCATTCGAAGTAAAGAGACATAGATAGATGGAGGACTTTACTATGAAACAGTTTTATCTCGGAATCGCCATTGTATCAGCATCTCTCATGTGCACGCATTTGTTGGCGGCCAATGAGGGTGACTTTTATTATCGTTGCAAGGGGACACAGGATAAGGTGGAGATCGAGATTAAAACTTCGCGATCGAAGAACGAGACTGAAGGAGCATTTCGTTTCGAAGAGAAAGTCGGAGGCAATTATCCAACACAGATCGTGTGGATCGGAAAATTACCTGAGGCTTCCAGCGGAAAACTGACTGAAACTGGCGGAGACCTCGTGGCATTGGCGCATGCTGTTTCTAACAGCAACTTCTTCTCGTTCAGCACAAGCTATTTAGGGAAGCTAATTGTGGACAAAGATGCAAAGAAGGCGCGTATCGAATCGCCTCGAGCGGACCCGACTAAATGGCCTGCAGAGCTCACTTGCGAAGAAGGATATTTTCCGAAATAGTTCCCAACGGCCGTATCAGCGGTGTCGGTATTTGGGCAAATCGCTTTCTGAGACGATGTCGGTTTTAGCACAAAAGTCTGTGGTTTACATTCAGGAGCAGGCCAGTCCACATTGAGAATGGAGGGGATTATGCATTTATTACTCATTTCTTTGTGTGTCCTTACAAGTCTGCTTCAAAAAAATCCGGGGGCTTTGGCTCAGCTCAAAGCAGGCGATCGGTTCCACTCCCAACTGAAAATTGAGGAGGAATTCGCCGCCTACTCTCGAGCCCATGATCTTGCGCCCGAGGAATACGAACCTCTCATGAAATTATCTCGATCCTGCAACGATCGAGGTGAAGAGCTGAATTTTAAAAAGCAAAGCGGAGCCAAAGAAGTTTTTCAAAAAGGGCTCGAATATTCAGAGCTCTTAGATCGCAAATTCCCAAATCGAGCAGAGCCTCAGTATCTCTTAGCGATCTTTCATGCCAAGCTTGGAAAACTCAGCTCTTCTATTCACGACAAAAAAATCCACGGACATCTTGTGGAGAAATTCGCCAAACTCAGCCTCAAGCTGGATCCAGATTTTGAATCTGCATTGGTCGTTCTAGGGGGATTTTATCGGGAAGTCGCCGATCTCAATTTCATATCGCGAATGGTTTTCGGAAAAGTTGCCGATGCAACATTCGAGAATTCCGAGATCACCCTGAAACGAGCCCTCGAGCTGAATCCAAACGATATCTTTGCCGAATGGCAGATGGCCCAAACTCTTTTGGCAATGTCCCGAAAAAAAGAAGTCCCCGCTCATTTGAAGAAAATCTTGGAGACCCCGGCGACAGACCCCAAACATCCATTTGTAAAAATGGGGGCCCAAGATCTTTTGAAGAAAATCGAAGGGTCCTAATCAAAAAGCCCCCTTCATGACCGTTGCGAAAGGGACTCGATGAGGTGAGGGATGAGCTGCACGAGGACGTCGTAAAACAGGTTAATATCGGCATTTGCAGCAGGAAATCCAAATTGAATGCACGTCCCGTATTAGCGTAGCGCCCTAGCCAAAAGAACTTTTTTTGGCATGTTTCTTGCTTCTATTTTGGGTGGTATGTGGACGAAATCGCTTTTGGTGCTCCTAATTGGTACGGCAACTTTTTTTTGTCTGAAACCCCCAGCATTCGCCGCAGAACCACTTATTCGATTTTCTCAAAAAGCAGCCCCAAAACTTAGTAGCCCTAAGTGTCAGCTCTATGTGAAAGGTATGATTTCTGGTCGTATCGACACGGGCTCAGGTGGAATTATGACATTTGTTCAGGCCGATGAATTTCACGCTTCGATTCGACATTTGATTGCCGGTAATCCGGAGACTTTGCAAAATCTTCAGGCGGCTTTCACTATAGCCGAAAGAAAACTCGTCAATGATGAAATTTTCTCTGATTTACTCCAATATTTTGGTCGAGCGGACGGTAATTTATTCGTTTGTTTTTTATCGAGTGAATGCAGATTCAAACCTTCGTCTAGCACAATTCTGACAAAAGTGGACCCGGACAAACGCGTCATTCCGGGAGCTGCTTTTGAAGCCGGACCTCTGATGCCTTCATCGGCATTTCATACCGTTCCCTTTAAAGATCTGGCCAAGCTCAATATCTGGAGAAGTTCACTCCAATATGCCGAGAAAACTTTCGGCCGAAGTTTTTTGCCTCCTAAAATTATCTATGTTCCCTTGCCACCAACTTCACCGGGGCCGAATCTTCCTCAAGAAACCGTCAAGTGGGCAACGATGTTTTTACATGAGTTCACACATGCAACGGATGAAATCTTGGTAAGACGGTGGCTGTTTGCAAACTTTGAATTACGACGAGTGGGCCTGCCTACCGACTATCTTTTCAAAAAATATGTTCGAACCGTCGATCAGAAAATTCAAGTGGATAAAGATTTTTTAATAACATTCTTCGAAAGCCGCGGATACTACCTCTCATATAAGGTGACGCAGGCTTTTTTGGTAAACCCTGCAAAGGATGATGCTTCATTCAAAAAGAATGAGGTGGATGGGGCTCTTGCGAATTTAGACGCCTCCATCGATTGGGATCATAGCTATATGGATTCTAAGCCAACACCTGAAACCGTTCTGGAAATCGGCTTGACGTGGGGTCGTACCATGAAAGATTCGATCCAGCGTGCAAAACAATATCGAGAATCACAGCAGCAAAAGAAAGCAGGCTAATGAGAGATTCCGCTCGGAACGAACAAGCCCGCTGGCGTTGACGGCTGATTGAGCGCAGGACTTGCTTGTAAAGATCGTCATTCTTTTCTATGCCTCAGTATTATGGAATTCATTCAAATTGAAGGAACGAATATTCGCGCCTCACGAATTGGTTTGGGAACTTGGGCCATCGGTGGATGGCTCTGGGGTGGTGCTGAGGATAATGAATCAGTCAAAACGATTCATGCCGCTCTCGCGAAGGGAATCAATCTGATCGACACGGCTCCAGTCTACGGATTTGGAAGAGCGGAAGAAGTCGTCGGACGAGCCCTTCAAGAATTTGGAAAGCGGGATCAGGTAATCATTGCCACAAAAGCTGGACTGGAATGGAGAAAGGAAAAGATATTTCGAAACTCATCTTCCGAACGATTGCGACAGGAGCTCGAAGATTCGTTACGTCGATTGCGAACGGACTATATCGACCTCTATCAGATTCATTGGCCCGATTCTCTGGTCCCCATTGAAGAAACCGCCAAAGCCATGGATGGATTCCTAAAAGAAGGAAAAGTTCGCGCGATTGGGGTGAGCAATTTCTCTTCGCAAGAAATGATGTCCTTTCGAAAGGTCGCACCGCTCCACACGAATCAACCACCTTACAATCTTTTCGAAAGGGGAATTGAAAAGGAGATTCTACCGTTTTGCCGACAGAATAAAATCGCTGTGCTGGCGTATAGCTCGCTTTGTCGCGGTTTACTTTCGGGAAAAATGACGGAGCACACTCGATTCAACGCGGATGACATCCGACGGTGGGATCCCAAGTTTCAAAGCCCTCGGTTCAATCAATATATTCATGCCACCAGCAGCTTGAATGCTTTGGCGAAGCAAAAATGGAATAAGAATATTTTGGGGCTTGCTCTTCGCTGGATCCTGGATCAAGGCAATACGATCGCCCTCTGGGGAGCTCGACGTCCCGATCAACTCGAGCGATTGCAAGACGCCTTCGGTTGGACAATTGATCCGGAATCCATGAAAGAGATCGATCAAATTCTCAAAGAAAACATTCAAAAACCCATTGGACCCGAGTTCTTAGCTCCCCCTGTTCGTGAGGGACACGCATAGCATAACCGCCAAAGGTGTCCGCTAGCCTTAGTCGTGAAATACATTTAGAAATGGCGTCTCGCCTTGACACCCTATCTCTCGCGATAGAAAACGCGGTCTGGCTGCCGAGCTGTTCCCCGTAAGCTCGTCAAAAAAATCATTCGTAACTTTGTTCATCAAGGAGTTCCTTATGAAAAATTTCTATCAGATTTTTTTTGGGTGTGCGTTATTTGTAGGTTTCAATTTCGTCACACTGTTGTTTGTTGAAAACGCCGCATTTGCTCAGTCTCGCCGGAGCGTGGATCTCAATAATTATCCAGTCGGGACTTATGACGAAATCCGAGAAACGATTAGGGATAATCCAGATACCTTTCGGGACCTGATTCGAAAAGCGCCAGAAGCGCTTGGTAAAAAGTTTGTTCGAATCTCGTGGCGTCCTCTCCGTCAATTGCGCTTCCTGGCCACTGCTGCACCAGACAAGCCCGATATTATTGCAGCCCTCATGGCGCTGCCCAAAGTCGAAGCAGCGATTAAAAACGAAAATAATGTCGCGGCGTTCTTGGGGGATTTTCCAGAAGTTCGGAGGGAACTCGTCAAATTAAATCCTGAAAGCGAAATGTATCAGGCGGCGATCTCGCGCACTCAGTATGCCGATGACGACGCGAAAAAAAAATCCCGTAAACGTGGTCCGAGAAAAATGAAAAAGGATATTTTAGAAAATCTTACTATTGCCATAGAGGGCGGCCGAGTAGTCGATGCTAGCTTAAATGATTCGGCAGAGCAGTCATCGAAAGAGGCGACGAAGTTCGCCGAAGGGCTAAAAAAAAATGCCCTCTGGGATTACCATCTTGTGCTTCTCAAGAATCCTGCCGCCATGAGATTCGGCTATGCCCACTATCTCAGTGAGTTTTTCGGACGCGGTCAACGGGGGACGCAAACCACGTCTTATTTCGCAAACGCAATTTTAAATCTTCCAGAGAGAGATCGCCGCCCATTTTTGCTAACGGGCATTCTGCCTTCGAACATTCGAGTCCCCGAGCATCTCTTACCTTATATTGAATTTCTGAAAACTCAGTTCGAAAACGTCGATCGTCTCGAAACGCTCCTTCAGCCCGAACAGGTTGGATTGTTTGACGACCTTCTAAAGGAAGCTCCCTGGGTATTTGGACGCTCTCTGGATCGGCTCGCGATGAGACGTCCTGCGTTCTTAAAAACTCTGGCCGAAAATCATCAGAAGCTCCTTTCGGTCTTGGAGAAGGAAGAAGTTCGAAGCTATTTGGGTTTGGCGGGAGTCCACCGAGTTTTAACGGCGCTCTCGGCTCCAACGATGCAGCAATATCGAGAATCCTCTCTTGCTTTGGTGGCGGCCGAAGAAGCCTTAGCCAGGTGCGGACTCAGTGTGGGCAATGTGGCCACGGCAGCGCGATCCGATCTTTAGATAGTTTTTTGTAGAGCGGCGCCAACTTCCTTCTTATACTAGGTCAGTGTGGGGAAAGGGGAACGTCGATGCAGCTCATGCCCTTCGAATTATTCTTCGTGGACTTGTCTTTTGGCTCCTCATTTGCCCGATGACAACATCTGCACATCCCAATCAATACGTCTGGTTTTCTCCTCTCGAGAAAGACGCGCCGACTCGATCCGTTACGGTCGTTCTGCATGGGCTCAACCTTAGGCCTGAAAAAATGAACGAAGTAGTGGCTTTGCTTCAAGCTGAGCAAAGTGAAGTTCTGCGCGTTGGCCTTTCAGGGCATTTGGGAGATCACTCTTCCTTTGGTCAAGTGACCCGTAAGCAGTGGCTACACGAATTGAATGAAGCGTACCATCGCGCGGCAGCTCGTGCGAATGAACTTCACGTACCGATTTTCTTTGTGGGTTACTCACTCGGCGCTCTCCTGGCTCTCGATCTTATGAGCCAAAATGCCAAGATTCGCTTCGATCGCATGGTACTTTTTGCTCCACCTCTGTCGATTAAGATCCCGCGTTTTTTGATCCGATTCGCACGATGCCTTTTAGGGAAAGGTTTTGTGGTGCCGAGCTTCAGTCCAAATAGCTATCGCGCAAATCATGGGACCACTCTGGCAGCCTATGTCGCGCTGATCGATTCGCTCCAAGCCTTGCGCAAGTCGGGTTTCGCTCATTTGCAAAAAGTTCCAACACTCGTATTAATAGATTTGAAGGACGAGCTCGTGAGCTATCGTGGAGTAAAAAGCGAGCTCTCAAAATTTGGTTTTTCCACCGAGTGGAAAATACTTCCGCTGAAAGAACATTCGTCCCAAACTCCGCATCATTTGATCATCGATTCAGAGGCGGTTGGAACGAAGGAATGGAACCAAATCAAAAACTGGATTCACCAGCAACTCTTTCAAGCCGAGATCTCAGTGCAAAACGGAACGAATTAACTGCATTCCAAGAGCTGCTGCCAAGATTCCAAGTAAGACTGAAAGTAAAGAATACGAAAGAGCGAGAAAACCGTGACCTGACTCCATCAAAAGTCGATTCTCTAGACTAAACGACGAAAAAGTTGTGAACCCCCCGAGCAATCCAATGCTCAGTCCCAGTCGTACTGCTTCACTGAAGAGAGATTTTTCAACTCCTGCGGAATAGACCATACCGATCAAAAGACTTCCAAGAACATTGATTAAAAATGTAACCCAGGGAAAGGAAGAGAAATTTGCTGGAGCGAAGAGAGCAACCATCAAATAACGCAGCCAAACTCCCGCTAATCCAAAGATTGATATACACACAAAAGTGTTCATCAGATATTAGAGCAGGTTTTAAAAACCGGCTCTAACATAATTTTAGGTTAAACAGATACCGACGGCAATCTCGGAAGATTCTTTCCCTTTTTTTTAAAAGGCCAAAAACCAAAGATCAAACTCAGTACCACCAACGTCCAGAACCCCCAAAATGCGGGGCTTTGTGGCGTTTCAAAATTGATTTTTTTCAGCTGAAGACTCTCGACTAAGAGCTTCACGCCGACGATGAAAATCAAAATATGGCCAGTCCTTTCTAAGTTGGGAAATTTTCTGAGAAGCCGAATGATCAGCGAAGCTGCGAATCGCATGGCAATAATTCCGAGGCAGCCACCCCAGAAAATCACCCAAAATTTATTCGAAATGGCAACAGCGGCTAAAATGGAATCGATGGCGAACAAAATATCCATGGCTTCGATCGTCAACACCGCCTTCCAAAAAGAATGGGGGGTAGGAGTCACGCGGTTGGCTTGTCTTTTTTTCTTTTGGCGTCGGGCGAAAGAGACTGAAAGATAAAGCAAATAAGCGCCCCCTAAAATGCGGATCCATCTCCATTTGGCCAAATAAACCGCGGCCGAAATGGCTAGAAGGCGAAAGGCAATCGCTCCGACCATTCCGATCTTGAGTGCTTTCTTTTGCTGATTCACAGGTAGAGCTTTTGCGATTAGCGCGAGAACGACTGCATTATCGAGAGAAAGCAAGCCCTCTAAGAAACTAATCAGCAGAATCATGGGAATGTCTTGAGTGGAGATCATCCTTGGATCTTATGATGCTTAACAATAAAGCCAAGTCGGAAAAAGCAAACTCCTCGCTCGATTGCCCTTTTATCGTTAGACTCGTTGACGGCCTTCTCGCTAATGTTTAATGCATTCTCATGCCTGCCAGATTCAATCTTGCTAGAAAATATCGCCCGCAAGTTTTGAAAGACGTCATTGGTCAGCCGACGGCCGTTAAATTGTTATCCGAAGCCATTCAATCCGACAGGATCGCACCCGCATATCTCTTTTCGGGTCCCCGCGGGACCGGAAAAACTACTTGTGCCCGAATTTTTGCAAAAGCGGCGGCCTGTCTCTCGAAGGATCTCGCATCGCGCCCTTGCGGAGACTGCGCGTCTTGTAAATCACAATCAACAGGCACCTCCATGGCCATCATTGAAATCGATGGGGCTTCTCATACCGGCGTAGACGATGTGCGCTCCATCATTGAAAGCATCGCTTACCGACCATCGGTTGGAAAACGCACAGTCTATATCATCGACGAAGTTCATATGCTTTCAAATGCCGCATTTAATGCACTTTTAAAAACTTTGGAAGAACCTCCGCCGCACGCACTCTTTTTATTTGCCACGACCGAGCCCGAACAAATTCCCTCTACAGTTCTTTCGCGTGTCCAGCGTGTTGAAATGAAACGCCTGAAAGAAAAGGAGGTTTTGAAGAATCTTCAATTCATTTGCGAAACCGAAAAAATTAAAGCGAATCAGGCCAGTTTAGAGCAAGTGGCGGCCTCGTCCGACGGCTCGCTTCGCG
>Ga0207108_1041_pt1 | contig 23670 bp, 24 predicted proteins | sample Alteio_BWMinHeat_76_FD_153562 | JGI IMG/M metagenome (GOLD analysis project Ga0207108, IMG submission 153562) | Enriched cells from forest soil in Barre Woods Harvard Forest LTER site, Petersham, Massachusetts, United States -... | ecosystem: Environmental > Terrestrial > Soil > Temperate forest >...
GTACAAACTGTTCGAGCACATCTCCTGGAAACTTTCCATCGATGAGTTGCTTAAGATGCTCGGCCGTGTGCGTCCCCTCGATATAGACATGAGGTCCCGAGTTCATATCCACATCGGTGAGATAGAAAAACAGATTGCAAAATCGATAGTCGGCAAAGTCGTAGTGAAAAAGTTGTGAATCTTTCGCAGCCTCTCTTCCGGCAAATGACCGCCAAGCTGTGGCAATGATGGCCGTCGGAGGTGCTCCGAGATAAGTCTCTATGATTGAAAGCAAGGCTGGATCGGTGGCGTATTCTAGTAAGTGGGGGCATCTTAGAACGCTTTTCACAGGATATTCCGCCGTGTTTAATGTGGTCGGAAGCTCGTTCAAGGGGATGAGACGTGACCGATCTTGTGAAAAGACGGGTTGAGTTTCAAAATATTTTCGCATCTCTGCGGCCTTTTCTTTCGGAATTTGTGGAAGCATAAGATTTCCGCACTTCGCGAGACGGTTCGAAAGAACTTGAACCGAGGAGTCGTGAATCCAGGGCGAGCGTGGAATTTTAAGCCGCTCCTGTGTATAGCCAAGGATGGCTTTGGCCATCAGATTTCGAAGTTGGTCCGCCCAAAGAAAGCGGTTTCGAAGTTCCCCAAATAACATATGCCAGGAATGCAGATGTTGAGTTTGGTCTTTAGGTAGCACGAGGAATTCTTGCAGCGGTACGAATTCGGGTGATTCAAAGATATATTCGTGGAGGCCCCGGTACCAGGACGCCATGTCTTTATAGACGGATTCCAATCCCATGATGAATGAACCTTGCCTTTCCGTGGCTCAGTTCAACTTACCATATGCATTTTTTTGGGGTTCAGCGTTACCCTCTCTGACAGTGAGCGGCAGTGGTGGCCGCAGATGGAGAAAGATGGAGATATAAATTCGCGCGTTTGATTGGTTGACCGCAGGCCGAGAGCTTTATAACTCTATAGGACGCAGGAAAAGTGCTGACTTAGTGGAATTGAGGAAGAGCGCAGTAGTATTAAAGGATTTTGGATTTTATAGATGGGGTCGTAGTTCAGTTGTCGCACCTATGGTGCGCGAGGAGAATAGAGAACGCCGGGTACCCGCGAAGCGGGTGACGTTCTAACCAACTGAATGCTGACTTGGAGGAATTGAGGAAGAGCGCAGTAGTATTAAAGGATTTTGGATTTTATAGATGGGGTCGTAGTTCAGTTGTCGCACCTATGGTGCGCGAGGAGAATAGAGAACGCCGGGTACCCGCGAAGCGGGTGACGTTCTAACCAACTGAATGCTGACTTGGAGGAATTGAGGAAGAGCGCAGTAGTATTAAAGGATTTTGGATTTTATAGATGGGGTCGTAGTTCAGTTGGTTAGAACGCCTGCCTGTCACGCAGGAGGTCGAGGGTTCGAGTCCCTTCGGCCCCGCCAGTTTAAAAAGGACAAAATGCACGCTTAAGGCGTGTGTTTTAGTTTTAAGGCATTTGCATGTTTTTCAGTTTTTTCAAAAATTTGAATTATCATTTTCGAAAAAGGGCGCACCGAGGGCGCACCGCAAAAAATCCTCACTTAAAATAGTCTCTTGGACGATCCGCAACTACTCGAAATTATTGAAATTCGAGAAATAAAAACTTTGACCTCCTGGGCAATACGCTGGAGGTCACTGGAGACGGTCGGCTTCGTCGACATTCTGCACCGGTACTATTAATATCCATTGTGGCTGACCAAAGTTCCATTGAGCAGTTGGAGAGGCGTCTTGAGGCTCTTGAATGTGAACGAAGATCTATCATTGATCAAATTGAGTCACAGAAAAATGACTTCCTTGGGGTTGAATCGCAGCGTGTTAAACCTCTTGGAACTCCTGTTACGGATATAACGCCCACCAGTTCCTCAGAGAAAATAAATTTATTTTTGAAACTATTTCGCTGTCGAGAATCGGTCTTCGCTAAACGCTGGGAAAATTCTAAGACAGAAAAAAGTGGCTATGCCCCTGTCTGTCAAAACGAATGGGTGAAGCCGATTTGTCAGAAACCCAAAATAAAATGTTCTGATTGCGCTCATCAACGATTTCCTCCTTTGAATGAGATTGCGATAGAAGCACATCTAAAAGGGACAATGACTATCGGAACATACGCGATTCTAGAGAATGATACCTGTGTCTTCTTAGTCTGCGATTTTGATGAAAAATCTTGGCGTAAAGATGTTTTAGCATATGCAAAATCTGCGGAGGCACTTGGCATTCAAGCAGCGGTCGAGATCTCTCGTTCTGGAAATGGAGCTCACGCCTGGATTTTTTTTCAGGAGCCGGTCTCTGCTCGATTAGCTCGATCGCTAGGCACGCTGATTTTGTCGAAGTGCTCCGAGCTTGATATACGATCAACACTTTCTTCTTATGATCGATTCTTTCCATCCCAAGATTACTTACCTAAGGGTGGCTTCGGAAATCTAATTGCTCTTCCTCTTCAAAAACGGCCGCGTGAAAGTGGAAATACTTGTTTTGTAGATGAAAATCTAAACGCTCATCCTGATCAGTGGACATTTCTTTCGCAAATAAAACGGGTTTCGCATCAAGACGTTCGAGACACTCTTAAGAACAATATTGGACTGAAAATTATTTTAAAGGATCGAGAAGGCTTTCGGGATGTTTCGTGGAATATGGATTGCGCGATCTTGGAATCAGAGGAGGCCGCGTATAATGTTCGTGCGTCGCTAAAGGGAAAAACCATTGAAATTGGTTTTGGTTCAATGATTTCAGTTCACCTTGAAGGACTTCCAAAAGTCTTAATTCATAAGCTCAAGCGTCTCGCAAGTTTTCCAAATCCCAAGTTCTATGAACTTCAACGCATGAGAATGCAAACATATCCTCAGCCACGCTTTATGTTCTCTGGAGAGCTTCGAGAGGAGATGCTCTTACTTCCTAGGGGGTTGCTCGATAAAGTCATTGATCTGATTAAGATCACTGGCGCTGAAGTGATCTTGCGCGATGAGAGAATTGCGAGGAGAAAAATCAAAGTCACTTTTACTGGGACGTTGAATGTAAACCAAGAAGAGGCCGTTAAAAATATTTTGAAATCCGACGTTGGAGTTCTTTCGGCTCCTCCAGGGGCCGGCAAAACAGTAATGGCTTGTGCACTGATTGCTCGTCGAGGTGTGTCGACTCTCGTTCTTGTTCATCGGCAGCCGATCTTAGAGCAGTGGAAAGAACGTCTTCTAGAATTTTTGGGAATTCCAATCAAAGAGATCGGCGTTTGGCGTGGAACTAAAAAACGAAGTTCTGGAAGAATTGATTTGGCAATGCTTCAGACTCTTACAAAGTCTCCCGACCTAGCGGATCTCGCTGAGAAGTATTCGCAAATCATCATCGATGAATGTCATCACATCCCGGCCGCCTCTTTTGAAGATGTAATGAAACAGCTTCCGGCTCGATATGTTGTTGGGTTAACCGCAACTCCATATCGAAAGGATGGCTTAGAGAAAATTTTGTTCCATCAATGTGGTCCAATTCGGCATGAAATAAAGACAGTCGATGATGGCGCGCTGACAAAAGTAGTGAGAATTTTTGAAACAGGCTTTCGTGTGCCTGACGATCTTGGAGCTCGACCACCTTATCATGCGCTCCTGCATGTATTAACAAACGATGATAAACGGAACTCTCTTATCTGCGAAAAGACGCTCACACTTTTAAGGAATAAGTCATTTCCTCTTTTGATTTCTGATCGCAAGGATCATCTAGATATTCTTAGGACACAGTTTGTGGAAATGATGAAGCTGGAGCCAGATCGACCACGATTTGAAATTATCAGACTTGACGGTGACGTCTCCAGTAAACAGCGAAGGATAGCTTTGGTAGAAGCAAAAATGTTCCGCGATGAAAAGCGACAAGTTTTATTGATAGCAACAGGATCGCTCATAGGTGAGGGTTTCGATCTTCCAGAATTGGATGCTTTAATTTTGGCCACACCACTCTCGTTTGAGGGACGCATGATTCAGTATGCGGGGCGCACACATCGTCTCGTTGACGGAAAGAGCCTTGTACAAATTATTGATTTTGTAGACTCACATAGCCCGATGTTTCTAAAGATGTGTCGAAGTCGAATGTCTACTTATAGAAAGATGGGTTACATGATTGAACCTGAAATTTCGCCGGACGTATTATTATTTGCAAACATGAGTACTCGAAATAGGAGAATATTCGAGCCCAGATTATTTTAAAAGAGTTGAGCGATGAAAAAGAAACCTGCAAGGAACACTGAATTAGTAAGAAGAGCGAATGGAATTCGTGGTTTTTTTATCCGGAGCTTCAATGGCGAATTCTTTTTTCGCGTGTATAAGAAGGGCGGAAAGTTCACCGATTATGAAATCGCCCATTGTGATCTCGAAGTGAAGATCTGTGACTCCTCTGCTTCTTTGTATCATCTCAGCAAAAGAAGAAAGGTTTTGGATTATAGTCCTGAGGTTCTTGGGTACAGAAAACGAAGGTGAAGAAAATGGGTGTCCACCGCTATCGGTTATGCCGCAGCTTTTCTTTGAGCATTAGTTACGATATCAAAAGCGATTTTAATCTCATGAGCCGTTGCATAAGATCCGTAGGTGTTTTGAGCAATGGCATAAGCTGGGGCATCATCATGTCTTTTCAGAAATGCCCACATATCGGCTCGGTAAGTCGATCCCATCATAATTCGAAATCGAAAGGCCAAATGTTTCCTTGCGATCGCTTCCGCTGAAAAGATTTGATTCGGGCGATGAGCAAAAACTCTGTTTGGAACTCGCAGGCAGGTATTTTTAAAACGTTCATCTTCTCCATTTCGTTGAATTAAAAACGAAGTAGATGGTTCATCTCTCAAATTGAGATCGCGATCTAAATAGTCGAAATGAATCGTTCGCTTATAAAGAGACGCTAGACGGTGAAACCTTCGATCTTTAAGCCTTTGTGCATTTGCACACCAAAAAATACGTACCCACTTAAACTCTGTTTCCGGAAGAACCGAAATCAAAAGCGTTAATCGATCTGCGTTGATTTGAGAATGATGTAATGTTATCCAGTCGACCAGCAGACTTGCAATTCTTCCGGAATTTCTATTGATCGCTTCGATTGAACCAGCAACTAGAGCGTCCTCAATATTTGGATCCACTGAAATATCCGTCGAAGATAAATTGATTCCGATCGCGCGTAAGTCGTTATCTAGTTCAGAGCCGGATTTAAACTCTTGAGGCAATATTTTTCGCTTATAACTCATAGCCCAACTTTCGCGCCAATTGCTTGGCCTTAGATTCCACGTGCTTGGCCCAATCCGGATTTGCATCGTAATTCTGTGCCCAAGGCAACGCCGAAATCAGCTCATGTTGGTTTGGCTTCATTTGTAGAAGATCTTCTTCGTCCTGTTCTTGACGATCGCAAAAGGCTACGAGTTTCGTTGCGATTAGATCTATTCTTCCGAGCGTGTGTAGAATAATAGATTTGCCTTCAAAAATTTTTACAGAGCGCTTTTTCCAGTCTGATTCTAGAGCATCTAAAATTTGTTTGGGTCCGTTATTGAACCAGCCAGGAATAATCTCCATACCTTTCGAATTCATTTGAAGTCTGAATTCCTCCGCGAGCTCCTGAATTCGTTGTGGAATATCGGGAGTAATGACATCGATATCGACTGTTTGGCGTTGTATAACTCCCAAGATGTGAAGTGCTCCCGCTCCAATTGCAAAACCTTCGAATGAAACTCCTTTCTCGGAGAGAAACTGATCAAATTTTCGGATGATTATGGACGGGTTCATCATTGGTATCAGATTAACAGATACTAAACCTTCTGACTAGGCATAAAAAGTCATTGAATTTCAATAGCTTAGTTTATAGAAAGCTCAATCTGGCAGATCATCCAATGCTTGTAGTCCTTGCCGAGCGCGTAAGTAAAGATTTCCATCTCGAGAAGTTGTGACAACTGCGTCGATCTCTCCGTTTTTTGTCCGTCTAATAGCTTCAGATTTGGAGATCCATCCCAATCCTGGCACGAAGTATTCGACAATCACGCCTTTTTTGTCTTTATGAACTCGAGTGATCGCTTTCGATGAAGGCAGTTCAACGACCTGGGGTTTTTCTTTGCCTTCCATATCGATGATGGCCTTAACCAAACTTTCAAATTGTGCCGACGTAAAATCTTTTATTTTTCGATCATCTTTCACGCCAGTCCGTCGCTGTAGGTGTTTCAGATATCCTTGTACATCATTCTTATCGCTCGAAGGAGCATAGATCGGGATCATCTGCTCAAGGCTTTCACTGCCGTGAGCATTTTTTAGCGAGTCTTTAAGTGCGGCAAGGCCATCTTCTATAGACGCAAAAACCGCGAATCCAGCTGCTCTGCCAATTTGATCATGCCGATGACTTACATTTCCAGTCTTTAAGTTTCCCGGATTATTATTTCGCCAATTTCTGGTGCCGTTCACATATTTGAATCGCCTACCGTTTTCGTCGGTGTAGATAACCGAGCCTTTAGGCCCAGCTTCTGCATTAATAAATCGTGCCATTATGGAAACTCCTTCAAGTTTGGAAGAGCACTAGAATCATTTTCCCTTTCCCAGAGTATGGGCTTGGATCTTTCGGTCACCTGCCAGCCGGTCTTTTCTCGATGGAATCGAGAGAAAACCGTTTTGAATTCACCTTCCGAACCCGGATCAAATCTGCAGCTTACTTTCAGAATATCTTTCGATTTTCCATTCTTACTCGGTGCAAAGCTCCAAGCGGTCTTCAGACTTCGCAGAAGAGAAATCTTCGTCGACTTATTTTGGGCCGACCAAGCCTCTGCCCAATGTAAAGTATCATTCGATATTTCTAAAATTTTTGAAATTGGACCGCTATACGATCCGAAATCTGCGGAGAAATCCTGAGTCACTAAAATTAAGCGATTTCCTATATCTGAAAAATCTGCCGTTTTTATCTCAGCAATAGGTTTTTCAAGTAATAGCTTTTGGAGAACTTGATTGTGAGAGGAAACGAGTTGAAGCAGCGCAACTTTAGGCGCAAGTGCCACCTTGGAAATTAGCACTTCATCCACTAATAAATCTAATCTTCCCTCGAACCCGTCTTGAGCTTGAGAGAGTTTCACGCTCTGCTGAATTACGTATCCAACTTCAGTTGTTGTGACTTGAGTAAACAAGCCAAATTGCAAGGCAATCAACGTAAAAACCCGAAGAGTTGGTAGCGAAGCGATCACAAGCCTTCTTAGCATGAGCGACCGTGCGTCAGCTAAAACTTTTCGATGGTCGACCGATGGTCTCTACTGTGGCGGCTTGGGCTTCAAATGAAGGTTTTCTTAATCGAACGGACCAATCGAAGAAAGCGTGGAGAGCAATCTTCCCCAGGGTTCGACTTACTGACTGGAACGTTTTCGCATTCGTTTGAAAAGCCCTTCTCTGACGGCGGGCCATTCATTCAATAGAATGCTGTACATAACTGTATCTCGAAAATATCCATCACGAATTAAGAGATCTTTTCGGAAAACACCCTCTCGAATTGCCCCAAGCTTTTCAATCGCGGTTTGGGACTGCTGATTCCGTAAGTCGGTGCGAAGCTGCACACGATTCACTTCCAATGTTTCAAAGGCATGCCTTAATAGAAGAAATTTTGCCTCAGTATTTATGCCAGTTCGTTGCCAAGATTTTGCGAGCCATGTTCTTCCGATCTCCAAGGAAGAGTTGGACACACTGATTGTCATGAAGCTTGTGCTTCCGACAATTTTCCCGCCTTTTCGTTCCATCTGAGTAAAAGTTAATGAACTTCCCTTATCTTGATATTCCAGATCTTTTTTAATGAATTCTTCCATTTCTTGAAACGATTTGGGCGGGTATACCGGTCGAAGATCCCAAATTGATGCATCCGAATTCAGTACTTCAAAGAGTCCCCGCGCGTGAGAAAATTGGAGCGGTTTTAAAACTACAAAATCTCCAGCAAGGGTTATCGGTTGGGGAGCCAACACAACTAAATTATCTATTCCACTTCGTAAGTCGGCAATGAATTTTCAGGATAAATATCAAGGTTGGCCTGTCTGTTATCAATTATATGCGTGAGATAGATCTGATCTCCTTGTCTCGCGCTTGACTCCCAGCTTCAGGGAGATCTTGAGTTGCCAGTTCGGACTTGGTTTCTGGATAAACGTGATCATTTTGTAATTGCATGAAGCGATTAGGATCTGGCAATGGCTCGAATCCGAATTTTGCATAGAGATCTTGTGCATCCTTTGTCGCGAGAAACCAGCGCCTTAATTTCTGAAGGGATGGGTCTTTCAAAATGCATTCCATAAGCCAGGTCGCCAGTCCCTGGTTACGATAGGATTCAACGATGAAAACGTCGCATAGGTACGCGAAGCTTTCAAAATCAGAAATCACACGAGCGAATCCGATTTGTTGATCGCCATCGTAAAGGCCGAAACAATGAGAGCTCTTTATTCGCCGAAGAACGGCCTCTCTGGAAACGCCTTCGGCCCAGTACGACCGAGTCAAAACCGAATGAATCATATCGCCATTCAATTTCTGAGGATCCGTCGAAACAACATAGTGGCCTTTGTGAACCTTATAAGGCTCTCCGCCACATTGATTATTAATCTGGATGCGGCGACTTTCCTTCTGTTTCCCATCCTCTAGTTGAGTTCGAGCGATGAGCTTCAGTTCAGCGAGGGGTGTTGCCCAATGGTCCTCCCACGGAATACCCAAAAAATTTGGAGACTCTTTCCCCATTTCGTAGCCTCGGACCATCAAGTCTATTGCGGCTAACAGTTCGCGCGGCCTATACGCAATCACATGAAGAATTCCGGCCGAAAGCAAAGCCGCACTTGCCGACGTTCCGATTTGCGCAAGCGTAAATGCCTGGAGGGCAAATTCACCTTCAGGACTTGTGTCGAATTGGGTAATCAAATGCCAGATATCATGAGTCTGGCGGGCTCGTTGGGCAATGTAATGAATGGGTGATTCCATTTTGAGTGATGGGAAGAAATCGATCGTTAAATTATTGCTTTCCAGATGCCGTGCATACTCACAGCCGAGAGTTCCCGACGGAAATTTTCTCAGTTCAGCCAGTTTTGGAATTGGCGGCAGATATTTTTTTTCAAACAGAGCTCGAAAGCCTGAATCTTTCATCACGTGGTCAACAATGGGACGAAAAAGATTTTCATCGCCTGAGTCGATACCCACTTGAATTAAATTAAAAACTTCATTGGTTCGTCGTGGATCTCGCGCTAGTCGAAGGTAAGATTTTAAGAATCGTAATCGCCCCCAAAACGACAGCATCTTTAGTAGAATAGACGGCGATCAAATAGCGAATCAATGGTGGATATCTGGACATGCCGTCAGGCTCGAACCTTTTCAGATTGGGGAAATTCAGGCCGTTAGGATACCCACAGTTGACATCTGTATCCAATTAGATACAATGCTTTTAACCGGAGGATCGGACAAAAAGAAAAAGGCCCAAAATCAGGATTTCGAAATGGCTCGAATGCCTTGGGAAGAATACTTAAAAAGCAAAAAATAATTGAGGTTGTTATGGCTACAAAATCATTCAGAGAAGATCTCCTTAAAAAATTAAACAATCGAGATTATGCGCTCGAGTATCTCCAAAATGCACTCGATGACGTACAAAATGACGAACACGGCTATGAAGATCTTTTAACGGCCATTCGCGATGTCATTGATGCACAGTCGTCTATTTCAAAAGTAGCTAAGGAAGCCGATGTAAGTCGGACGTCTTTGTATAAACAATTTCGAAATGAATACGATCACCATCCCGAGGTCTCGGGAGAGACAGTTCTCAAAGTGCTCAAAGCTTTGAACATTGATCTTAGGATCGAAGATAGCCTTCGAAAGACAGCGTAGTTTCAGGTCAAAGGCCCCTCTTTCTTGATAACGCGAAAAGGGCGCACCGAGGGCGCACCATTTTACGAAACCTACCGAAATCGACCGAAAGGGAACGAAACTTCGAGAAACGGAGGTCACTCGATTTTTTGTTTCAATTTTGAGCTAATACGTGTTTCCATGGCTTATAAGAAGCTCTGAAAACAATGGTGTTTTTGGAGTTTTGAAACGAAATCGTTTTGGAAAAATGTGCTGAAGTGCGGTTTCCGCCTGTCACGCAGGAGGTCGAGGGTTCGAGTCCCTTCGGCCCCGGATTATAAAAAAACCCGCAGATGCGGGTTTTTTTATAATCTGCGATCGAGTCTCAAACTTTGATTTTCGGCACGACAGGCAGGAAACCTGCCGGCACGCATGGACGGAGGAGCGGTGAGTGAGCGAAGCGAACGAATGAGAATGTGCGGTGCACATTCGAAAGTGACGACGCAACCCAACTCTGCCCGGGCAAAGTAAATCAACAGCGATTAGCGTGAATTAATAGTGGGCGATGGTGAGAGTCCACTCGGCCCCGAATTTTCGGCTCACAACAAAGTTGTGGGCCGTAAGCTCATGAGGCTTACGAAAAAACCTCAGGCCATACCGAAAAAGAAGAGCACGAAAAGAAATGATCTAACAGGGGTGGGTTGCTTAAATGTGAGGCACTCTTTTTTAATCGGAAAAACTAGTTGAAAATTCATCCGCGTTCCAAGATATACTTTTGGCGGGAAATACGATGAGCTTCCTAATTAAGACAGTTATTTCTGCGCTCGTTATTGCAGTAGTTTCTGAGATCGCAAAGAGAAGCACCTACTTTGCAGCAATCATAGCTTCGCTGCCTCTCGTTTCCATACTCGCGATCATATGGATTTACCTCGACTCTAAAAACGCACAGCAGGTTATTGCTTTTTCATACGGTGTTTTTTGGGCGATTTTGCCTTCTATTCTTTTCTTTATCATTTTGCCTTTTTTGCTAAAGCTTAATCTTAACTTTTATTGCGCTCTTGCAATTTCATGTCTCGCAATGGCAGGGGGCTATGCTATTTATGTCGCGATACTTAAAAAATTTGGAGTTCAGTTTTGAGTTCGAGCCAAGAGCCATAGGAATCTCCCATTGTATTGATTGTCTGCTTCAACAAGATAGTTAGCTTCCTGATCGTATTGTCCGGCTCAAAGGTCGTAGCCTTGTGCTATAGTGAGAATTGTTCGCACCGTTAGAGACTTCCTTTCGAAAAAAGTTCAAGCACTGCGAGCGAGGATAATTCTAATCCATTCCTTACTTCTTCAGAACGTGGTACATATTCGCCCTCTTTCCAGCGAAGGGGGTTTCCGTCCATTACCAAAATCGCAGCCGTACGCACTCTATGAATTTTTCCCAAGACGAACAGAGCTGAACACTCCATTTCAACGGCAAGAACTCCAGCTTTACTGTAATATTCAAGCTGAGGATCTAGCAATTCAGGATAAAATAAATCTGACGTGAGAATAGATCCTTTTAAAAACTTCGCCGCCTTTTTTGTAAGAATTGTCGTCAGCGTTTGTGTTAGATCTTCATCTGATTCGGCCGAGAAATTTTCGGGAACCATCAGACGAGTTGTTCCATCGTTTCGAATAGCATATTCAGGAATCACAATATCTCCCGCCCCAATTTTGTTTTGCAGGCTACCAGCTGTTCCAACTCGGACAATCGTTTTTGCTCCCACGTCGATTAACTCTCGAAAGCAAATAGCGGCGCCTGGCGCGCCGATTCCGTGTGAAATCACAAGGACAGGAGAATTTTTGAAAGTTCCAAAATACGAGTGGTACTCTCTATTTTTTGAAAGAGGCCGAGGTGCATCCAGCATTTGAGAGATAGAAAGCGCACGCTCCGGCGGACCGCAGACGATGACATTCTGGTAAGAGTGGCTCTCTTCAAGATGGATATGAGGTTTCAAAAGTCTTCCTCGAGACTTCTCGATTCGGTATTTCTCTTAATTTCTAATTCAGAAATCTTTTTGAAAACTGTTGCACGCGCCAGGCCTAGTCGCTCTGCAACTTCGGCCACTTGGAAGCCACAAAGATTAAGGGCGACTTCAAGAAATCGCTTTTCTGCGCTCTCAACAAACTGATGATACGATGCGTTCGATAATTGATTGATTTTTGAAGGGAGTGGAAGCGCAAACTGATTTTCATTGAGAACGCTCTTTTGTTGAATCGCCGCGGGGATTCTCACTAGCAGGTCGGGGACAGAGTGTTCTGTCTTCACGACATAATCATCTGCGCCAGAGGCAATGCCCCTTGTTGCCGAGGAGAAATCGGTATCTTCAGTCATGACGATGACTACCGATTTTGGCGAAGATTCACGAATGCTCTCGATAAGTGTGAGGCCACTTCCGTCGGGAAGTCCTTTATCTAGAAGAACGATATCGAAAGACTGTTTCTTCAAGATCTGGCGAGCTTGTCGAAGGTTTCGAGCTTCGGAGACTTCGTAGAGTGTGCTTAGATAAGTTCGGAGTGCGAGGCAGAAGCTTTCATCGTCTTCAACAATAAGCAAAGAGCGGGATGCCATTCGCTCCCATACCACAGGCACTAATCCTGTCTATAGATAAAGACTATAAGTCTATTTTTATAGAATATGAATCTTAAGTTCAATACCTACTGGGACTTAGCTAGGTCTACTGCTTTAAGGGGGAGCCGTTTCGAGGTCTCTGGTGCTGGCCCCGCCATTCCTTCTGGGCTCAAGGTTCTCGAGTCCACGACAACCTTCGAGAGCGACGACACTACGAGAGGATCATACGAAGCGCGGATGATCGTCAGTCGCGCAAGGGGAACGGGCGAGGTTCGAGTCCCAATAGTCCCTCTGCTATTTATTGCTTGAGTCTGTCTCGTGGAAAAGAAAGCGTAACCGTTGTGCCCTTGTTCAACTCTGAGAAGATCGAAAGATTTCCTTCAAAACTTTGCATCGTCGTCTTGGCATGACTTACGCCCAAACCTTGACCATCGCGCTTTAGGAAAGTAGTTCGTTCGTTTTTGTTCAAGATAGAGACTTCGTCACGAGTGAGACCTCGTCCTTCATCGCGAATTAAAATTAACCATTCCGTATCCGTAGCTGAAGCAGTGATTACAATTGGGCTGACATTTAGGGAGCTGGCTTCGAAAGCATTATTTAATAGATTCGATATCATTCGTCCAAATTCAATCTTTGATCCCACGAAAAGAATGTCATCGGTCTCTTGAATTTGATTCACGAAACTAAGGGAGCAATCTGGCCATTGGATCTTTTTTTCATCGATGATCGAATGGATTTCTTTAAAAACTAGGAATGGGCCCGCAGTAGGCAAGGATCGTTGAGAAAGGCTCTGTAGACTAGACCGAGCAATTTCTTGAATGCGATGGATTGCAGAACGAAGAATGCTTCGCTCTACGCTCTCCTCGGTTTTCCAAATTGCGTCGATAATCGAGAGAGCAGCAAGTGGGGATTGAAGGTCGTGGTTTAGCTGAGCTATCAATCTCGCCAGATCTTTGTGCCTGGCTGCCTCCTGCTCTAATCTCTCGTAGTCTGACAGCCTTGCATTCGCAATTCGAAGTGCAGCGTAGGTAGATCCAATCGATACTTGGCCCTGCGACCATTGCGAGGGCACACCGATTTCATCCCAAAATGCAGTTCCTTTGGCGAGTACTGGGGGATTGGAATTGTTTCGAACGAATTTAGAAGCAACAACTTGCGCGAGAGGAATCACGTAGGCTTTTTCGACAAGGTAGGCATCGGCGGATCTATAGAGCGAAAGTCGATCCTTGGCAGGAGAAGAAATCGCCTCCGAAAGAATTTGGTTAAAAGTGGGATCCTTTGCAGATGCCAACAAGGCTTCTCCTAAACTTGAAAACATCTCTAAGATAGTGAGCGGATCATAATACTTAGCAAAAAATTGCATCGTAACTAGATCCACTTCACCCTTTTTTAAGCTCGATTTCAGTTCGGGAAGGGTCTCAAAATAAACAATTTCAAATTGCCATCCTCTGGCGATCAGGGGGTCAGTATTGAGTAAGGCCCTGTATGTTTCGACCTCATCCCTTCTACCGAGACCGACAACCACTCTTCTTGTCGATTTTAGGCCAGACAGAAATTCTTGACGATTCTTAGAAATGATCTTCGATTCTGGCTCAGTTGCGGCAAATCCAAATAGTTCCTCGGGTAGAACGGAGTAAGCTGGTGATAGATTAGAGTAGAGCTCTTGAAACAATATTTCTTTCGGAAATAGTGCCGTGAACTCTATTCGATTTTCTGCCGTTCGAAAAATTTCCGAATTCGACGAAAAAGTCAAAACTTTTACCGCCGGCATAAAGATAGGATATTTTTTCGCGTTCTTTGGAGATTCAAGCAACTCGTAATAATTCGAAGTATCAAATTCGTCTATTTCGCCAGCCTCCATTGCACCAACTATTTTTGAAGACGGTATAACTTCGAACTGGATCGTTTGGGGGGAGTTCTTAAGCGAAGGGGCCACTCGTTCAAGTCGAATTTTATGACGAACCTTGTCGCGATCTATTAGCCGATAAGGTCCCGTCCCAATTCCTGCTCCACTTGCGAGATCATGGGGAACAATATAGGCATCCGAAACAGACAGACTTCTTAAATACGAATCAAAATCAAGCGTATTTAGCCGGATCGACAATTCATGCTTAGAATTGATCACGATCGTGGAATCGACGGCTAATTCATTTCTGGCTATCTCTTTATAATTTAAAAAACGATGAGCACCCGGGCGCTCACTTTCAATGAAACGTCTTAAAGAATGAAGCACATCTTCACTCGTGAGTTCGCGTCCGTGATGAAACTTCACGCCTTTGCGCAATCTAAAACGGATGCTTCTTCTAATTGAATCAATCTCCCAGGATTCTGCAAGCGCGGGAACGACCTTCAGAGTTTCATCTATTCGTACCAAGGGCTCGAAGACGAGTTTTAAAATCGGATCAGCGATTGAAGAACCGACTGATTGGGGATCGATGGATACAATGGGTACATGTTTTGCCACCCTGTAGAAGTTCTCGGCCATCAAGTGCAAGTTCGTAGCAGCAAGTTCGAAATTCGTCCACTCGGCCCCGCCATTCTAGCACAATTATTTCTGGAATGATGGTTTGAGCGATCCGCTTCTTCCGAAGGTCACGGAGCAATGACGGGATCTTTGCTCAATCCTCTTTTCTCAAAAATCTGAATATTCCTATAGAGGATATGAAGATGTCGATTCTGGGGAAAAAGAGCTGCTGTATTGAGACAATCTCCCCAGCAAGACCGATCTACATCGTTTTGTATCGCCATTGAAAGTTGGTTCGAACTACGATCAGCGAAGTCCAGAACCTGTCTTCCGTCAACGAACCAATAAAGGTGATCTGGATCATATTGAAAGCCAAAAGTATGCCAATGATCGTCGGAGAAATCCGTGGAATCAAAGTGCCGCGATGACATAAAGGGGTGAATTGTCATATTGTAGTAGTTCGCTTGACCATGGGTCGCAAGCAATTCGAATATATCAAACTCAGGGTTTACTGGATTCGTAGGATCACTGGGATTTTCAGTCATAGACCAAAACGCTGCCCAGATGCCTGGATAAGCGTGGTTCAAATCACTTTCACCAGGTAAACCAATTCGAATTTGACCTTGGACAAAAGTATTATTGTTATAAGAAATATGGCCGGCCGTATTTGCATGTCCCTTTGCATATCCACTCGCGGTGTTGGCACTCGGATAGCTTTGAAGATCGAATGCACAATAACTTGAACCATCTGCATTGAGCAAATGGGTGATGGACGAATGACCGCTGTAATCGGAATTGCCGGGAGCCGTAGGCCAGTAGTAGCCATCGACCCATCCAACGGGCCAACCTCTCGAGCAGTCTGCATAATATCTTTCAAAATACTGAGATGCATTGAATGGGTTACCGCTTGCGGGGACAGCGAGGGGTTGAGTCAATCGATTCGAGCTCGCAGGACGCACCAAAGGTGTTACTGGCGGCGTGGGAATCAACGGAACGTTTGAGGAATGGACGACCGAGAAATGGAGTGTTGACGACGCTTTCACTCCGCCAATCGCTTGAGCAAAAGCATAGACTGAGACCGTGAGGGCATATTGACCTACCTGAAAGCGATAGGGGTATATGCCACCCACCGAAGTTTTTCCGTTTAAAAAATAAGGGCTGTGATTTTCGATGTGAGCGGTGATTGGCCTCTGGTTTGAGGTCATTGCAAATTTCACGCTTCCAACTCTAGAAGGTGAAGTGACTGCACGAATGCTTAAACTCGTGGACCGAAGCGTCGCTAAATCAAGGGCATCACCTGGATGAATTTCGCGGATTTCCGTAGCTGGAGTGGTGGAGGTATCGTAGAGTACAAGGCTCATCACGGACTGAGCATTTGCAGAAATAAAAGAGAATATGGTTATCGTAAAAGCTAAAAATAAGAATCGACTTATACGCTTCATCAAGCATCTCTCAGCCCAGTGCCTATAATTGTGCTGGCACTAGTGTGGCCTAGCCGACTCCCACACGGCTGGTTCTCGATTTATCTTATATAGAAGTAGAACGATGTATAGAGTGGCAGGTTTGCCCGGACAATCTTGCCCAAGTTTTTGAATAGAATACGAGATAGCGCCAGCGCACAGACGTCCACTCGGCCCCGCCATTTACTTCATCTCTTGGTATGCAGTGTCTTTCGAGGGATTGATCCGCTTCATCGGAATTTTGCTCTTGTTCAATACCTCCCGAAGGCGCTCATGCTGGGAAGACATGAATTCAAGTCTCGTGCCCATCGGATCCATGAGATAAATAGAAAGAGAAATGAAATGATCGTAAACAATGATTTTAGGATCTTTCTGATATTGAGTTTTATACAACTCAATGAAATCTTCGGGTGAAACTTCAAAAGCCGGAGTGCACGTCAAGGCAAAGTTCCGATCCTGAGCCTTTTTCGAGAAAATAGAGATGCCCGACTTGCCCCCATCCGCAGAAATAAGAATCGGCCCGTCTTGTTCCCCAAAACTCTCAACGTCTTCAATCACTTCAAAGCCAAAATTAGACTTGTACCATTGGGCAAGTTGAAACTTGTCGTTCGTAGAGATGTGGTAATGGCTCAGACTGCATTTCATAGCGACTGTCTATAGCAGCAAGTTCGAAATTCGTCCACTCGGCCCCGCCATTCTTTTTGTTTATCTTTTCTGCCCTTGATTTGCTAAGCAACCCCAGTGACTAATTTCATTATTCACCCAGTGCGCCATGCGGATTATTCGAGAATGAAATGGAAGAATGGCAAGGGTGAAACTCTTCAGATTGCCTTAATTCCCAGGTCAGCCAAGTTTCCTACAGATCCATTTTTATGGAGGTTAAGTTCGGCAGTAATTGAAGAGAGTGGACCGTTTTCAGAATTTTTCGGTTACCAACGCGCCATTGTCTTACTGAGCGGGCGCGGTTTAAGCATTCAGTTGAATTCGGGTGAGAAACAGCAAATCACTCAAAATTCCGTTTTTTCTTTTTCGGGAGATGAGAAGGCAATGGGCTTCCTCCAAGATGGTCCAGTCGTGGATCTTAATCTTATTTGGAACGATAATAAAATTGGATGTCAATTTAAGCCTGTTACAGCAGTGGAGCTGGATTCAAAGAACGGCATTACATTTATTGTTGCAGCGAAGACACAGACGGTCATTTTCTATTTTGTTAAGCCTGGTGCTCAAATAAATGAAAGTGGGGAACGCATCAGCTTCTCTCGTGGGGACACATCTATTCTTGAGAGGAACGATCAGTCCGGCAATCCGATAAATGTAAAAGTAAATTTTGAAAATCTTAGCGATGCTGAGCCGTCTTCGATTTTACTTTATTCAATTGAGCTCTCACGCCGTGATTAAGCTTCCAACTCCTCAAAACACCAGTTGCGAAACACGTCCCTTCGGCCCCGCCATTTATCTCTTATCCCCAGATTTTGTCCTCCACTGTGACACACGATTTTCAAAAGGCCCGATCATCAATGGTCGTATCCTAAGACGATAAAACCTTTTCCGAGCCTTTTTGAGGTCTGTCTGTAGGTGTAAGTTCGATTGATTTTGATCTGCGAGATCCCTTCGGTCCCGCATTTATTGACATTAGGCACACATTAGGTATACTAAGACGTGAATAAGGTCTTTCGCTGGAAAGAGCAGAAGAACGCTTGGTTAAAGAGAACTCGCGGCATCTCTTTTGAAGAAGTAGTTGAGGCGATTTCTCTCACCTTGCTTGATGTGCGGGCAAACAAAAGCGTCAATCATCCCCAGCAAAAAGTCTTTATCGTTAGAATCAATGGATACCCATGGGTTGTTCCCTTCAAGGAAACTGAAAAAGATATCGAACTGATAACAGCCTTTCCGGATCGACGTTTGGTAAAGGAGTTCAAAAAATGAAAGCTAAACTAACAAAAGACGAGAAGAAGGTTTCGGATGCCATAAAAAAAGGCGACTATCAATCACTTTCGAAATCAGAAGTAAAACACTATGCGAAGCTTGCAGGAAGCGAAGTCGAACGAAGGAAAGAATCTCGAAAGGAAGAGCGAATCAATATCCGATTAACACCCGGTGACCTCGAGGGCTTACGAAAACGAGCTGAAGACGAAGGGCTTCCATACCAAACTCTGGTCGCCAGTGTGATCCATAAATATGTGGATGGGCAGCTTGTTGAAATCAACAATCTTTCGGCTATTAAGAAGGCTTTGAAGGTTGATTAAGCTTCCAACTCCTCAAAACACCAGTTGCGAAACACGTCCAAGTTTCCAAAGTTGAGAGTGCGACGATGATACCGAAGATATACAGATTCATTCGGATATAGAGGGAAAAAGAATCTTTGGATTTTGAGTGAATTCGAAGCATAGCGACCTAGAAGGCTCGTTCGCCTCCAACAAGCCTCAGATGCATAACTGCGAAAGGAGAAGGGGTCAACCCGGAAGTTATTCGCCGCAACTGCGACGCACCTGATTACGCATTTTTAATGCGAATTTTCGTCTTTGATTAACTAGGAGGATTGAGATTCAGCGAAGGAATTCGCACATACTCCAGCCAGAACTCTTCAATTTTCCGAACCGTCATCAAAAACTCATTCAATCGAGAGGGCTTTGTGAGGTAACAATTGGCTCCAAGACTGTAAGCCTTCTGAATATCTGCTTCGGCATCAGAACTCGTAAGTACTACTACCGGAATAAGTTTTAATACGGAGTGGCTTTTAACTTCGGCGAGAATTTCGCGCCCATCTTTCTTGGGCAAGTTCAGATCTAAGATGATTAAGTCAGGTGTTGGAGAAGATATGTAATCTCCCGTTTTCAGGAGCATTGCAGTAGCGATTTCACCATCTTCTGCGATATGAACTTCTTTGGCGTACCTGCTCTTTTTCAAAACCTCCAAAGCAATTTTTCGATCTGCGGGATTGTCTTCTACAAATAAAATCTCAGCCGTCATCTCTGCCTCCATCCTCCCCCCCAATTTTTAATTATTATGGAACTCCGTTATTCGGTAATGTAAACGTAAACTGGGCTCCTTCACCGGGCTTTGAATTCACCCAAATAGTGCCTTTGTGATTTTCAACGATAAGCTTGCAAATAGCCAGTCCAACGCCCGTTCCTGGATATTTTTCACGGTCATGCACTCTTTGGAAAATATCAAATATTTTTTGCGCATATTTCATATCTACTCCAATACCGTTATCAGACACCGAGATTTCCCATTGGTGTGCTTCATTGAGAATCGAAGAAACACAAATGAGCGGAGGTCGTTCATTGGTGCGAAACTTAAGCGCGTTTGCAATAAGATTTTGAAAGACTTGTCCAAGCTGTATTCTGTCGCCGTGCACCCTCGGAAGAGAATCCACACGTACGGTTGCCCGGGCCTCATCAATCGCCACCTTAAGCTGCAAGAGAACTTCTTGAACGAGCTGATGACAATCAAAAGACTCTCTCTGCCCACGTCCTCCGGATCGCGAATAATCCAATAATGACTTAATGAGTTCATTCATGCGAGAAGCCCCGCTCAAGATAAAATTAAGAAATTCTTTTCCTTCGTCATCGAGAAGTCCGGCATATTTCGACGAAAGCCATTCCGAATAAGTCATCACCATTCGGATAGGTTCTTGAAGATCATGCGAAGCGATATACGCAAACCTTCCAAGTTCGACATTCGATCGTGTAAGCTCATCGGAGCGCCGTTTCAATTCCTCATTTAACGATTCGAGCTCGACTGTGCGTTCTTGTACTCGGATTTCCAATCGATCATGGGCCTGACGTAACTTTTCTTCCGCCTCCTTTTGCGCAGTAATATCGCGTGATACTTTTGAAAAGCCTTTGAGCGTTCCAGTGGAATCCCGAATTACTGTAATCAGGACGTGAGCCCAAAATGTTGAACCATCCTTTCTGACGCGCAATCCCACTTCTTCAAACTGGCCGTGCTCAGCTGCCAATTTGAGCGCTTCTTCGGGATGATTTTGTTCAATGGCATCTCGGGTATAGAAGATCGAGAAATGTCTTCCAAGAACCTCTTCGCGTTGATAACCCTTAATTCTTTCGGCCCCTTTATTCCAAGTCGTGATAAGACCCTCTGGGTCCAGCATAAAAATCGCATAGTCTTTGACCCCCTGCACGAAGAGCTGAAAGCGTTGCTCCACATCGGCAAGTTTATTTTCTACTTCCTTTTGGACGCTGAGATCGCGAATAAATGCCGTAAAAAGAATTCGTTTGTCGAACGAAATCGGAGAGATGGTGAGTTCTACCGGAAGTTCATATCCCTCTTTATGGAGCGCTGCAATTTCAATTCGTTTGTTCAGCACAGGGCCCTGCCCAGTAGCAAGAAAATGCTTCAACCCACGATGATGAGCTTCTCGATATCTCGAAGGGATGATCGTTTCGGCAAGCGGCCGCCCGAGGATTTCCTTTTGCGTCCAGCCAAATATTTTTTCGGCATGAAGATTCCAATCGGTAATGAGTCCCATCTCATCCATTCCAACAAAGGCATCGTAGGCCAAATTGATGATGAGTCGAGTTCGCTCTTCAGCTTGCCGGAGAGCCTGGATATAATCGTTTAACTTTTCCTCTTTTTGAATTTTTTCATCCGATGAGATGGCCATCGATATTCCTTTAAACTGATATGCTTCGATTGAGAATCCTATCTGTTTCGGTGGGGTCGCCTTTTACTTTCTCTGGATAAAACCGGGATATGGATACAACCCCACATTTTGATATTAGGGATGAATCTTGTGTAACGAATTTCGAAAGTGAAGGCAAGTTACTGACGCGGGAGAATCTTGCGGCGCATGAGGATAGTCTTAAGTCGAAACCGGGAGTATTGGCGCCAGCGTCGCCATTTTTTCAAAAACTAACGTTCTATCGTCGCTTAAGCGAATCCACCGTTTGCAAATATCGTCTGACCGGTAATCCAGTTAGCTTCGTTACTAGCCAGGTACGCAACTACATCAGCGATATCGGTTGTCTGACCGAGTCGTCCTAGTGCAGACATCTGAGCAAGTTGCTCAATTTGATTTTCTGATTTTCCCTCTCGGAAGAGTTCAGTATCGGTTGGTCCAGGTGCGACAGCATTCACGGTAATCTGACGAGAACCAACTTCCTTGGCTAAGACACGAGTCAACTGTTCGACCGCAGCTTTTGAAGCCGAATACGCCGAGTAAGTGGGGAGCATCATTCGTGTGACACTCGAAGATAGATTGATAATCTTTCCGCCATTCGGCATCAGGTTCAAAGCATTCTGACAGGCGAAGAATACGCCGCGAACATTCAAACTGAAAATCTTTTCAAAGTCTTCGACTGACGTGGATGCGAGAGACTTGTAAACAATTGCCCCAGCATTATTCACCAAAATGTCCAATTTTTGAAAATCAGATGAAATGCGCTGGAAAAGTTGTTTCTGCGATTCGAGGCTACTTATATCAGCTTGGAGACAAGAGGCCTTCCCTCCCAAAGCTTCTGCTTCTTTAGCAACTTTGTGGGCTTCTGTTTCATTTTTCGAAAAATTGATGACAATCTGCGCACTCTCACTCGCAAATTTTAAGGCTATTGCTTTCCCAATTCCCCTTGAAGCACCTGTAACTAAAACCGTCTTGCCCTGAAATCTTCCCATGATGATTAAGTTACTTCATGCCCAAGTTCTACTCTATAAAAAGGATGATACGCGTCGACCTCCGGGTGAATTTGATTGGTTTCAATCTGCGCCGTGATTGAATGGAGCCTAGACGCTAAATCGCCATTTTTTGCCCTGATTTCGGGGTCTTGAAAAACCTCAGTAACTTTTTTTGGCAGGGATTTTAGGCTCATAAAAATTCTTGGCCAAACCAAAAATCGACAATTATTGCTATGCGTTACGCAGTCTCTGAAGGGGATATAATTGATCTAACGGAGGTTTCTATGAAACTAATAGCGTCGACGTTGTTTCTTTTGACAGTCTTATTCGTCTCGTTAGCTCCTTCGAAAATCTTTGCGGACGATGGTACATGTGATCCGTCCGATCAGTGTTGTTCTGATATCTGTATATAATCTGACTTTTGATATTTACCGATTTAATTGGCAGTAGTCTGGCGGGCGGTGAACGAACTGCCTCGCCGGCTTTTTTCGCTCTCTTTTTCTTAAAAATCACTGCGCTGTGCGTCTGCTCGAAAACGTCCTCGCCCGTCTCGAGTGATAAATATCCGCATTGGTCGGCAACAAACTTCACAATCTTGTATGAGATCTTGAACCTCCCCTTCTGAACCGTCGATCTCGATCCATTGTTTTTCCCGACAGAATGGACAACGAATGGCTACATCTTCGAAGAGCATTACCTATATCATCGGAGTTTTTGTTAAAAGCTGGCAATTCAGAAAATGAATTTTAGCTAACGCTAAAGTTACGAGTTCGTAAGCTATCCCTTTTTTCTTTTGCCAAACGAACTTCTCATATAATTTGTGCGAGCAATATCGGTGTTGGTTATGAAAAAAGGAGAATCAAATGAAAAGAATCATCAACCTCACCGCCTTGATAATTGGAGGAAGTTTACTTCTGAGCTCTGTGGCTCATGCAGCAGACGCTAAGTCAGAGACGGCCCGCAAACACAGAACTAAACGCACTCAGCAAGAAGTTCAAATTTCTCAAAATGAACAGGGCTTCTTGAATCCGATTGAACAAGGGAAGAGCAAAAAAAAGCCCGTTGTGAAGAAGACAAAGAATTGTCCCTCCAAAACGGAATCGGTCCTTACTGGAAAGGGAAAAGGTAAAGGTAAAGGTAAAAAAATTACCAGCCTCAGCCGCCGTAAGAAACCAGTTCGTCTCGCTCAAACTGCAAGACGAGTCCACAAGAGACAATCCTAAATTCAAAACTGGAAAAGGGCCGCAAGGCCCTCTTCCTTTATTAGAAAGACAAGGTGGGCCGCCAAGTTTATCGCTTGAGAGCCGGTCGAAAATCTCGGTGAAAGTAAAATTCATCGACACCCATTCGATTGACGAGTCGATATCCTTTTGTTTTCAGAAAATTCTCGATGCGTGGGTCGTTATCATTGTCTTCCACACCTAAAACAGAAATAGAATACCGCTCAAAGTCTATCGATCTGAGAATTTCCATTTCCGATCCTTCGGTATCGAGACTCATATAATCGATATGGCTGAAGCCGAGTGGCCCCACGACTTGATCGAACGTTCGGGCCTCAATAGTTATTTCTTCGATTTGTCCTTTATTTCTCTGCACTTCCCGTTCAAGGCGACGGCGTTGTTGATCTGAATAAGAATCCGAAAACCCACTGAGCATTGATTCGTCGGTACCGTGAGGGAGCTGCACGAAAGAAAAACGGCGAGGACCG
>Ga0207108_1042_pt1 | contig 23633 bp, 19 predicted proteins | sample Alteio_BWMinHeat_76_FD_153562 | JGI IMG/M metagenome (GOLD analysis project Ga0207108, IMG submission 153562) | Enriched cells from forest soil in Barre Woods Harvard Forest LTER site, Petersham, Massachusetts, United States -... | ecosystem: Environmental > Terrestrial > Soil > Temperate forest >...
CAGAAGGCACCGCCGAAATGGAACGCCCCTCCACTGATCCCGTAGCGGCAGGAGCGGCACCTACTGAAGAAGGTCAAACGCCGGCAAACCCCGCGGAAGTCATTCATCTCAAGGAGCTTAAATCCAAACCTGCGGCTGAGTTAGTTTCGCTTGCGGAATCTTACGGCGTTCAAAATGCCAGTTCCCTTCGAAAACAAGATTTGATTTATGCCATTTTGAAAAATTCGGCGAAGCAGAATGTCGCCGTATACTCGGAAGGCGTTCTGGAAGTTCTTCCCGACGGTTTTGGTTTCTTACGGTCCCCTGACTTCAATTATTTACCCGGGCCTGACGATGTGTATGTTTCGCCTTCTCAGGTGCGGCGTTTCAATCTCCGAACTGGCGATACCGTCAGTGGAGAAATCCGACATCCTAAAGAGGGGGAGCGCTACTTTGCGATGCTCAAAGTGGAGTCGATCAATTTTGATAAGCCTGAAAGTGCGCTTCACAAAATTTTGTTCGATAATTTGACCCCACTTTATCCCAACGAACAGGTGAAGTTAGAAACTGACTCCGAGAATATGACGGGTCGGATCATGGATCTGCTTTGTCCTATCGGAAAAGGTCAGCGGGGCTTGATCGTCGCTTCGCCGCGAACCGGAAAAACGATGATTCTTCAGAGTATCGCCAACTCGATTTCCAAAAATCATCCCGAAATCAAAATGATCGTTCTTCTGATCGACGAACGACCGGAAGAAGTCACAGATATGTCGAGAAACGTAAAGGCCGAAGTGGTCTCCTCGACTTTTGATGAGCCTGCACAGCGCCACGTTCAAGTTGCCGAAATGGTGATCGAAAAGGCCAAGCGACTCACCGAACATGGTCACGACGTTGTGATTCTGTTGGACTCCATCACGCGTTTAGCTCGGGCCTACAATACCGTGGTCCCGCCATCTGGGAAGATTCTCTCCGGGGGTGTGGATGCGAATGCCCTTCATCGACCTAAACGCTTCTTTGGTTCCGCGCGAAACGTGGAAGAGGGCGGAAGTCTTACAATCATTGCAACGGCTTTGATCGAAACCGGCAGTCGTATGGATGAAGTCATTTTTGAAGAGTTCAAGGGTACCGGTAATATGGAAGTCGTGCTCGACCGAAAGCTCGCCGATAAGCGGATTTATCCCGCGATCGATATCAACAAGTCCGGAACACGAAAAGAAGAGCTCCTCATTGAACCGAATGTCCTCCAGAGAGTTTGGGTGCTTCGTAAGTTACTCGCCCCTCTCTCACCCATTGACAGCATGGAATTTATTTTGGACAAAGTAGAGAAGACCAAATCAAACAAAGAATTTTTGGAGAGCATGAATCAATGAAACCGGATATTCACCCAGACTACGTACCTTCCCGAGTCGTCTGCAACTGCGGTAACGAATTCATTACTCGTTCTACCAAATCGCAGATCCATGTCGAAATCTGCGGCGTATGTCACCCTTTTTACACCGGCGCCGTGCGGATCATGGACACCGAAGGCCGCATTGAGAAATTCAAGAAGAAGTACGCTCGCAAAACGACCACTTCTTAGCTGACCTCTCGCGCCCAGTTGCTTAAGCCATGAAAGATCGCCTGATCAAGGTATTGGATCGTTTTGAACATTTGACAGCGGAGCTCAGTGATCCTGAGGTCATTCGCGATTCACGCAAATTTCAGGAGCTCTCTCAAGAACGCGCCCAGCTCCAAGGAATTTCCGATTTGGCCCATAAGTATTTGGAACTGCTCCAACGAAAAGAAGACGCTGAGGAGATGATTCAGGCCGGTGGCGAACTCGCTCGACTTGCAGAAGATGAACGACATGCGATTGACCAAATTTTGCCGGCGATCGAGCGCAAAATCGTCTTTGAACTTCTCCCAAAAGATCCCCATTCAGGGAAAAACATTTTTCTAGAAATTCGTGCGGGAGCGGGTGGAGATGAAGCTTCGATTTTCGCGATGGATTTATTCCGGATGTATTGCAAATTCGCTGCTAAACGGGGATGGCGAGTTGAAATTCTCAACGAATCATTTTCTGAAAAAGGAGGCTACAAAGAAGTGATCGCAAGCATCGAAGGGTCCGAGGCCTACACCTTGCTCAAATACGAGTCAGGCGTTCACCGAGTGCAGCGCGTCCCTACTACCGAAGCCATGGGACGCATACATACTTCGACCGTCACCGTGGCAATCATGCCGGAGGCTTCTGAGGCGGACGTCGTACTCAACGACAAAGATCTTCGCATTGATGTTTTTCGCGCGGGAGGCAAAGGTGGCCAAGGCGTCAACACGACAGACTCCGCAGTACGTGTGGTTCACCTGCCCACCAATACGGTGGTTATCTGCCAAGACGAGCGGAGCCAAATTAAAAATAAGGCGAAAGCCATGAAAGTACTTCGAGCTCGATTATTGGATGCGCAAATTACAGCGCAGAATGCAGATCGCGCCGCCCAGCGAAAAGCTCAAGTGGGAACTGGAGACCGAAGCGAACGGATTCGCACTTACAATTTTCCGCAGGAACGGGTGACCGACCATCGCATCAATCTGACTTTGAAGAAGCTTTCATCTGTGATGGAAGGAGATCTCATCGATATCGTGGAAGCTCTCCAGCAAGATGAATACACAAAACTATTATCGGAGACTAATGATCGCTCGAATTGATACAAAAGAGATCGAGCCTTCCCTTCGCATCTCCGAGCTGATTGCATTTGGTGGGAAACGGCTGAGATCAATTTCTGGCGATAGATCATTATCGGAAGCGAGGCTGTTGCTTGCCAAAGTTCTCGGCGAAACCCGGGGCGAAAATCTTTTTTCGCGAGATCATGAAGTGGTTCCACCTGCAAAACACGATCTTTTTTTGCAGTTCCTTGAGAGGCGCCTCCACTATGAGCCGATCGCCTACATTCTTGGCAAAAAAGAATTTTATGGATTCGAATTTATCGTAAATCCAGATGTTTTAATTCCTCGTCCTGAAACCGAAAGTCTCGTGAGCGGCATTCTAGAGTGGATTCAACAGCGCGGAATCAGCTCGGGACGGATTTTGGATTTAGGTTCAGGAAGTGGATGCATCGCGATTGCACTTTCGAAAGAATTGGGTTCTGAATTTCAGATCGTCGGAATCGATATTTCCGAAAAAGCCCTCGAAGTCGCAAGACTCAACGCTCGAAAACTCATGTGCTCTGCAATATTTCAGAGGGGTGATGTTTTACAAGGCCCCGTGACGACAGAAGCTAAGTCAACCGTCATCGTTTCTAACCCGCCTTACATTCCCAGTTGCGAGCTTCCAAATCTTCAGACCGATGTTCGAGATTTTGAACCGCACCTTTCGTTAGACGGAAGTGTGGATGGACTGCGCTTTCATCGAGCCATCATCGAGAAATGGGTTCCTACAATGCTTGCGGAGAACGGGCTTCTAGCGCTCGAAGTGCACAACTTGCAGCAAAGGGAGGCTTTGATTCCTCTTTTGAGTTCCCGAATCATGACGGTCTTGCCAAAGTTGGAAGGCCCCTATTTGTTTTGCGAACGCTTAGGCGATCGCTAGTACTAGAAAGGATCGAATGGATTCGCTTTGGATTGAAGGTGGAGTTTCTTTGAAAGGACGAGTGGAAGTCCCCGCCGCTAAAAATGCTGCGCTCCCTCTCGTTTGTCTCTCTTTGTTGACGGATGAACCTGTGCGTTTCGAAAATCTGCCCGAGGTGGCGGACATTCGCAGCATGGAGAAACTCTTATTTTGTCTCGGGGTGGAAAAAGTGGAGCCTCAGGTTTTTCGTTGTCCCAAAATAAACTCGGTCGTGGCCCCTTATGAATGGGTTCGAAAAATGCGCGCCTCCGTTTTGGTTTTGGGTCCTCTTCTCGCTCGAGAAAAACGCGCCGAGGTCTCGCTTCCCGGAGGCTGCGCCATTGGCGAGCGACCTGTCGATATTCACCTCAAAGGCCTTAAAGAACTCGGCGCTACGATCTCTCTTGAAAATGGATACATCAAAGCAAGATGTGAATCATTGAAAGGCTGCCGTTTCGTTTTGGATTTCCCGACGGTTACGGGCACGATTAATTTGATGACGGCAGCGGTGCTGGCCCAAGGTGAAAGCGTTTTTGAGAATGTGGCGCGGGAGCCCGAAGTTGTCGAAGTGGCAGAGGCCCTTACGCAAATGGGCGCCCAAATTTCTGGGCACGGCACATCGGAGATCCGAATTCGAGGGGTTTCGCGGCTGAAGGGCCTCACGTGGAAGATTCAGCCTGACCGCATCCAGCTCTTGACCTATCTTGCGGCAGGCGCGATTACGGGCGGAGAAGTGGAATGCTTTCCTTACCGAGCTGGAACACTCGATGCTGTCCTTCAGGGCTTCATGGAGATGGGTTGCTCAATTGAAGAAAGACCGAATTCCGTTTGTTTGAATTCGAAGACTCCTCTTCGCCCCATTCCTTCGCTGGATACCGCGCCTTTTCCAGGTTTTCCCACCGATGGCCAGGCCCAATTCATGGCCTGCCTGTCATTGACCGATTCCGCAGCTGGACCGAGTGTCATTCGTGAAAATGTCTTCGAGAATCGATTTCAACATGTGAGTGAACTTCGTCGGATGGGAGCAGAGATCGAACTCAGCGGCAACACTGCCGTCGTTAAAGGTGTGAAATCATTGAGTGGCGCTTCCGTCATGGCGTCTGACCTTCGGGCCTCGGCGTCCTTGGTGTTAGCGGGACTTCAAGCCCGTGGCAAAACGCAAGTTCTTCGTGTTTACCATTTGGACCGAGGGTATGAAAAGATGGAGACCAAATTGCAATCCCTCGGCGCAAGGATTAAGCGTGTAAAAGCATGAGAATTCTAAGAGTAGGCACAAATGAGTTTACGGAAAAATGGAGCTCGCTACTGCGACGTCGCGAACGTTTAGTCGATGAGCTCAGTGCAGAAGTTGAATCGCAACTTCAGCAATATCGTTCAGAGCGAGAGCAATTTCTGATGGATGCCGCTCTCAAATACGATAATTTGACTCTCACCGAGGATTCTCTCTGGGTGGAGTGGGATCAGATCAAAAAGTCGCATAAACAAATCTCCCCTGAAGTCCGTCAAGCCATCGATCACGCCAAAGATCGTATTGAACGGTTTCAGGTCGCGTTGAAACTTCCGTCATTTCAAGCCGAAGAAGAAGCCGGAGTATTTTGGGGAACCGAGATTCGACCTTTAGAGAGCGTCGGAATTTATATTCCTGGGGGAAGTTCGAATTATTTTATGACGCTGTTGCTTTGTGCGGTCCCAGCCAAGATGGCCAATGTGAAGGAAATTGTGATCGCAACACCTCCCAAGAAAAAGTTGGGACCTCCCTACGTAGACGCCACCTTACTCTATGCGGCCAAGCTATTTGAAATTCAAAAAATTTTGTTGGCGGGATCCGTCGGTGCTCTGGCAGCCCTGGCCTTTGGAACCAAGCATTCCAGCCCGGTTGAAAAAATTGTAGGTTCCGGGAATCGACGTACGGCCGTGGCAAAACTGAGACTGGCTGGTTTCGTGGGAACGGACGGTCTTTCAGGACCACTCGAAACGGCTTTTGTCTGCGATGAGACGTCGGAAATCAAATCCATCGCTGCGGACATCGTAGGAAAAGCTGACGGAGATCCTGAAGCGGAAATTTTTCTTTTCCATCACGACGAAACCTGGATCAAATCACTGCTGAACGAACTCGTCGAAACTCTTGGCCGCATGACCATGAAAGATGGAATGTCAGAGAAAGGCTCGATCCAAAAATGTTTGGAGCGAAATACGAATTTTTTCCTGGTGGATAATTTTGATCAAGGTCTGAAACTCGTGAATCAGTTGGCCCCGGGCATCTTGTGTTTGCCGGTCGAGAACGCCTCGGATCACCTCGAAAAAGTGCGCGCCTGTGGAAGCGTTTTGCTCGGGAACTTTACTCCTCCAGTGGGCATGGACCTGGTCGGAGGTCCCTCCGGCCTCGTCACAACACTTGGTTCTGCAGCTTATTCAGTATCGATGTCTCCGGCTTCCTTTGTAAGGCGCTTTACCGTGATGGAATTCGACAAAATGGCGCTCTTGCGGTTCGAAAAGGAGGCGGTGAAATTAGCTCAAGAAGAAGGCTTTCGAACTCATGAAGCTTCTTATCGCTCTCGTTTTGAAGAAAGTGATACCCATGACAATCATCCGTCTCAGGATAAGAAAAAAGCGAGGTAATTGCGGGTTGACTCCTAGCACCTGTAAAACATAGAGTTTTAGGCCATATGACTACTGTGAGAATCCGCGATAACGAATCCTTTGAGGGTGCGCTGAAAAGATTCAAGAAACTCGTCGAAAAGTCAGGGGTTTTGACCGAACTTCGCAAAAGAGAGTTTTACGAAAAGCCTTCGGTAAAGAGAAAGCGAAAAGCGATCGCGGCCGTCAAGCGGACTCAACGTTCCAAGAAAATCTAATTAATTTATTAGTTAGTAGTTAGGGCATTTCCATGATTGCTTTTGAAGAGCAAATAGCGGGGCAGATGAAAGATGCCCTTCGCGCCAAAGATCAAGTAAAGCTCGATGTGCTCCGTGCCATGAAATCGGCACTTAAATACAAATTCGTCGAAAAATCGCAGGCCGATATTAGTGTAGAGGAAGCTCTCGCCGTCTTTCAAACGATGATCAAACAACGCAAGGACTCGGTGGAACAATTCACGAAGTTTAATCGACCTGATCAAGCAGCCAAAGAGCAGAGAGAGATTGAAGTCATCTCTAGCTTTCTTCCCAAACAGCTTTCGGAAGCTGAATTGAAAACCTTAATCACCGATGCCATTAAAGCATCGTCGGCTGCGAACCAAAGAGATTTAGGAAAAGTTATGAAAGAACTAAAACCAAAAATCTTGGGGCGGGCCGATGCTAAGACAGTCACCGATTTAGTTCGTCAGCAACTCCCAGCCTCTTAAGTTCGTCAGTGAGTCGGAATTCATGAGCGCAGTCGAAAATGTTCGACAGGCCCTGGATATTGTCCAGGTCATCAGCGAAGTTGTCCCGCTTAAGAAAAGCGGTAATCATTTTTTTGGCGTCTGCCCCTTTCATTCTGAAAAAACTCCATCTTTTTCCGTCAGCGGACAAAAACAGCTTTTTCATTGTTTCGGATGCAAGGCGGGAGGAGATGTCTTTCAGTTCGTGAAGCTCTACTACCGCTGGGATTTTTCCCAAGCTCTCGAGGAACTTTCTCGTCGAGCTGGAATCAAACTCGACAATTATCGAGCTGATCCTCAGTGGGAAGAAGGCTTCCAACTACTCGAAGCAGCCACCAAAATTTTTGAAGACTGTCTTCATGGCAAATCGGGCGAAGATTTTCGAACTTATTTACTGAAGGCTCGTAAAATTCCTGAAAGAATGTGGGAGGAGTTTCGCTTGGGCGCCCATCCAGGAAAGGTCGACTTTCTCTATCGGGCGCTGGAGAGCAAGGGTTTTCCATGCGACCTGGCTGTCCAGTTGGGGCTTCTGAGTCGCACCAATAGAGGTGATTTTATCGACCGTTTTCAAGGCCGCCTTATTTTTCCAATACTGGACGAAAAAGGCAGAACACGTGGTTTTGGTGGACGAACCCTCCTAAATGAACACCCCAAATACCTCAATTCTCCAAAAACTAGGCACTTTGATAAGGGCCGCCTCTTCTATGGCATACATCTTGCTTGTCATACCATCCCGAGAAAGGGATACGCCGTTTTGGTCGAGGGGTATTTAGACGTGATTTCACTTCATGAGTTCGGAGTTAAGAACGCCATTGGTTCCATGGGAACGGCGCTTACGATCGATCAAGTTCGATTGCTTAAGCGTTGGAGTCCGAGAGTGATCTCGCTTTATGACCTGGATCAAGCGGGCCTTTCCGCAACCGAAAAGAATTTGGGCCTTTTTCTCAAAGAAGGATTGGAGTCCAAGGTCGTCAACCTACCGAAGAGCAAAGATCCTGATTCGTTCTTACATGAATCTGGCTTTACTCCTGAGGTGGCGCAGGACCAACTTCGACAGGCATTTGATCGATCAGAACCCGCTGTGGATTATCTGATCGAAAAGATTTTGAAAGAAAAAGAAGCTTTAACGAGAGGTCAAAAAATCCGGGGGCTCGTACAGCTTCTGGATCAAGTGCCGAATGAGATCGAGCGTACGATTTTTAAGAAGGATCTTGCTAAACGGTTTGATCTCCCCGAAAATCTGCTCTTTCCAAAAGAATCTACCCCTTCGGAAGTTGAGGTGGACCCAAGGAAACGCCTTCCGTTGGGAATTCAACAGCAGGCCATTCAATTGCCCACTCAATTGGGAGAGGAGAAGACCCAAAAAGCATCCGGAGGAACTGATGAAGGCCGCTGGGAACGGGAAATACTGCGGTTTCTGGTCGAATGGGGCGAAGAAAAGGAGTTTTCCTTGACAGATTTGGCCCCGTACCTATCTTTTTCGTCGAAGTGGGCATATCCCCTCTTACGCATCCTCGAGCTTCAGTTAGATTCAAAAACCATAGCGCGACTGGAAAAACTCGAAGATCATTTGGAATCGGAAACCGTAAATCAACTTCGGGAGTGGTCGTTTGCTTCGAAAAAGGATGATCTGGGGGAAACGGATTTAGACCAAGTATGGAAGGATTTAATGGGCGGCCTGAAAAGGTCGTACTTCAAGCGGGAAAGCGAGAGACTGCAAAGAGAAATTCAGGAGGCTGAAACGAATCGTGACTCTGAGCGATCAAGGCGGTTACTTTCCGAAAAACAAGATTTGATTGGAATGTTAAGAGGGCTCGAAGCTCGATAAGATGAGCCAAGCAAATAGACGAGACGTGGGAGAATTTATTTTATGAAAGTAAAAAAGAAACAAAAGACCATCAAGAAAAAAGCGGCGTCCAAAACAAAAGCCGTGCAACGCACCGCGATGAAAAAATCCGCCGCCAAAATAAAGGCCGCAGCATCTGGCAAATCTCACGCCTCGCAGGAGAAGTCTTCAAAGACTGCCGCCCACGTTGAAGAGGTGAGTAACAATAAGAAAAAGGACTCTGCAAAACGCGCGGATGGAACGAAAGAGGGTAAAGCGCGGAGCCGAAAATCCCAAAAGGAACTGAAAGAAGTTAAACAGCTCATTCATCTTGGAAAAGAGAAGGGGTATCTCACTTTCGAAGAAGTGAACGATGTTCTTCCGGTCGACATGACGTCGGAGGAAGAGATCGATGACGTCATGCTGATGCTCGATGAAATGGACATCGAAGTCGTCGACGATGCCGAAGATTTCAAACCAAAGACTCCCAAGGCCCCTGCCGCTACGACAGAAGAACACTCTTTCGATGAAGACGAAGATGACGATGATAGCCTCAGTCGAAGCAATGATCCTATTCGAATGTATCTGCGAAAAATGGGCCAAGTCTCCCTTCTAACTCGAGATGGTGAAGTCGAAATTGCGAAGCGCATTGAAGAAGGAGAAACCGAAGTTCTCAGTGTCGTTCTCCGTTCCGATTTCGGAATCAAAGAAATTCTGAATCTTGAAGATCGTTTAAAGAGAAAGACGATTCGCGTCAGCGATGTGATCCGTGGTTACGATGATTCGGAACAAGCTCAATTCAATGAAACGACACAGTGCGATCGCGTTTTGAAATTGATCGCAAAAGCGCGTCGAAAGTTCACGGACCTTGCTGACCTTTGGGCTGCCACCAAAGGTGGCTCGAAAAAGGTCGTCGAAGAATGTCGAAAGAAAATGGATAAAATCCGCGATGAAATCTTCGAAGTTCTTAAAGAAATCGATCTTAACCGGAAATTCATCAACAAAATTTCCGCTAAGCTCAAGAACCTGGTGAGTCGTGTTGAGAAGAGTCAACAACAAGTTACAGCCGTTGAACGTCGGCTGAACCTCACGGAGGACGAAATCAAAGACCTCGTTGTCACTTTGGATAAGGGGAAAGAGGATCCCAAAAAAGTTGCAACGAAACTTAAGCTCGAACCTGAACAGCTTGCCGAAGCGATCGAAAATTACAAAGCTGCGGCAAAGCGAATTCGGATGATTGAAGATGAGGTGCATTTGGATGCCTCGGAAATCAAGCGGATTCACAAACTGGTCAAGAACGGAGAGCTCAAAGCCGAGCGGGCGAAGAATGAGCTCGTCGAAGCCAACCTCAGGCTTGTGGTAAGTATTGCCAAAAAATACACGAATCGCGGACTTCAATTCCTGGATCTCATTCAGGAGGGAAATATCGGTCTCATGAAAGCCGTCGATAAGTTTGAATATCGTCGTGGATATAAATTTTCCACCTATGCGACATGGTGGATTCGACAAGCGATCACTCGTGCCATAGCTGACCAAGCTCGTACGATTCGTATTCCAGTGCACATGATTGAAACGATTAACAAGTTGATTCGGACTTCCCGCCATCTCGTTCAAGAATTGGGGCGTGAACCTGCCCCCGAAGAAATAGCGGAGAAGATGGAGATGCCTCTCGCCAAAGTGCGAAAGGTGCTGAAAATTGCCAAAGAGCCTATCTCGCTCGATACTCCCATTGGAGAAGAGGAAGATTCACATCTTGGCGATTTTATCGAGGATGCCAACGCAACCTCTCCCACCGAGGCCGTCGTGAATTATAATCTTTCGGCTCAAACGCGAAAGGTTTTGGCTACGCTTGCTCCTCGCGAAGAAAAAGTACTTCGAATGCGATTTGGGATCGGCGAAAAATCTGATCACACTTTGGAAGAAGTCGGACAAGATTTTGAAGTCACTCGTGAGCGGATTCGACAGATTGAAGCGAAAGCTCTCCGAAAACTTCGGCATCCATCGCGAGCGAAGAAGCTGAAATCGTTTATCGACAATATTACCTAAGCCCAAGCGCTGGTGGGCGCTCGCGCTCATCCAGCGTCGTCGGTGCTAAAAACCTGGCCGTGAGTTCCGAGTAAGTGGTAAGGCCCTCTTTGATATGGGTCCATTTGAGATTCACAGTAGTATCCGGGAGTATCAGGATGTGATTGGCTCGCAATTGACTGAGCAGTTGAGGCAACAAATTTTGATGCGGGTGCCCAATTTGATTTCGAACCATCTCAGGATCGCGGTCCGTCAATTTAATCGTGCTCACTTGAAAACTTTCCGGATTCGTCATGGCGCCTTGAATTTCAATGCTGCCGCCGTACGAAACGCGGGTATATTGAGGCAGATGATAAATGGCCACCGCTAAAACACTTCGGGGCGGTGGTGGAGGCGTATCTTTCCAGAAAATGAATTTGGTCGCGCCTTCATCTTTGTACGCGAGGTAATTGATTTGGATCTTTCTCTCGAACTGAAATTGTTTGCTTTGGTCGAAAGTGAAGAGCTCCGGCATCTCGCTAAGCGCAGCCTCAAATGAGGTGAAAATCCCGACGTCAGCTAATTTTGCGATTTGAAGATCGGCTTCCGTAAGTTTGGTGGGCGAATCTGCGCGATCTGCGGCCGCTGCGATTTTCTGACCGCAATGGACCGCCGCTCGCAAGCCGGAGCTGACCCAAATAAATAGAATCAGTAATGCCGATCCCCATCGAAGACACGAATATCGTGGTTTCATCCCCTTCCTCCTGACTATGGGGACCTTAATTGAAAATCCTCAACCGATCAAGAAAGTGCGGAATTGAGAGTAGCTCGCTGCTCTCACCAAGCTATTCAGCAAGTTTTTGACTTCGTCTCTTAGAACGTGCGTAAATCTGTAGATTCCCTAGGGAGTGTGGTTTTATTATGCTGGCCCATAGCTCAGTTGTCGCGGCCGGGTGCTGCGCCAATTTACAGAGAGCAGCTTGCTGCTCTAACCAACTCAAGTGGGCTACCCTTGACTTGGAAACACTGAGCGTGGGTTGAATGTGGTTTTATTATGCGGGCCCATAGCTCAGTTGGTTAGAGCAGCCGGCTCATAACCGGTAGGTCGTAGGTTCAATTCCTACTGGGCCCATATTGTTGGAGGGGGCCCGTACCGGAGACATGCCTAGGCTCCTCAAGATGTAGTTCGAAGATCCGCTCAATATCGGCGGTGGAAGCGTGAGCTCGCAGATAAATCCACAAAGCACGCCGATCGGCATCATCCATATAAGTTCGATCCAAAATAATTTTCACGGGTTCGATTCTGTTCGTGATTCCATTTACGACTTGTGAATGCAACTTCCAAAGTATCGAGTCGGCCACGTCTTTAACTTCGAATTTTCTTTTTTCACCAGGCCTCGGAGATCGAGGAGCCTTGATGTCCCAAGGACTTCCGACACCGTCATAGAATTCCACTTCTTCTGGCCCACGCATAATGGGTTTTTGGATTAATCCGCGACGAATCGCTTCGATTCCCGCCATGGCTTCGCGAATGGTCTGCGGAGTTACTCCCTTTCGCGCTGGGTCATAAGCAAGTCTGCGAAAATTAGGATGATTTCGGTAAATCGGCAGAATGTTTAAATAGCAAAATGTGTTTTGCGGCTTCTTGAACTCGTGTTCGATTTCCTGATCGGAGACGCCAGATAGGGCCACGTTTCGTGCGATTCCACGGCAACTAGCGGCGTGGGTGCTCTCACTCAGCGTCCCAAGAATTCCAACGATAAGTATTACTAACCTAAGTTTTAGAGCAATTCCCCTCATTCCCTTAGTCACAAAAATGCAATGTCTTAGGTTTAAAGTCTATAATCTTTCGATTTCTACCCGTTCACTGGCGCAGTCCTCATTTTAGACTTGTGCTTTTTCACTTTTAACACGATAAAATCGGTAGGAGGTCCACTTTGGACATCAGTCCCGAAGTTCTAAAGCGATCGATCGAGTCTCTTTTTCGACTTCAAGAGATAGACGCCCAACTCTTTCAGCTGAATCTGGAAGAAAAAACGATTCCTCCGGAATATTCAGAAATTCAAGATAAGATGGCCGAGACCTTAAAGGCCATCAAAAGCATTGAGCGATCTTTGCGAGATGTTGATCGCGAGCGACGCGGATTCGAATTACGGGTCCTCACTTTGCAGGAAGACCTCAAAAAGGCGGAAGCCAAGCGACGCGATGTTCGCAACACGAAAGAAGAGTTTGCGGCAAGCAAAGAACATGAGAATTTTCAAAAGAAACTCGTCGAAACCAAAAAAGCGCTGACAGAGAAAACCGAACTGACAACTCAAAAATCGCAACAACTCGAAGAAAAGCAAAAAGCAGTAAAAGAATTCGAGGAAAAGTTCCAGGGCCTCGATGAAACTCGTAAAAGTCGAATGGCCACGCTTCAAGCCGAGAAAGACAAACTCATTGCTCAACGCGAAGCGCATATCTCCCAAGTGGATGAACAAATTTTCTCTCTCTATGAGCGAGTACAGCGAATTCGAAAAGGAAACGGCGTAGCCCTCGTTCAAGGTCTCGTTTGTAGCGGATGTCACGTCTCGATTCCTCCGCACACTCGATCGCGCCTTGAAAAAATGGAAGAGATCATCACCTGCCCAAGTTGTTCAAGAATTTTGTACCTGCATAGTGAAGAAATAATTGAACACAAAAGTTTTGCGTCGACTTCGGCCCTTTAAAACAACTCCAGTTCCAAATTAAATCATTCTTTAATTGAGTCTTGATCGTTTGAGCGCGAACGTAGTACTTCAAAAGATAGAAGAGGTAAAGGCGGGCGATCGCTGTCGTGAGTTTATCGAATGGCAGAGGAAAGTCCGGGCACCCGGTTTGATGGACTTGTGCGACAGAAAAAGTACTTCAAACTCGAGCTACCATACAGGTTAACGGCCTGGGTTTTTATTGGAGGGGCAAGCAAGTGATTGCGTGCGCCTACAGTGGAAATACGGAAAGTGGCACAGAAAATAAACCGCCGATGGTCCTGCGTAGCTTTGGCGAAGCAGGAATCAGGCAAGGATGAAAATGTGAGGTAAGAGCTCACGGCTTTCGCAGGTGACTGCGATCGCGCTAAACCCTATGGGGTGCAAGACCAAAAGGCGTCTTTTGTAGGTGTGAACTTACGAGTGGAAAGCTCATCACTCTGACTTCTCCGCGGTTGGCAAGAGGGTTGTCAAAGACGAAGGTAGGTCGCTTGAGGAGGTCGGTAACGACCTTCCCAGATTGATGGTCGCCGTCTTGAGCGTAAAAACTCGAGATACAGAACCCGGCTTATAGCCTTTACCTTTCTGTTTTTTTCGTTCGTTTAGGGCAGAATCGTCCCGAGAGACTCTGGCAGTTTTCACGGGACGGTTTTCCTTATGACGCCGATCTTGGGTCGAAAATATCCCGAAGTGCCGAACCGAAGAGCGCCAGCGAGAGTGTCAGCACGAAAAGAACCGCTGCCGGAAATACCGCTAACCACCAAGCCTCTTGAAAATGCTCTTTGGCTTGCATCATCAGTTCTCCCAAACTTGCGACATTGATAGGCTCTCCAAACCCCAAAAACGAGAGCGCCCCGAGAATGGTAATCGTGGCGGACATATCGAAAGGAATATAGGTCAAAATCGGAGTGAGCGAATTCGGTAGCAAATGCCGAAAGAAAATCCTCCATTTGGAGCAGCCGACGGCAACAGCCGCTTGGACAAATTCCTGCTTGCGCAATTTCAGGAACTCGGCACGTGCAAAGCGGCAATAAGGAATCCAATCCACAATCACCATCACAAAAAACAAAATCCCATAAGTCTGCGGCAAAAAGGCGAGAAGTGTCAGCTGCAAAAGAAAAATGGGGAAATTTCCGATCACTTCGAGAAGGCGCGAAAGTATCAGATCGAATCCTCCGCCCAAAAATCCCATGGCCCCACCGAGTAAAGTCCCTACGATGAGCGAAAAAGCGACGACCGCCATGGAAAAGAAAAAGGAATTTCGCACTCCATGAATGATCCGCGCCAAAATGTCTCGCCCGACGTAATCGGTGCCGAAAAGGTGATCTGTGGTCGGAGCAGCCAAAATTTCTGCTGTTTGAATGCTCTCCGGTCCAAACTTAATGAGTGGAAAAATTCCTTTCGCTTTAGAATCGCTCGCGACCCAGGGCGCAGTTACGGCGAGAATCCAAAACAATAAAACGACAGCACCCGAAATCCATGTAAGCAGCGAGATCTTATACTTCATGATCCTTTCACTCCGCTTCACTTTCGAAATCAATCCGCGGATCCACAAGCACATACATCAGATCGGAAGCAAAAATGCCCAGCAAAGAAAGAAAGGCTGAAATCGTAAAATTGGCCATGATGGTTGGATAGTCCCTCTCCAATAACGACTCAAATGAAAGCAGACCAAGACCTGGAATCGAAAATAGCCTTTCGATGATTACCCCTCCTCCCAAAATGCTCGGAACCATCGCGCCCAAGATGGTGGCAATGGGAATCAACGAATTGCGGAAGGCATGTTTGAGAAAGACGCCAAATTCCGAAACGCCTTTAGCTCGAGCGGTGCGCACATAATCCTGCTGAAGCGCATCTAAAATACTCGCGCGCTGCTGTTGGGTAATAAATGCGAGGCTTCCAATGCAGTAACAAATGCACGGAAGAACGAAGTGAAACAGCCGATCCCCTACTCTGCCGAGAAAGCTCAAGCTGTCGTAGGCATCCGATTGAATTCCATAAATCGGAAAGAAATTGAGAAAATCCGGTCCCCCTAAAAAGGTCAGCAACAAGATGCCGAGTACATAAACAGGAACGGAATACATCGCGATCACCAAAAGTGCCACCCCTCGGTCCAACCAGGTATTTTGATAACGCGCACTCAGCAGACCGAGCGGAATCCCAACCAAGAGGGCGACCAAGATGGAGGAGATTCCAAAGACAAGAGAGACCGGCAGCCGCTCTTTGATTTTTTCGAGGACCGGCCTTTGATCCGTGAATGAATGCCCAAAATCTAGTTGTGCAATTTCTTTCAGCCAAAGCCAGTACCGCAGCATGATCGGCTTATCGAGATGATATCTCGCCATGAGGAGCGCGCGCGTTTCATCGGTAAGAACGGATTTCGTGCCAAGGCCTCCGCCCCCTTTCGATTGTTGAAGCTTCATTTCTAAAGGCGATCCAGGAGCCAGCTGGAGCATCAAAAAAGATACGAGAGTGATTCCCCAGAGCGTAAAGCCCAGAAGCAAAAGCCGTTTTATAAAGTACGACTTCATCGCGCGTTAAGGGGCGGCCGAAGCGGCGTTCTTATACTTTTCAAGTCCCAACGGCGTAAACCAGCGGTCGGAATCAAGTCCCAACGTTCCCGTCGGAAGAACGTGCTTGAATCGTCGCGAACCCACCCAAAGGCTTGGCCTTTCGAACAAAAATAAATAGGGAGCTTCATCTGCCAATATTCTGGAGAATTCTTGATACATTTTATTTCGCTCATCGGTGTTCAGCGTCACACGCGCTTTTTCCAAAAGCTCGTCCACTCTGGCGTTCTTATACCCAATGAAATTGCTTCCTTTTCCGTGAGTCTGACTCGAATGCCAAATCTGGTAAGGGTCTTCGTCTAGAGATGAGGTCCAAGAAAGCATAACGGCATCAAATTTATGAGACTCAAGTTGTTTTAGAAATACCGTCCACTCGAGCGTTCGAATATTCATTTCGATTCCTAAATTCTGCAGCGACTGCCGAAAAATGAGGGCAATGCGCTCGGCATCGGAGTTCCCCGCTCCAAACAGGAGTTCGAATTGAAATTTCTTTCCGTCCTTTTGTAAAACTCCATCTTTCTCAACAAATCCCGCTTTGGCGAGAAGCATTCGTGCTGCGTCGAGATCATAATTGATAGGCTTTAACTGCGGATCAGTTTTTGGCGAGGTTGCCGGAAAATTCGAGATACAAAGATCTTCAAGGCCCCCGTAGATTTTTTTGTTAATCTCTTCTCGAGGGATCGCGTGCGCAAGAGCTTGGCGTACTTCTTTGATCGAGAAGAAAGGATGGCTGAGATTCCACCCCACATAATTATAGCCGTTCCCATCCATTGTCTTATACTTCAGACGATAGAGCGTCTGATCCAATTTCGGATCTGAAAAATCATGGATCCACTGAGATGCCTTCGGTTCAAACCCGTCGATCTCTCCTTTTTTAACCGCCATCACCTGCACCGCCGATTCGTTGATTACTCGAAAGAGAAGCCGATTGAAATTGAACCGGTCTTTCCAAAAATCCACATGATTGCTCCAATGATTATCGAAGCGCTTCAGTTCAATCACTCGACCCTCTTCCCATTTGGAAAATACGTAAGGGCCTGAACCGACAGGTTTTCGATTGACGGGATTTGTATTAAAATCGCCGACACCATAAATATGCTTCGGCATAATCTGAGTATCGCCAAGCATGATGAGGTTTCGATAGTAAGCGTTCTTCATCTTGAAACGGATGTGATAGGGATCCACAACTTCGGTTGAAACCAGACCTGAGAAATAATTTTGAAGATGTGCGGCATCGACCTTCGGATTCTTGATCGAATCAAAGGTGAATTTGACGTCTTCGGCAGTGAGTGGCTTGCCATCATGAAAGACTACATTTTTGCGCAAAATAAAATCGTAGGTGAGACCGTCTTTCGAGATAGTCCAAGACTCTGCCAGCCGTCCCCGAGGTTGGGCAGTTTCAACGTCCCAACTGAGAAGGCCTTCAAAAATATTCGACATCACCATCGGGCTATAACCATCGCTCGCCAAGATAGGATTTAAAATCTGTGGATTCACCTCAAGCGCTGATACCATCCAATCATTTTTGACGGGCTTGAGATTCTTTTCGTCTTCCGAAGAGATCGAGGTTGTGCTTCCCGGTTGCGATGATTTCTTACAACTTGAGAAAACTGTGAGGCATGAAGCCCCCAATAACAACGTCACGACCGAGGGAGAAGCAACTTTCTGGAATAATTTCATTCCCTCAGTCTAGCCGCCGGCATAGCCCTACGGCAAGAATCGGTCGGGGTGCTTTAATTTTTGCGGCAAGTATTCGTCCATCACATAGTTCAGCCCATGTTTCGCGAGCGCCTGTTGTTCTGCACGAACTCCAGACGCAATCATCTGCTCAACCGCTTTGACCCAGGGCTTGTGAAATTTGAAGAACGGGTCATTCTTGAGCGCATCTTTTGCACGCTTGATGTCGACTTCCTTCAGCGGATGCGTCGGAAGTTTATAGTCGATGACGTCTTGGGGAGTGATTCCCATGAAGGTTGCCGTAGGAACGCAAAAAAATTCGTTGATATGGGCTGCATTCCCCGAGCCCACTTTGAGAGTTCGGTAGATATTCGCAACGCCATAGGGGTCGCCGTCGACAAATGTATAAACCGGCATCTTCATTGCGTCGGCCAGCCTTCGCACGAATCGGCGAGTAGCCCGAGTGGGCACGCCTCCCATCGAAATGAGAATGCAATTGGCTTTCCTCCAATAATTGTGGGCAACCAAGCGCTGGAACATACCTGCGGTCTCAATACAGAGAATGAATTTCGCTTTCGTTTGAAATTGAAGATGCTCAACCGAAATGGGAATCGAGTAGGCCCCTGAGCCAAACCCTGTGCAGTCGATCTTGAGAGCTTTTCCGGTGTCTCGATCTTTATCGATGACGATCAATTGTCCGGCGACTTCTCCGCCTTTTTCTTCAGGAAGAAAACGAAGTTGCTCGCGATTCACGCACATCATGGCTTCGATATCGTCCATGACGGTATCGCTCTCGGGTTGTTCGTCGAAACGCGCTGGCCCCCAGTTCTTCGAAATATAGTACATTTCCCGCTTGGAAGCGTGATCGTTCGTATCGATCAGTTCTTTCGAAGCCGACATCATCTTCAGCGTTTGGGCAAACCCCTTGACGGTATTATAAGTAAGCGTTCTGGTTTTGTATTGGTTCCGTAGCTCCAGAAATCCCGTTTTGTCTTTGTATCTGACATTACTCAGTGATCGCACTGGCATTTTGAGCTGGGGTTTTTGCCCTTTCAATGCCTTGTCATAAACTTCCTTGGCTGTTTTATCGATTCCCACCAAGGCCTTGTTGTCAGCTTTATCGAGCGCATTTTTTGAAGAACTCATATAAAAACTTACCCTTCCATCTCATTTTATTAGAAAAAAATAGGCCGAAGCTCCGCACCCACACCTTCTAACCTTCGAGTTTGCTTTTCTCCAGAGTCGATCTCAAAGTTGAAATTACTTTGTCGCGCTGTTGATCGCTTATTTTGAGCATCTCCTGAAGCGCTTCGCCGATAAATGGAATATAGGTGTCGATGTAGTTCGCCTTTCGCGCGGCTTCAGCGGCTCGTCTGGATCTGGATACGTGCAGACTCAGCTGCCGTCCGCACTCGAGCACTGCCAAGCGAATCTCCTGCTTGATCTCGGGATAATCGGCAATAGCTTCTTTGCTTTCAGATGTGAATGGCACCCAAACACTGGCGATGTGAATGAGAATCGCGACTGGTCCTACGGGCAGCGAATTCTTGGGTTGATTGAGGCCGTACTTTTTCCAGTCCAGTTTGGTGAGAACCCGCATCGTGGCACAAGCCGATGGTTGAAATTGGAGCGGGACTCGATTCGCAAATCGATAGACGGACATCGCCTCCTCTCCCGATAATTCCCCACCATATGCAAGAGCGCATTCGACGATGAAAGGATTTCCACGATAGACGCTCGGACTTCGTGTCACCGAGGTATAAAAATCAGCCTTGGTCTGATACCGAAGTGTCTCAGTGAGAAGCTTTTCCCCAATCGGAACAATGCAGTCGGTGGGCGGGCTCATGATCGCGACCTTCGGAATGGCTTCATGAATTTTATTCACCTGCTCCGGACGTGGGTTCGAGAGTGAAAAATCCTTGAGACTAGCGGTCTTGAAAATTTCATCCGCCACTTTCTCTGAAACCCTCGAAAATTCGGACGTCAGAAATTTTTTCATCGTCTTTGCGTGCGTATCGGCCACCATTTGGTGAAATCGGCCGAGTTCCACTCCATAGGGATGCGGCTTGATCTCGGTCGGAGCGGGCGGCAGATCATCCGTTTTACGAGGATAATCAAACTTCTGACCGTCAGGGTCCACAAAATGAAATTCCGCATGCGGATTGCTGAGAGTATTTTGAAGGATGAATTCATCAATCGACTGGCGACCTCGTTGGTAGCGGCCCTCGAGAGTGATCTCTACCTTGGTTCCCGATGAACTTTCATGCGGCCAATCCAAATCGATTTCTTTTAAAACATCCGGCTTATTCGTTTTCGTGTCGATGACGAGTTCGACAAAATAAGCCTTCGGTTTTTTCGGTAATTTCGATGTTATCTGCATTGGCTTACCCGTCGTCATATGTCCGTACATTCCAGCCGCAGAAATTCCTATGCCCTGCTGACCTCGGGACATTTTCAATCTGTGAAATTTACTTCCATAAAGAAGTTTTCCAAAAATCTTGGGAATCTGTTCTTTGACGATTCCGGGGCCATTGTCCTCGATCGAGAGATGATATCGTTCAGTAGCGGCGGGCATTCTCTTCTTGCCCTTTGCGTTTTCTTTCGCTTCCTCTTCCGTCGGTTCGGCGATTTTCGCAGAAAGACGTTTGAGTTTCACCGTTATGGTTGGGAGGATTCCCGCTTCTTCGCAGGCATCCAGGCTGTTATCCACCGCTTCCTTGACGGTTGTAAGAAGAGCTTTCTTCGGATTATCAAATCCAAGAAGATGTCTGTTCTTCGCAAAAAACTCGGATACAGAAATTTCGCGCTGCCTTCGAGCTAAGGATTCGGCATTCTCTGGCTTAAAGCCCTTTTTACTTTTGCTCTTTGCTTTTGAACCGCTTGCCTTTGCCAGCTTCTCATCCTCCTCCGATGGGTCCTCTTCTTCAGACCGTTTGATCTTAAGCCGCGGCTCTATTTTTTGAAAGAGTTCGCCTTGAGGGGCGGGGCGTTTTTTTGTGGATTTTTCTTCATTTTCATCAGTAATCTTCAATACTTGTTTTCGCTTCCCCATATGCCGCAGTAAACCAAGAAGTCGCGTTTTCCGCAACCCTCAGTTCGCGCGCATCGCGATATAATGAAGTCAAGAGCATCTTTAAGGGACTGATTCCATGACATCGATTTTTGAAAAGCCATGGTTCAAATGGGCCGTCGTCGGAACGAGTGGGTTTTTGCTTTTTGCGATAACCGGAACTTTTTTTCTGAAGCGATATCTCGATTATCGCCAAGTCAAGATCCTTGAGGAGAACAGAAAAAAAGCTCTTGAAGAATACGAAGACCAATTCCGAAGTACGATGACTCGAATTTATCAGAATAAAAGACTTGGACATTTTCTCGCCGCTCACAAGAATTTAGAGAGCTTGCCCCCTCCAAGCCGAGCGGATCGGCTTCTCTTTCAAGAGTATACCGAAGTCGTTCAACAAGTGGGTCAAGGCCTCCTTGAAAACAATATGCTTAAAGAAAGCGAGAGCGAGTTTCGCACACTTCGAGAACTCGAAGGTCAAGTCAGCTCCGCAAACGATGCGCTCGGAAAAATCGAATCCAAGAAACGTCTCGATAACGCCCATTTGCTTTTTACGGAGGGCGAAAGGCTTTTCAAGGAAGAACGTTATCGTGATGCCTACAACGAGTTGAACAAAGCCGTACTGGAGCTAGAATCGGTGGATCTGCTTCATTTTGATTCCACAAAAGACGATCGAGAGAGAATTAAAAAAATAATCATTCCGTCCAAATTTTATACTTATTTAGACGATGCAAAAAATAGAATCGGGGCCGCGGAACGCCTGTTCAAAATGCGACAATTCAAAGATGGAGAGCACGAGATGTCGATTGCCTCCAGCTTCGTCGGCAGGGCCGCTTTTATTCGGCCCGAAGCGCGAGAAATAAAAGATCTGAGGCAACAGCTTTTCAATTTAGACGCCGAACTGGGTTACGAGCTTCCGAATTCTGTTCCAATTTGGAATCACGCTGTCCGCGACGAGGCAGGAAAGGTCCCACGATTTTTCTTTATGACGGGCTATCAGATTGACCCCAAGATGGATGCCAGCAGTTCGATTAAAATCGGAATGCAGTACATTGTGGATGACATACGAAAAGAAGATTTTTACGTGGTTCGCTACCGAATTTATTTCTTTAATGGTGAAAGTATATTCAATGGGCAATATTTGCAGGTCAACTCCAGTTCGGATCCCACAGAACTCGAGACAGCGAAAGCTGAGAAGATTGAATCCATCCTCTATGAACAAGAAATCCCCGAACGATTTCGGAAAATGCCCATTCAGCGGATTGAGATCAAAGTCTTCAACGATCAAGACGTCATGGTCTCTCAAGTGACACGCGCGTTTAGGAAACCTACCAGCTAAACTACAGTGTGGCGAGTCACTTAAATATTGGGCTTTACGAACTGGCTATGGACCATCACCGTGGCGCCGTCTTGCACTTCTTTTTCAGTCAGAATGGTCGGGAATTCTCGTTGAGTAAATTCTCCAAAATCGATGACGGGAAACCGATTGTCTTTGTAACTTTTCAGCTCCACCTTCTTTCCTTGGTCATTTAACATCGTAGCGATCGCCCACCCTGAATAAAAATTCCCGCCGGAACGATTCCCCTCACCATCTTTTAGCTCGGTAGGCATTTGGATGAAATCCACAAGCGTTCCTTCGGAATCCTTGTGCGGACGGGATTTCACAGCGACGTCGCCATCTGCAAAGATCTTTTTAATATTCGCGCCGTTGTTCACATGAAGCAACTTACCAAATTCTTCGAGATGATATTGGCGGCGCAGGGCTCGACCAAAATGTCCTTGAATAGCAGTTTGAACCTCGGCGAGGCCTTCCGCGTAGAGAATCCTAGTCGTAGGCAGATCATATTTCGCGACAAGTGTCGCTAAGTCACGGATGATCGATAGGGCGTGGGTGCCGTGTTGAGAAAAGACGATCGGATGTCCCAAAATGTTCAAATCGGCGACATTATTGTTCAACTTGGTTTGATTGATGATGAATTTGTTAGAAGCGTCAAAGGCATCTAACTCCGGTCCATTGAGTCGTTTGATAAGACCAAAACCAACTTGAGCGTTTAAGACTTGGTGTTCTAGATCGGAAACTCTCTTAAAATCCGACGAAAAATTGAAAGGAATGGCATCGACGAATTTAGGACCTGCTGCGACATCGGGAATGCCGTGCTCATTGGCAAAGAGCATCACCAGCTCGGTATTGTCGAGAACTTTTGAGGTCTTATCAAAACTTGAACCCAATTCTGCTTTTCTCTCAAATTCCAAAACAGATTCCCCTTCTTGAGGGTGATCGCTCATTTTGTCGTATTTTCGATATGGCCAAAAATACTCGCCAGCCATGAGCTTGGATTCCAAATAATCAAAATAAACGTATGGCTCCTTGGTGGTATCGATTTTGCGATTTTCTTCTTTAGCGCCTAGCTGCGTGTCGAAATTTCCCTTCTCGACATAGTCCATGCGGCAAGGAATATCGAGATTCTCTTCGCATCCCTCTAAAATGAAGATCGGCGACACATTCTCCACATGGTGGAACTGCTTCGGGTTTGCTTCGGAATTTATTTCGTCATTGATGGGATCATGAAATTTTTCAAGACCTACTGCGAGCAAACCAGCATAGGGCGCAAACAGAATCAAAAGGGTCGGTAGCAGAATATGAGCAACGCGATTTTTCATAAAAAAACTCCTTTTTTGGAAACAGAACTGAAAATCTCAATTTGCAAGGTTTCAAGAATTTCAAGAAATAGAGATACCTTGAAGCGCTTGTCTCATAACATGAGTACGCCTTTACTGCAATCCCACCCCCCTTCCTCCAGACTTTTGTCGCATTGACTATTCTGGCCAAGAAAACGAATTTCACGCTGC
>Ga0207108_1043_pt1 | contig 23464 bp, 23 predicted proteins | sample Alteio_BWMinHeat_76_FD_153562 | JGI IMG/M metagenome (GOLD analysis project Ga0207108, IMG submission 153562) | Enriched cells from forest soil in Barre Woods Harvard Forest LTER site, Petersham, Massachusetts, United States -... | ecosystem: Environmental > Terrestrial > Soil > Temperate forest >...
CCCATGGGCATGGAATTCAACAGCCCACAAAGAAAGGCCGCTGGATGATGGGCTTTGAGGTAAGCCGAGGCATAGGTGAGTAAAGCAAAGCTCGCCGCATGAGATTCCGGAAATCCGTACTCTCCAAAGCCCAAAATTTGGTCACAAACGCGGGCTGAAAAATTTTCAGGAACACCATTTTGAATGAGGCGTCGCTGAATCTGCTCTGCATGTTTTTCCAAATTCCCCGATTTTTTCCACGCCCCCATAGCTCGTCTTAAGGCATCGGCTTCTCCCGGAGAATAGCCCGCCACATCAATCGCCATCTTCATCACCTGCTCTTGAAAAATGGGGACTCCCATCGTTTTATCTAAAATGGGTTTGAGCTTTGGATGCGCGTATTCGACTTTCTCAAGACCCAAACGCCTCCTCAAGAAAGGATGCACCATTCCTCCTTGAAGCGGACCAGGTCGAATGATCGCGACCTCCACCACCAAGTCATAAAAATTTCGAGGTTTCATTCGAGGAAGCATCGTCATCTGAGCTCGCGATTCAATTTGAAAAACTCCAACCGTTCGCGCTTCTTGAATCATCTCATAAGTGAGCGGATCATCCGCAGGAATGGTATGCAGTTCCAGCGGGGCTTCAAAACTATGACGATCTTGATTGATCAGATTCAAAGTTTTGCGAATGCAGGTGAGCATTCCCAAACTCAAGACATCGATTTTGAGCAAACCCAATTTTTCGATATCATATTTGTCCCACTGTACGACGGTGCGCCCTTCCATCGTGGCTGGCTCAATCGGGCTGATCTCATCGAGACGGTCTTGAGTGAGAATCATCCCTCCCGTATGCTGCCCCAAATGCCTCGGAAACCCTTTGAGTTCGCGAGCCAGCTTGAACCATCTGGAATATTTTGGATTTCGAGCGAACTCACTGTGTTCCTCTAAAACATTCTCTCGCCACTGCACCTTCTTGCTCATGATTTCGATGGTCGAAAGCGGAATTTCCAAAGCTTTGCCAATATCTCTGAGCGCCGATCGAGTGCGATAAGTGATCAAAGTGGCCACCATTCCGGAACGTTCACGCCCATATTTTTGGTAGATGTATTGAATCACTTCTTCTCGACGTTCATGCTCAAAATCAATATCGATATCGGGCGCTTCATTGCGCTCCCGTGAAATAAACCGCTCAAAAAGCAAGTTCATCTGCACAGGATCAATAGAAGTAATTTCGAGCAAATAACAAACCACGGAATTCGCAGCCGATCCACGCCCTTGGCAGAGAATTTTTTTGGAGCGCGCAAACTGCACAATATCCCAGACCGTTAGAAAATAATCTTCAAATTGAAGATCTCTGATTAATTCCAATTCATGCTCGAGCTGCCGGCGAAAACCGTGAGAAAATTTTCCGTTTGGATATCGAAGAGAAATTCCTTTTTCACAGAGCTCTCGCAAAAATTCGTGAGAAGTTTTTCCAGCAGGAAGCCATTCCTGTGGATATTTATATCGAATTTCGCGAGGAGAAAAAGTACAACTCTCTGCGATGATGGAGGTTCGATGAATCCACTCCTCGGGAATTCTCAATTCCTGGAGTTGAGAGAGTGGCTTTAAGAAGTTTTCAGCATTGGGAGAAGGTAAACATTCTGAAATGGTTTTATTTTCACGAATGGCGTGAAGCACCTCAAAAAGTTCATATCGAAAAGGATGATGATAAAAAACATCCCACGTCCAGGCGCGGGGAATTTCTGCGGGCAAAGTTTGGAGCCATTTTTTCATTGGTCCATCGCGGTCAGGATGTTTGGTGATTGTGATGAGCTGAGTGAGAGCGGTTGAACTCAAATCCCTCAACCATCCAAAAAACGACGGCTCCCATGCGAAATTTCGCGGCGGAAGAAGTAGATGAAGATTTTTAGAATCAAACCATTTTTCAAAATCTTCGCGCAAAAATTGAGGGGCTCCTTTTTGCTTGGATCGCGCGAAGCCCTCTGAAAGAAGACGGCAGATCCTCTGGTAACCTCCTTTATTTTTGGCGATAAGCACCATCGCCACCTCTTCCAGAGAAAGTTCAACTCCTACGATAAAGTGAAAAGAAAGTGCTTTAGCTTCTTCGTAGCCTCGAACCATTCCATAGAATCCATTCAAATCATTGATGGCCAAAGCACGGTAGCCCAGCGAATGAGCAGTGCGGATGAGTTCTTCGGGATGCGAAGCTCCTCTTAGAAATGAAAAACAGCTTTTGGCACAGAGTTCTGCATATGGAGGAGAAGGGGGCGATGAAGATGCTGAGGAGATTCGCGGCGCAATCTTCTTCATTCAATGATTCCTTGTCTAAACCATTCGTCTTTTTCGTTTTTAAAAACCCAGACCCAATGTCTGGCCGTTCGCGCCATAAAGTAGTCGCGCTGCCTACGCTCACCTTTTTCATCAAACCATGCCAGACGTTCACTAAACTTTAGCGCTCCTTCCGGAGGAGAGATCTGATACGGCTGTTTTTCTTGAATGAGAGGACGACGAAGTCCATGAAGTGAAAAGTTCAAATTTTTTTTTGCATTGAGAGAAGCTGAAGCAGGTAAAGCGGAGGAGCGCCTCCACGAAAACTCGGGCACATAGGAAGCCGTACTTTCTGGTTGAAAAACCGCAAAATTTTGATTTTCTAATTTTTTACAGACCTCCTTCCATGCCAAAATTTTGGCTCGATCTTCGAATAAAGAAAGTTGAATCGACTCAGGCGAATCCGCGGGAAGCAAGCTCATACAAATTCTTTGCACGGGATAAGAAACGCTCATATGAGTGAGGCGCTCTTGCAGCAATCTCAAGATCCAGCCCAGGTCTTTTTTCAACGAAATTCGATGGGTGAATTGAAAGTCGAAAGTCTCTTCTTCAGTGACTTCCGACAAAATAAAATGGATTTGAATTTGCGAAATTCCAAAATAAGGGTGGATCTCGGCCAATTTCTCTAAGCCCTGTTTAATTTCTTCAAAAATACGAAGTCCATCCACACACAAATTTTCAAAATCATAAGACCACAGGACTGGATCTTTGGAATGAAAGGGCTCCCAAATCCAAGACGCTTGCTTGGGAGAAATGATTCCTCTCAAAAAATCTGCCCAAGCTTTTCCAAAGCGCTGCTGAATTTGATGAGGAGGCAATCGTCGAAGGTGTCCAATTTTATCGAGGCCGAGACGCGAAAAAATGGCCAAAGTTTCGCGCAAGTTTTTAGAGCTGATTTTGTTTTTAAAATGCGAATGAAAATCCGAAGCAAAAACAGCGATCGAACCAAGAGGAGAAAAAAGATGGAGCTTATACGCTTTCAGAAGAGCTCCCCAAACATTGGAGTCCACGCCAATGTGAGTGGTGTTGCGAGTTTTAGAAGAGCTTTGCTGCCCCTCCACCGTCTTTTTCCAAAAGGAATGAAAAGGCGTGAGATCGTAGATCCACCATTTCTTGGCAAATTGCATACACTGAGGAGAAAGGCGTGTTCCCTCGGAGGTCACGACAAACATAAAACCTCCGAGGGAAAAACAGCAGGAACATAAGAAGGAGTGGGTGAGCCCCCTTTACTCCAAAAAATGCGATAGTGCTGATGCGAAAGATGGATATGCGCCCGCTCGTGGCAAAAGGAGTGCGGTTTGGAGTCGAGCACAAGCACTTTGAGCGAAAGAGGTCGAAGGAGTTGGTGGAGGAAAAAGCCTTCGCCTTCACTGAGTTTAAGTCCATCCAGAATCCAAGCATCAAAAACCTGCGAGTCGCGAAGTTCTTTGCAAAGTCGTCGGAATCTTTTTTTCTCTTGAAGTTCAATGCCGAGAAGCTGAATTTTTTGATCTTCTGCTAATTTCCAAAGAACTGGAGCATAGAGATTCCAACGTAGGCTGATCCATACGACAGTTTTCGCAGCCGGCAAAAAAGAAAAGGCCAGCCGCCTGCAACCAGAGCCCAGGTCTCCGATGAGCTGGATGAATTTGACGCGCGAAGTCTTCAGTCCGCTTCGCTCCTGAAAATTTTGAATCAATTGAATTTTATTTTCTTGATTGATCGGAGGTTTTGGCATTACCATACATTTGTATGGTATTAGATGATTCTGAAAAATTCAATCTCTCACCGCAACAATCCAAGGTTTTTTCGTATTTACGCGACAGCTTTTATCAATCGGGTTCCATGCCCACCATCCGTGAGATATGCCAAGAAATGGGATGGAAAGCCGTTGGCTCAGCTCAAGATGTCATTGAGGCGCTCATCAAAAAAGGTTTCATCAAACGCCATCCCCTGAAATCCCGCGGACTTCATCTTGCCGAAGCTGCGGAAATGCGGCCGGTCCCCATTCTTGGGGCCGCGCCCGCAGGTTCTCCCATCGAAGCCATAGAAAATCATCAGGGAGATGTCTTGGTTCCTTCATTTGTGCGCGGTCCGGTTTTTGCAGTGCGAGTTCAGGGCGACAGTATGATCGAAGCCGGAATTGAAGACGGAGATCTCGCCATTGTTCGACAAACTCCCAGCGCGGAAGATCAAGAAATCGTGGTCGCCATGCTTTCCGGCGAAGTGACGATCAAGCGACTGCTCGTGAAACGCCAGAACGAGTTTTGGTTGAAACCTGAAAATCCCAGATACAAGAGCCGTAGAATTACCGATCCGTCCTTTCGAATTTTAGGGAAAGTGATTGGCTTGCATCGTTACTATGAACCGGCATGGTAAATTACGTCAGGCTATTACTTTTCGCGTAGTTGAGATTGGTAGTTGAGATTGATCATATAGACCGCGACGATCAGTAAAATTCCAGCCACGACTTGAATCGCATTCAATCTCTGACCCATGATTCCCCAGGTCAGAAGCAAAGCTGAAAACGTTTGCGTCAGCTCGCAAAACCCACCCACGCTCGCCGAAGTTTTCGAAAGACCTTTAAAGTAAAAGAATAGCGGAATGACTCCAGCCACAAAGCTCAGCCACACAAAATTTTTAATCACCAAGGGATCCAGTAATAAGTCCCAGTGCATCATCGGTCCAGTAAACTTGCCCTTCACCATTAGACTAATCAGCAGAGTGACCGCGCCGATGATGAAACGCCCAAGTGTCGCCACACCTAAAGGCAGAAAGAGCATCGCCCCCCTGCCAGCCACCGTACTAAATCCCCATGAAAGAGCGGTTATCGCAACAAACAATAGACCAATATTCCATTGGAAGTCCTGGCCAAACTTAAAATCTCCGGCCGCAATAAAAAAGCCACAGGCAAGCGCAGCCAAAGCCCAGCCTGCGAAGCCTTTTCCTAACTTTTCCTTCAGGAGAATGGCCGCGAAAAGTACGGAGACGATCGGCTGAAAGTTGAGGAGCACATTCGCTACCGATAAATTCAATTTGGTGAGGCTCAAAGTGAAGAATGTCGTGCCCAGGGCACTTCCTACCGATCCGCTCAGCAGGAGATAAATCCAGGCGGAACGCGGCACCTTTTTCAAGTCGGATAAACGAATGAAAAACAAAACAGGAAGGGTGAACAAGATGCAAAAGAGATGTTCATGGAAGACCAAAACCTCAGACTCATCATGATAAGCCTTGTTCAGGTAATCTCGAAAATAGGTTTCAGTGCCCCACAGTCCTGCGCCAATGATCACAAAAAGCGGCCCTAGGACGATCCAAATCTTCTGGTTCTTCATGCTAAACATTTAAAATTATTAGTCGCTTTGGAAACTCGAAGCCAAGCAGATTCGCTCAAACATAACTCGACGATGGCATAGGAATTGCATATTTCCAGTCTGGGTAGGTATCCAAGTGTTGGCTAGAGTTCATCGAAAAAAATTGTTAGCGAGTCTTATCTTCATCAAAGCCGGCCTTTTGCCTGCATTTTCGGCAGTTCCCTATCCTATGCTGACCAACGAAGGTTGCGACCGAATTATTATGGACTACGACGCCGCGTTTAAAAAAATGAATCAGCCAAAGGACTTCCGCACCGTTGTCGCCATGTCTCTTGGCGAATATGGTCTTCACTCCAGGATTGCCATGCTACATGAACCTGGTTACGACGGACCCAACAATCTGCCGCTCTTCGCAGAAATTCAAACACGTCATCTGGATCAAGGATTGGTAGCAACTCGCGAACTGGTTTTAAGTGCCTACAAATCGCTCACCCTGAGTTGGCGGAGAAAAATTCGGGATTTAAGATCTCAAGTGCTTTTTTCGAAAGAAGTGGCGCTTGTTCAAACTCGCGACGAAGCAACCCTGCTCCAGTCGATTATTTCTGCACAAGAAGCGAAGCTCCGCAAACTGCGAAATCAATTGGCTTCAGTCCCCAATCATAACTACAAAATGCAAAAGCTGGAGGACATTTTGAAATTGTTCGAACAGATGCAGAGGGAATTGGCGGGCGATCGTAAAGGACTTCCAAAACTCATGCAAGATTTCGATGAACTGACATCTCCACCTCAGGAGCGACGTCGAAAGGCGGGATAAAGCGAAGGTGCGCAGCGCCACTTCGCAAAAAAAATCGGCGACCTTCATTTAAGGTCGCCGATCGAGAAGCATTTTATTATCTTCGAAAAAAAATTACTTCATTATTTATCTGGTCATTGTCTGGTCAACACCATGCACTTTCCGTTACTCGGATCGGTGAATTCGAGCCGTGTGGAAGACGCATTGTAATTGGATCTATACGAACTAAAGTTGGCTAGGTAGCTTCGCGTATTAAGTTCCAAGTTATAGCAATGCGTGCTGGTTGACGCTGACGAAACAGGTGATGCACTCACTGTAGGCGATGAGTAATTAAGCCGAGCCGAAGTCGAAGAACTCACCGGAAAACTGATCGTCGCTTGGCACCGCTGGTTATTGTCAGAGCTATAATTCGTATTATAATCGTCGTTTCCGACCGTCAGAAGAGTCACACTAGAGCTGGAAAGACTGACGCTCTTGAGAGAGCCTGGGCGGGCGTTGGAGTAGGCGCTGCTATAACTCGAATCATCAGTGATGTATCGGCACGAGTCCGTCGTGCTGGCAACGTACGTTCCATACCATGAAGCAAGATCTGTACTCGAGGAACTACTAGTTGTTGAAGACGGAGCTCCACCAAATCCAAATCCAGTTCCAGCACCAGAGGTACTTGCAGTGCTTCTGGTTCCACTCTTCGTTCCAAGTTTTCGATAAACGCCGCAATCTGCAGCTGCCGAATCCGTCAAAGCTAAGATGGGATCGTTATAGACGTAATTTGCAGTGGTCTCCTGTTTGAGATTTGCTTTCACATCTGGACAGTTAGCACCGCCGCCGGAAGTCGAAAATTTCCCACCGGAAATTTGCATTTTTCCGTTGTCGGCACTTTTGATATCAAAACTAAAGGTCAGGGTGCAGCCGTCGACCACTTCGGTAAATTTCAGGGTTGATCCCGAAATTTCCATATTACTGAGCATACTCGAAGCGGAATTTACCGAATCGGAAGCACGCATATCGGCCATCGTGTCGCTACAGCTTGCGGTTGTTAATTCGTATTTACCTTCAAATGGATAGCTTTTCCCATCGCCGCCGCAGCCAGACATAAGCGTGAGCGCTGAAAGAGCTCCACTGATATAATAATAATTTAATTTCATAACGATATATTTCCTTTCTTAATTAATTCTAGATTCTCAACTCCGTAAAATTCTATTTCGTAAGAACTCGACAATACCCGTTCACGGGGTCCGTAAATTCCAATCGAGAAGAAGAGCTCACATAATATTTGGTATAAGGAGCGCCTGTGATTCCTGCTAAAAAAGCCTGAAGATTCGGTCTCATTCCTTCACATGAAGTCAAAGTCGAGGTCGAATAAGTAAAGTTGAGACTTATCGACGGAGAGGAATAGGTGATTTTTCCCGAGCTCGAAGACGTAATGGGAAATGTCAGGGTTGCCTCGCAGTTTTCATAACCGCTAGTGCCGTAAAGAACCTCAGTCACATTGAAATTTCCAATTGTGATGCTCTTCGTAACATAGGAAGCCTGAGAATTGTAACTTGTAATATCGTTGAGAGTACGGCAGTAATCAGGTGTCGAACTCCATGAATAGGCACTTCCTAACCACGAAGCGAGATCCGATGGAGGCGTTGCCGGCGATGAAGAATTCGCCGCAGACGTTGAGGCGGCGGCGGTGGTACTTCCCGTTCCCACTTTTCTCCAAACTTGACAAACCCCGGTGTTGGGATTCGTGAGAGTCAAAACAGGATCGTTGTACGTATACCCCGAAGCCAAATTCTCTCCATTCGGATTTGCGCCCGATTGTTGCATTGCCGTTTTCAATTGCTCACATTGACCGGGACCTGAGGCACTTAAGTCCCCACCCTTTAAATAGATGACTCCATTTTTTACATCTTTGATTTCAAAACTTGCAGTGAAAGTGCAAACGGCGAGTTGGCCAGAAACTTTCAAGCTGGAGCCTGAAATGTCTAAGGCATTACCTTGACCAGGAGTAGTTGAGACCGAGGCTGCTTTGATGTCAGCCATATTGGTGTTTTCACAACTTGCGGTGGTCAGTTCATACTTTCCTTCAAAGGGGTAGCTCTTCCCTCCACCATCGCCCCCACACGCGGACAAAAATGTCAGCATCGAAATTGCGAGAGTGCTCGTTAAATAAATGGACGACTTCATACGTTAAATTCCTTATTCCTAACCTAAATTTTGTTTTTTCGATTTTTTGAGTGTCCGATGGGGAGGCACCGAACCATCAAGTCGAGTTAATGTCATATCTATCAGCTCCAAGCTGCAGGTTTCTCACTTCAAAACCCTTAAACAGGAGCGGCTAGTTGGCGCGACTAATAGCACCGTTCAGAAACGGCCGCAAGGGTCTCCGATCTGATGTTGATAAGTTGTGGAATTTTTGGAGAAATTAGCGCTCTAAAAGATTTTGATGCTCGCTCACTGTCCGTCTTGAGACATAGAGAACACCACTCTACTTCTTCGGTTTTCGGAGCTCGGCCTCGATCCTTTGACTGAGCTGGAGGAAGTCAGGATTTCCTTGATCGGCGTTGAGGGCGATTTGAATATTCATTCGTGCGGACTGAAAATCCTTAGAAGAAAAAGCCGTCTGCGCAAGCTTATAAAAGCGTTGACCCGCGGCCGATGGCGCCGCCTTACGCTTGCTTCCGGTGATTGCGTTTTCATCGACGGTCTCACTTCCACCGCCGCGGCGTTCAAACGCCGAACCTTCTGCAATACTGCCTTTCGAAGAGACGGAGGGATTGTTCAACTTTTTATCATAATCCTCGCGCTTTTGTCGGGTTGAAAGAGTTCGGTAGGCATCGACTACGCGCGCGTAAATGCGCTTTGAGAGCGTCGACATTTGAGGATCATTAAAACGGAGGTAACGATCCGGATGAAAAGAAATAGCTTCTCGATGAAAGGCATCACGAACATCTTGCTCAGAAGCGACTTGTGTCACTTTCAGAACTTGGTAAAGATTGAGTCCATCGACGATTCGTGCAATCGCTTCAAGCTCATCCTTGGAAAGATATTTCTCCTTGGCTGAAGACAATCGATGTTTTGTTTCAGGGCTCATTCTGGTTTGACTCAAAGATTAATGGGCGAGGCTTCCTCAATTCCCGAAGAATAAATAAAAAGTTTTCCAGGAAGCTCATCCCGCGCAAAATAGGGTTCGATCCAAAAACCAAGCTCTCGCACTTTCGGTAAAGCTGATTGTCCATAGATTGAGGTGCCGTCTCTCAACTTGAAATGATACAGCTGAGCTTTCAATTTATTTTCAATGGCTGCTGGTTTTTCAGTCACAGCGCGAATGTAGCGTGGAATATTTGAAAAATCATCGATGGTCATCAGCCAACCTAGTTTTGCACGCTCTAAAGCTTTTTGTTTTCCCTTAGTGGATCCTTCTTGGAAAACCGTAAACACAGCGACCTGAGGATCAAAATCGCGTACGTAGCCATCTTCATAGACGGCGCCACCTGCCGACGGAAGGCAAAATACGACTTTTGTCGCATCTTTCCATTCGTCTTTTAACTTCACTTCTTTATGCGTCTTCGAACGTTTCGAAGTCTCCGAGAGTTTGGCAGCATCCAGAGCTGCCGTCAGTCTCACTTTGACGGACTGACTTTTTCCTGTTTCGGTGTCTTTCGCGCTGACTTCGACAATTCCATCGCTGTTGATCGAGAACAAAACGTCGATCGCGACTTCACCCGCTTTTGCACTTCGAAATCCTGACAGATCAAACTCCCCGAGCAACGTCGAAGTTTCTTCTCGTCGATTCTTTCCCTGAAATATTCGAATGCTTACGGCCGATTGATCGTCTTTGGTGGTTGTAAATAGCCGTGCAGATTGAGTTGGAATTGGGGAATTCGCCTCGATGAGAGTTTCAGTGTACCCACCGACGGTTGCAATTCCTAAATCCAGTGGTGTGACATCCAGAAGAAGCGCTTCGGGTTGCGCATCCACCAACGTTTTGTCCGGATCTGCTGCGGTCCCTTGATCCGACTGAGCTGATTTCGATTGAGGACCTTTTAGAGATGAGGCCTGTATCGAAGCACCAATAGCCACCACTTCGTCGGGATTGAGATCTCGAAGCGGTGGTTTTCCAAAATAAGTAGCCACGACCTCATAAATGAGATTCATCTTCGAAGGTCCACCGACCAAAATCACAGCGTCTAAATCGGAGGGCTTCATATTGGCCGTTCGCAGAGCCTCATCGCAAACGGCAAAAGTTTTTTGAATTAAATCCGAAGTGGACTTTTGAAAGATTTCACGTGACAGGGTGTATTGAAAATCGATCGGCTCTCCATCTTTTTTTACGATTTGTGGAATGATGATATCGGTCTTTTCTGCGTAACTCAGTTTCCTCTTCGCCTTCTCCGCATTTTGTCTAAGCAGTGGAAGAGCTTCAGCAATTTTACGAAGATCGATATTCGATTTCTTGAGAAAATGTTCGGCGCAGAGATCTATGATCCGGTCGTCAAAGTCGTCTCCCCCCAAAAACGTATCCCCAGCTGTCGCGATCACCTCGAAAACTTCGTCTTTCAGCCTCAGGATCGAAATATCGAATGTGCCACCTCCCAGATCGTAAATGGCGACCTTTTCTTTCAAATTTTTTCCAAACCCATAGGCAAGAGCTGCGGCGGTTGGCTCATTGATGATGCGAAGGGCTTCTAAGCCCGCGATTTTGCATGCGTCCTTCGTAGCTTGCCTCTGATTGTCGTTAAAATGTGCGGGGACCGTGATCACCGCTTCGGTCACTTCTTCGCCAAGTCTCAGTGTGGCAATATCTTTCATATGTCTGAGGATAAGTGCCGAGATTTCTTGAGGACTGAAGACGGCGCCATCCACTTCCACTCCCACATTTTGGTCTTCGGTTTCGACCAGCTTATAGGGAAGTAAAACTTGGGACTTTTTGACTTCAGGCGAAAAGATTTTTCGCCCGATCAGTCTTTTAATACTCATCACCGTCTTTTTTGGATTCGAAAATGTTTGAGCTTTGGCGTCGAGTCCGACCAAAATCTTTTTGTCTTTACCGAAGGATACAACGGATGGCGTCAATCGATGTCCTTCTTCATCTGCGAGAATTTGATGCTTGCCCTGAAAAAAAGCTGCCACTGCGGAGTTGCTAGTTCCGAGATCGATTCCGACTGCTGCTGACATAAAACTAGTTTAACAAAATTTCAAATCGATCGTCCCGAGAAGTTTCGTATTGACCGCGAACAGCAAACCAGAGCAATTTGAGCGCGAGGCATCATTTTTTATGCAGCGAGACGAAGAAGTTGTTCAGGTAGATCTCTGGTTGGAGAAGAAGGCAAAGCTCAGCGAAAGAAATAAACAATTCAAGGAAGCAACTCTTTATTGGGACAAACTCCTGCGAAGACTTACACGCACCGACGGAGACGTGATCAAACTTGCCGCAATTCATTATCGCTTGGGATTGGCACATCGCGCATTGAAGGACCATCTCAAGTCACTCTATCATCTCAAGTACTCGATTCGGCTAAATGCATCGGAAGCTCGTTACTACGAAGCGTTCGGTCGAGCGTTTCTTTCGGGGGGTCATTGGCGTGTGGCCAAAGCCCAGTTTGAAAAGGCGGTGAGCCTGGATCCGAAGAATATTACCTATCTCCGTCAGTACGCTTGGACCCTTCTGATGATGGGGCGAAAAGATGATGCTCGCCTCTATACTTTAAAGGCTTTGAAGTTGAAGCCCCATGATCGAGAAAGCCAGTGGAGCCTGGTCCGTATATATATGGAGTCGGAAATGTTTCTCCAGGCGCTCGAATTGCTTCGACAGATGGCTCGCGAAAAGCCGAAGTCACGGCGCATCTTGCTCTGTATTGAAGAATGCCAAGCCAAACTTGAAACCACTTTTGAAGGAAATGTGCTTCGCTGTTTACGAGATGGAATGAAATGCGACGGACAGCCCTTTTCCATCAAAGATCTTCGACGAGCCGAAAACCTATGGATCGAATATTGCTTAGAACGTCGGCTCAAACCTGAGAGCCAACCCAATCCAGCGGTTTGGGCCGCAGCGCTCGCCTGGTTTGTCCTATATATCTACCATCCCCAAGTGCAGGAAGACTTCGACCTCTGGTTAAACCGATTTGGCGTCGGTTCGCACGAACTTTGGCCTTGCATCAAGAATTTGCAAGAGGCGATAGGGCACAAACTGATGGCGTCGAAGGCTCCGGGTCCTGAACCGTTGAAGAAAGCCTTGCAAGTCTAAATGCCAGACAATCATTCATCCATCTCGATCGAGGCGATTGACCTCGCCGCAAAGAGAATGCAAGACGCGATCCGAAGAACTCCGATTCTGCGGTCACAAAGTTTTGAGAAACGTGTCGGTTCAAAATTTCCCATTTATTTTAAAGTCGAGAGTCTTCAGCACACAGGATCCTTCAAAGTTCGAGGCGCGTTAAATAAGTTGCTTTCCCTTTCGGAGGCGGAGCGCAGCCGAGGCGTGATTACGGCGTCGGCAGGGAATCATGCTCAAGGTGTGGCGTTTCACAGCCAACGACTCGGCATTAGTGCGAAGATCGTGATGCCGATTTCAACTCCCATTGTGAAAACGAGAGCCACAAAGCAGCTTGGCGCAGAAATCGTTTTATTTGGAGAGTCCTATCAAGAGGCCTATGAAAAAGCGCTAGACATCCAAAAACAAGAAGGCCGTGTTTTTGTTCACGGCTTTGACGACGAGCTGATTATTATTGGCCAAGGCACGATCGGAAAAGAAATCTTGGAAGATGCTCCGGATGTCAGCGTATTCGTCTGCCCGATTGGCGGCGGTGGTTTGATTTCTGGCTGCGCGAGCTATTTGAAAGCGAAGAAACCTTCGATGAAAGTCATCGGGGTTCAGGCCGAAGGATGCTCCACATTACTTCCTTCCCTCGCCGCGGGCAAGCCAGTCACCCTGAGTGCGGTCAATACGATGGCGGAGGGAATTTCCGCGAAACGATTGGGCGATTTGACTTTCGCGATCTGTAAGAAGTTGGTCGACGAATGCCTACTGGTTTCAGATGAAGAAATTGCTGAAGGACTTTTATGGTTGCTCGAAAACGAAAGACTTTTTGTAGAGGGCTGTGGGGCTGTTCCAGTGGCCGCCGTTTTTAAAAAACCGCAACTCGTCACGGGTCCTACCGCCATTCTTTTGAGCGGTGGAAATCTCGACGTGAATTTTCTGGCTCGCATGATTGAGCGCGGATTGAAAAAAAGCGGACGGTTGATCCGCATAGAAGCCACGATTCCTGACGTTCCGGGGAGTCTCTTCAAATTACTCCAAGTCTTCGCTGATCAGAAGGCAAGCATCGTGAATGTGGAACACGAGCGGATCTTCGGAAAAACTAACTTGCGCGAAGTTTACACCCGCACAACTCTTGAAACTCAAGGTCCCGATCATGCGACCGAAATCGAAAATGCCCTCAAACGCGGTGGTTGGACTTACGCGCTGTACTAGGCTGTGTCTGGTACGACCCTCCCACGGCCAGCACCGCCTCTACTCCGCCATGCAGCAAAAAATCTAACTTTTGGCGGCCCTCGTCGCCCATTGGGCTTCCGCGGCATTTTTTGGTATAATTGAAGAAGGTAACCTTGGAAGGAGGTGGCCGGTCTTGGACAACGGTCCTCGTAATCCAACCATCATTGAAGGAAATCTTCGCCAATTCTTTGACAAACTTCTAGTCGAAGCCGCCGAAAACCAGAACGTACGACTGTCTCCATTTGTTCTGGACTACGTGACTGAACTTCTGGTCACTTTCCATGAAACCGCTCGGCTTTTCATACAAAAAGGAGTCAGAGTTCCCGTTTTGGCGGATATGCTTTCGGACGCCATGGAAGCTGACTTCCATCGAAGGATAACTATTCTCCGTCAACTCGGGGATACGTCGCTGATGGTGAGTGGCTTTTTTCCAGAAGCCCTTTCACGGCGCTGCATGGATCTCGAATATTATCAACGGATGGGCGAAATTGCCTATTCACACTTGGGTTCCCTATCCGAAGAAGTGAATATTTTTGACGAGTTGAGTCAGAGATTTTTCAAGTTGAGCGACCTCATCCACGAAATTTCGGAGCAGACACACGGTAAAGATTATTCATTCCTGAAGTTGATTGAGTTCTATATGAACACTGGGTCTGATCGAGTGTTCAAAGAGCTCAAGAAAAACGGAATTATTCCGCTTCGCCGAAAGAAACTGATTATTTGATTTAATCGAGAGGTCTGTCCATTCATCATGAAAACCTCCCTTAAAATTCTCAGCCAGATTGATCAGCGAATTCAAAACGTCAATGGCTTTGAAAATGAGTTTTCGTTTGAGGATTTTTTATTTGTCTCGGATGAAAATCAAAATGCGTTGGTGGTGAAAGAAGATCAAGGCGAAGCAAGCGTTCTTCTGTGCTTGCAAGAAAAGATCATTAAACGTATCGAAAATAAAATCGTGCCCTGGGATTTTAAACCTGAGCTGCTGCCTGATCTAAGCATCGCGATTGAAGAGCTGAGTCATTTTAATACCTACTGTAAGCGAGCTGCGGAAGATCGAGAAATTTCTCCGCTGGAATTAGAAGTTCAGGCGGAGGTTGACAAATTCGCCTTAGCTTTGGAATGGCTCGACGAGCTGAATCAAGAAAAGCTTCAAGACGAAATTTTCGAAATCCTCTTCGGTCAGTGTCAGGTGGGCGCTTGGGTTTCAGGTTCGAAGGCCGACAGATATGTTGACGCTCACCGGATCGCTCGAAATTTTTGCCGCACTATCTTGCAACAACAACTCGATTCGCATGAAAGACGTGAAAAATTCCGAGATTTCTTCTCAGCTTCGCCCGCCGACAAACTCTCCCCAAAATTCTAATTCCACCGCCTGGGGGACCGGAACCGCTGGAACCTGCGGGGTCAGGCACCGAAGGTGCCAGACTACTTGATGACATTAAAATGCGGATTTCGGCCGAAAGGGGGTTTTAAACGGCAGAATTGGACTTGGAAGCCGTCTAGGTATCGCAGGGAGTTTTGATGGAAAAAACCGCTCCTCACTATGAGAAGTTTTGAGAAGCCTGGCACCTTCGGTGCCTGACCCCGGCTTCCCTTTCTTTGACAAATACTGCCAAAAGAATGGCGTGGTTGGCGGTTGACGCGGGGCTAACGGGTCTGAGCGGCGCTTCAGCCCATGGCAGAAGATTTGCACTTCCATGATTTCAATATCGATCAGCTAGGAGGTCCTTGTATGTCGTTTGAGAATGACTGTAATACACACGAGAGTTTCGAGAGTACTTGTTCAGAGAGTCCTCTCGGTGGAACGAATTTTTTGGTGAGCGCCGTTCTGCTTTTGAAGAAGCAAAAGAAGGAATTGCAAAACGAATTGCTCCGACTGCAAATGCGGGTACGCGTTTTGGAGAGCCAGAACGCTGCTTTTATGAATTTGAGTGCCGACAGGCTTTTAGAAAAGCGGGGATAACAGGGTCACCGACAAGACGCTCAGGGTGCCATTGAACGGCCCACCCAAAAGGATGGTCTTTCAATCGAAAGCACTCCACCAAGCCGTCTTCTGAATGGCCTTCTATCGCGACAGAAGACGCGATCCGGTCAATCCCCTGATGATGAGTCGAATTTACAAAAAGTTGGGCTGCCCCAAAAATTCTTTCCGCTTCTCCCCCAGCCACAAACTTCACCCATTTCGTCGCTAAGTGTACGGGCTCAGGCTGCCGATGTTTAATCCCTGATTTCCGATCCTCTTCCAAATCTTGAACGAGAGTTCCACCCAGATACACATTGAGAACCTGTAGGCCCCAGCAAATACAAAGGAGTGGCTTTTTTTGCGACAAGGCCTTTTGCAGAAGAGCGTATTCAAAATCACAACGAGCGCGATTAATTTTCACACTGCTGTACTTCTTTTTCTCTCCGTAAAGCGCCGGATCCACATCACAGACTCCACCAGGAATCAACACCCCGTCTGATATCGCCAACGTTTCTTCAATGAGACTTTCGTCATACAGCAACGGAAGAATTTGCACGCCTTGCGATTGCAAACAGACAACGAGATCTCTCTTCAGAAAAAACAGTCGGGATCTGGAATCCATGGGAACGGCAATTTTCAGCAGTTTTTTCACCTACTGTACCTCCCAGTTTTTTTCGACAATCGAGGTGCCCTCTTTCTCAAGTCGCAAGATCTCTTTCTTCCACTCATTAAATGCTTTCAATTTCGTTTTCTTTACAAAAAATTCACCGGAGCGTTTTAGGCGCTCTTCCAATCCCTGTTGGCGCGAGAAGTTCTGTCCAACCGCAGTCTCGGCATGGTGAATAGTTTCATCGATCGCGGCCGCAGATTCTTCGAGATTTCCACAGACGAGAATAAAATCGTAAGCGCTATCATAAGCTTTAATCCAAGGTTTCAACTTTGAAACGGCCTTCATACTTAATAAATCGTCGGTTATCCAGGCGAGCCTCGATGGTAACAGAGGTCGAAATTCCGAGAGAAGTTCAGGATCCAACGAAAAAATTCGGTTGGGCTCGTCTTCAAACGCGATATGGGCCGTCATGACGGCAGATGCCCAAGCGCAAGCCTTCTTAAAAATCGCAGTATCGGTTTTAAGAAGTTCTTTTTTCGTTTTTGATAAGACGGCCACTTGTTCGTGTGAGTCGAAATGGGTCGGCCCATGCCCTGGAAAATGCTTCAGCGTTGTGTGAACCTCATTCTCTTCAAAAGCCTCACAAAAAATCTCGACGAGAGGAAGAATGGCTTCCGCAGATGGCCCGAAACTGCGATCTCCTACAACGTCATGAGAATCTTTGTATCGAACGTCACAAACTGGAGCAAAGTTGAGATGAATTCCAGTTTGGGCCATTTGTCTCGCGGCCAGAGCATAAAACTCGCCAAGATCAATCGCCGAAGCTCTTTTTTCCCGAAAAAGATTTTCAATCACTTCCGCCGACGGCAGGTTCAAAAAAGGCGGCCTCAAACGTCGAACTCGACCACCTTCTTGGTCGACTGCGAGAAACCGCGGTGCGCATGGGCTGGAATAAACACCTCGCACAAAATCATAGACAGCCTCAACCGCGACGTCGCGATCTTTCCAAATATGATGAGGATCATCGTGTGGGGAATTGAAAAGAGCAATTCCAGCAATGGGATACTCCTTCAAAAAAGCCTGAAGCTCCGAATTGAATCTGAAGTCGCGTACTCCCACGATGAATAATTCAGCAATTCCCTTCACTCGTTTGGAAGTTCCCACTGAATTATTGTAAAGAATTGATCCAGCCTTCGACTAGCTGTTTGTCCTCACTGTCAGGCTTCAGCTGAAGGTAGATTTTAAATGAGCGAAGAGCTCGTTCTTTATCTTTCTTGGCCATGTAGATTTGGCCGAGGCGTTTATAAACTTCGGCAAAGTCCGGATTCAAGCGAAGCGCCTTTTGATAAGCTTCAAGTGCTTCCGCAATCTTATCCTCCTTGAAACGAGTATTGCCGAGTTCGAATAGTTTTTCAGCTTGTGATTTCTCACGCCGAATTTCTCGGTTAGCAGCCATCAGTTCGGTGGAAGCCCTCGGTAAGTGTTTTGGCTTTCCGTCTTTTTTCTTCGTGATTCCTCCTGCTCCTGCTGCTGCTGCAGATTTTTCGGAAGTAGAAACGTTTGAATCAGTAGTCGTCGCAGAGCCGTCGGTCTGTGTCTCTGAATCTGAGAGTTGTTGCGGTTGCGTTGGGGTTACTGCCTCTTGCTCCTGCTGTTTAGCTATCTCCTTAGGAGGTGGCGCCACCGGCGCTTGCGGCGCTGGAGCTGGCGGAGGACGATATGCCCCTCGACGGCTGATCCGTTTGTCGATCGCTTGAAACAGTGGAGGAACTGGCTGAGATCGGCGTAAGGCGTCGCGATGATTCTTATAAGTTTTCCCTAACTCCTCCATCCATTTTGAACCCAAGATTTTCTGAGCATCTTCTGGATCCTCCAATCCGATTTCGTAGATAGCAATCCGAGCACGAGTAAAATCCGGATTGCTCTCCAAAAGTTCCTTCGCTTCTTCCAAAGCCCCTCTGGCATTTTCAAACAAGCGACTCTCCACCACCAACTGAGAAAGTTTAAATTCTGGATCGGCTTGATTTTCAGGCGGCCATCGCTTGGTGAGATCGGCTAGACTTTGGATATCTTCTTTCCAAAGTGCGTAGCTCGAAAGACCGTAGACTCCATAGACGGAAGTTGGATACCGAATCAACAGGCTTGAGGAGTAAGCCAAGCCCGTAGAAATCTGATCGTCAGCGCCTGTCAGAATGCCATTCAAGATCAAAGCCTCTGCAATCAAGGATCGATTTTCAGGTTTTTGCTGTTCCGAAATGGGAAGACCAGCCATCTGATTTAAGAAATCTTGAAATACGGAGGGTTGTTCCGAGTACCATTGAGATGGTCGCCTTAATACTACTCTCGCGGTTATGGGTTCTCGATTTATGGGAGCCGTGGTCGTCGGCCTTGCAGGAGGATTATTCGGAGTGGTTGTAGTAGTGGTGGTGGTCATTCTTGAAATCTCTGTTTTCGTCTTTTCAGGGATATGCGTGATGAGAAAAAACCCCACCGTAAGCACTGTCGCAACCACAGCTCCAAGAGCAAGTGCCTTTGTCCAAGGACGTGAACCACCTCCACCCATCCGCTGAATTTCCAGAAAGGTTGCATCCCCGAATGGACGTGGATCTTCTTCTTGCATTCTCTGGGTGGCGGACTTGTCTTCTTTCGCGAGATGCGAGAGTTCGGAAAGGCGAACATTTTCTCCCAGATCACTTTCACGCCCGATTCGATTGAATGAATCGTCCTCATCACTGCTGGATTCTTCCGCAGCATGGGTGTGGTGTCCAAAGGGTGACGCATCTTTCGAGGCAGCAACTTCTCTGATCCCCGCCGCGGCTCCAAAGGGTTCCTCGCCGCGAGTCGCTGCCGCCGGCGACTGTTTTGTCTCGCCAATATTTACGCGAGTCCGTCGATCATCGAAAGGAGACTCTGAATAACTTCGAGATGGATCCGCCCGTTCGGTTCGAGTGGACTCCGCTTGGTCCAGGTCCAATGGGTCAAAGGCAGGTTCTGGTACGCGTTTGAAGGGTGATGAAGCCGAGCTTTTCTTTGCAGCAATTGGTGCCACAGAGATAAAATCCTGAGGAGCCGTTTGTGTGGTCGCAGTATTTTCGACGTCAGACGATCGCGGCGCTTCACCGCGGGAAGCACTTGGTCTTGGTGGCTGCGAAAACTGAGGGGGACGTTCTAAGAATTCCGTCTTGTTTGCAAGCTCACTCGCATCTTCCTGCGCCGCGCGGAAAACCTTGAAAGCATTCTGACAGCGCGGGCAGCGCACTTTGGTACCCGTAGGACGGATTTTATCATCCGCTAACTGGTAACGGCTTTGACAATTGGGACAGAGAACGACCATAAGAGAACCTTATTATTCTACCATTTCAGGCGGGCTTTCGGGGGGAACCGCTCCTCTTTCGCATCTGGTCCAAAAGAATACGGCGGCGCTCAGAAGCCCAATCAAAAACCTGCTTTTCTTCATCGGTGGTCAAGGTTAAAGGGGGAACCAACGTCGGCTTCATTTTTTCATCCACGGCCACAAACGTCAAAAGCGCCGTGACGCAGCGTCGCTTATCGCGCTTCAGGGGATTTTCAGCGTCGACATCTACCGAAATCATCATCGAAGTCTTCCCCGTATAAACCACTTGGGCCCGCAAAGTCACTGTGTCCCCTACGCGCGCGGGCGAAAGAAAATTGAGGGCGTCTACGCTCGCTGTCACAGCGATACGACCCGCATAGCGCTGTGCACAGATTGCAGCAACAATGTCTATCCAGCTCATCAAAACACCGCCAAAAATCGTTCCTATTGAATTCGTGTGCGACAGCAGAACCATTTCATTGGTCTCGACGATCGTGTTTGATGGGCTTCTTTCAGCGGGCGAGGCGTCTTTCATCGCTTTTTTGACCATAGGTATCGTTACCAGTAGCTGGTGGTTATTTCAATATCGCCGAGAACTTTGCACTGACATGAAATCCGCTCGCTTCTTTGAAGATTGTTACGCTGAGCTAACTCCGTTTCGCGATCATTCGGTTTTGAAAGATTTTTTTCGCCAGAGATCACGGTTACTTTACAACTTGCGCAGAGACCTCGACCTCCGCAAGCGCTCCCTACCGGAACTCCTTTGGAATGAAGAAACTGCAAAAGATTGGCCTTCTTGAAAGCTTCAAGCTCCCGATTCTGGGGCTGCAGCCGAATCTTAGGCATTCAACGACATTAGCCCAAATCGTTTGTGGTGACGAGACCGAGCAGATGGATTCTACATTCGTAAATGATCTCAGGGCAGCTTCCCATCAGAGTTTTTGATTGACTCCATGCTCGCCAATCCTGCGACGGCATATGCTCCTGATGCGCTGCAGACTGACGGTATTTATGAGGCCCCCGTATAATAAAAGAAAGGAAGAATCGATCGATGAACCGCAAGACATCGGACTCCCATTCAAATCAAAAAGTAGATGCGAATCTTTTTTCGGGAGTTTGCAGCAACTGTGGAGAAGTGTACGAAGCTAAATCCGCTCTCGAGGATCTTCAAGGAATTACTTTTAAGTGCAAAAAAATATTTTGTCGGGGACAAGTAACTCTCGATTATTCGAAAGGCCCAGAGGTTTCTTCCCATCGACCCTCCTCTTCAAGCGACAAAGATCCACGCCGCTATTGCTAGTACACCATGACATAAATTTTTCCATATCCTGAAGCAAGTTTCTGCCCTGAATCGCGGCGCGAGGGTGACATTAGGTTGGACACCTATGGCATCCCGAGCAACAACGAGTCGGAGCAAAAGCTTGCTTCCCTTCGGGCCGAAGGCAATCCCATTCTACTAGTCCCATTCTATTGTGCGTTTTTCGGTTTTGCCGGTCACAACGATTGAATCCTCGAGTATTTTTTCTCCTAAGAGTTCATGCCACAGATGCACTTTGTAGCTGCCCGGTTCCAAATGTTCGAATCTTGCTTCACCTTTTCCATTCGTTATTGAATAGAGGGGCGAAGATGCAACCACCACAAAAATTTTTACCCATGGGTGAATATCCCCCACAATTTTGACGATTTCAGGCTGATCAAACTTCGTCTTCGTTTCTTTCAAATTGGGCGGCAAGACAAAAACGCTTGGTGGGTTTCTCCGGCTAATCGAATGGAGATGATAGAGAAAGGAATCGTGGTTAGAGATATGCACAAATTCCCCCGGCCGCACGACTAATACTCGCGGTGAGGAATCGCATTTCTCAAGGACGATTTCATTCTTAGTATTAAACTGCCCCTCTCCACCTGTCCGATCGGAGACTAGCCACACCGCCGCATAATGCAAATTTTTCTGATCATCAACCTGAAAACTTTTTTCCGTGCGTTCCACTCCACACTTTTCGGAATCCGCGATAACTTGAACACGTTGGGGTGGAAGTACAGTCTTTACACGGATCGTGATCTCTAGAGCCCCCGTGATTTTCTTGGGAGGAGCCTCCGCACTTAAGGGGCCGCCTCCTCCTAAAAGGAGAGCCGTCACCAATGAACGAAGGCCTTGCTGCTTTGAACTCATCTCAAAAACCTTCGGCTGCTATAAAGGATGTATTTTTTGAGATGAGTTCTACACCATTCGCGTGTATGAGACATAGGCCATGAAATCAGAAATTTTCCGAGTTGTCTTTGAAGACTCGGAACTTCTTGTCATTGAAAAACTTTCTGCTTTTCTCTCCCAGCGCTCAGATAAGGGAGAGCACGAAGCTCTGCCGGAATTCATTTCCCGAGTGCGCGGCGAAGTGATTCATCCCGTCCATCGCCTCGACCGAGAAGTTCTTGGCCTCATGGTCTTCGCCAAAAATGCAAAGGCCGCGAAGGTAATCAGTGACCAATTTAGAACCCGTGAAGTCGAAAAGGGATATGAAGCGAAGGTCTCCGGCAGGGTCAGCAAAGATTCTGAAACTCTCGTCCATTATCTTAAGAAAAACCCCAAGACCAACCATGTGACGGTTTTTCCACGCCCCACGGAAGGAGCCAAGAGAGCGGAACTCGTTTATGAGGTTCTAGAGCGGGGTGCTGACTGGACTCGCCTCTTTATCCGACTTAAGACCGGCAGATCCCACCAAATACGTGCCCAACTCGCTAAGATTGGACATCCCATTATTGGCGATTCGAGGTATTGGCGCTCTAGGGAGCCCGATCCTGAGCTGCAGCCATTTTCGATTCAGCTTCGATCGGTGATGCTGGGGCTACGCCATCCAGGCACCAAGGAATTCTTGAGATGGGAAGCGGGTCCGAGAAACTGAAAATATTCTTTGAAGACTCAAGAGAATTGGTGCAGACTTTGTCTTGCAATTGTTCTTTTCGTCCAAAAATTTTTAAACCAAAGAAGGGGTGAGAGATGGCTTCCGATCTCAGCCAAGCTTTGAAACCCTTCTCTCCGAAAGCTTCATAGCCCAGGGGCTGCATATGATCGATGGTCGATCCGTGATGAGGTTTTATTTTGATAAGGTAGTCGTGTTGAGAATCTCGTACGAAGGCGCCCTCTTCTACGGAGAAGAAAGCTTGAACACCCTGTGAATAAAAAACTGCGACGAGAGCTGTGGTGAGCGAAAAACGGCAGATTCGAAACATCTCTTCGGCCCTCCCTGACTTTGGCGATCTTCTTATTATATTCCGGAGCACTTCAATGGAGTTGAGTGGCAAAACGGTGCCTTACTATGACAACGCAAAGCACGAAGAAGGTGGGTAGTAATTATGTATGTGAGTAAGGAAGCAGAGGGACAAAAAGGAGAAGGCCCTCGTGGGAGGGCCTTCCCTTGAAACGTTTAATTTAAGAAATCTTAAGAAAGATGTTGCGAAACTAATTTCGTCATTTCGAACATCGAAACACGGCTGCGTCCACCAAACACGGCACGAAGTTTTTCGTCGGCATTGATGTAGCGCTTTTCTTGTTGATCTTGAAGATTGTTCTTCTTGATGTACTGCCAAAGTCGTTTTGTAACTTCGGTCCTTGGTAGCGGATTCACTCCAATCACACCCGCTAGAGTCGAAGAAGGCGTTAGTGGCTTCATGAATGCCGCATTCG
>Ga0207108_1046_pt1 | contig 23100 bp, 12 predicted proteins | sample Alteio_BWMinHeat_76_FD_153562 | JGI IMG/M metagenome (GOLD analysis project Ga0207108, IMG submission 153562) | Enriched cells from forest soil in Barre Woods Harvard Forest LTER site, Petersham, Massachusetts, United States -... | ecosystem: Environmental > Terrestrial > Soil > Temperate forest >...
GAAGTTCATCCAGCATGCGATGGGGCATTCAAAGATCGAGATCACGCTCAATGTCTATGCGCATCTGCTCAAGGGCCGCGATGAGGCACACAAAGGCACGGCGGAAGAGCTGGCAGCGGAGATTCTCGGGCAACGTAACTGTGCGTCAGCGGAAATACGCATGTGACCGTTCCCGTTGGCCTTTCATAATTGCCGTCCAGCCATTCGAGGTCTCGCTTTCCGCTTGTCTGGCAGGAGCTCAATTGGCGAAAGAATATAACTTTCCCGTATGTGAGATACGCGAAAGTTAGAATATTGCTTGAAATTTGAGCTGAAACGTCCTAACTTACCCGTATGTGAGATACGCGAAAGTTAGAAAATGGCTCTTCACCTCGTCGGCGAGACAATAGACAAGACCCGCAGCCACTACCAGGCCGAGACGGGCAAGCTCGTCCAGCTTATGCGGGGCATTTACGTGGATGCGGGCGACGATGCTGACGCAACGGTGCTCCGGCACGCCGTCCGTATTGCAAAATACCTGTATCCTCGCGCCTATCTGTCGGGAGCCAGCGCGGTTCTTTTGGCGCCGACCCGCGACGGTCGGCTCTTTCTAAGCGGTCGACGCATCCAGCGCACTCGCATCCGGGCGCTGGAGATCATCCAGAACGAAGCGCCGAAGCATCCGTCTATCGGTTCAGCGGTCGTCGACGACGGCACGGGAGAATTCCTTATAAACGTCTCTTCCATTCGTCAGCGATTTCTTGAAGGATTTCGTCTGCGTAGCGAACATGCGGCCTCGATCGACGAGGACACGCGCGATGCTATCGCCCTACGCCTGGTTGAAGAGTACGGCAGTCCCAAGGCAGCGGCGGACGCGCTTTGGGCGCTGGCCCGCGAGAATGAATGGTATCGCGAAGGGGAGCTTGCCGAGCGGTTCCTTCTCCACCGTCCTGCCGTTGCACCGGCAAAAAACCAGGCCGCGCTTGATCTGATCGTCGCGTGGCATGGCAACCCGGTCGGTCAACTGCGTCACGACGGATTTGAATGGCGATGGAATCCGATTGAAGGCTGTGGCCCACCGCTCATCAGGCAGACCACGCCCGGCAAGTTACCGCCGTTCATTGTGTCTCTGTTGCCAGAGGGCTGGCTTGAAACTGTCCTCAAAGACAAGGACGAGCGCTCGCTGCTACGGTCAGGCAAGCGCTACATGTCGAATATCACAATCGTGGAGCAGCAAAGCGAGCTGGCCACGCTACCGCCAGATATCCTGCTGACCCGCCTGGAAAAATATACAGCGGATGGGGCATTTACCGGCCACTACGCCGGTCCCGGACGCAGCGATATCGAAGAGAACTTCGAGCGCAATCTGGCGCACATCTACGAGAGTGCCGATACACCACGCCTTTCAGGTGTCCAGATTAAAGCACCGATGTATCTCGATGCTGACGGCACTCTTTCGCCCAGCACCGGCAAGCCGTTTACGCACATCCTGAAGCCTGCCGGGACCGGCGGATACGACGCTCTTCCCATTATTGAATGGCTGGACATGGCGCTTGGCAAAGCGGCTGGTTTTGCTACGCCCGACACGGCGCTTGTCGCCATGCCCGACGGCATGCCGCCGGCGTTGATCGTCGAACGATTCGACGTACGCGAAAGCCTCAACGACAGCCGGATGCTGGCGCTCGAAGATTTTTGCTCCGTGCTCGAACTTCCCACCCAGGACAAATACAAAGGGACAATGGAGCGGGTCGCCCGTGCCATCAGGCCCCTCTCGACAGCACCCGAAGAAGATTTGCTGATCGTTCTCAAGCGCGCGCTTTTCGCCTGGTTGATCGCCGATGGCGACATGCACCTCAAGAATATAGCGCTCCTCAAGATCGCAGATCCGGGGGAACAAAAGTTCCGCAGTGTCCGAATGGCGCCACTCTACGACGCGGTAACCACGCGCGTTTTTCCACGCCTGAAGCACGATCATTTGGCGCTCAAACTAAACGGCAAGGACGACAAGCTTCGTCGTGCCGACTTTCGCGCGTTCGCTGCCACAGCCGGATTGAAAGCAGGAGATGCCGATGCTGCGATCGACCAAATACTAGAGCACACGAGAGAGGCGATAGACCGGATCACGCTGCCCAAAGCGCTCGACTATGGAGCTGAATACGAAAAAATGGCACTCCAACTGTTTGACATCTGCCGTAGCCGGATAGAGTCGTTTGCGTGAGTAATCGCATCACTTTTCTTCGGGTGCCACAAGGGGAGGAATGGCTCAAAAAGGCCCATAGCCAGCTTGAACGAAATTAGGCTGCCTATAATTCTTGTGGCGAGTTGTGGCGAGTTGTGGCGAATCGAGAACCAAATGTTTGAATTGCACGAAAATAAACAGCCTTCCAAGCTGGCTATGGGGGTTCGATTCCCCTCACCCGCTCCAGTCGATAAATCAATGGGTTAGGGCCTATCAATTTTCAGAATATTGCCAAAATTCGCGACATTCGCCACAAAATGCCGCCCATCTGTAACCCGCAGAAATCCGCCATTCTCCTAATCAGTCCGTCTCGGCCTGTGGCGAGTTTGTGGCGAATCTTGATTGTCGTTCGAGGCATCACTCGACGCTCATTCAGCGGCGCAGAGCCGCGCGATGCGGCTCCGCGTTAGTGCTATGGCGTCGGCGGCTTCGGCCTGCGGGCGTTAAGTGCCCGTCTCAGACTTTCGAGGGCCATCAGTGCTTCCTTGCGCTGCGCTTCGTAGAAGCCAATCGCGCGGACGGCTTGCTCAAAGAGCGCCTTCAGTTCGGCTTCGGTTCTGTATCTGGTCCGGTTCGTCATTGTCGTTCCTTTCGTCCATGGTGTTGTTCACGGGCGTTGGAACAGCGGCGGGCCAAACCGCACCCTTCAGGGCCGCAACGTCAGAGGAGGAGCTTCACGCTTGCCACAAGGACAGCCGCAATAAATGACCGGCAAAGAACGAACACAGATGGACGGGGAACGGCAGGGGCAACTTTGACCAGATCCTGACCAGGAATCCGGACTGCTGCGCTACTACGTTGAGCATGACGGCCCTTGACGCCGTTTGCCGACGCAAAGCAGCGCATATGAACCGGGCACCGGGTTCCGAGAAAAAGTCTGAAACTGCGCGCCGGCCGCAGGAAGCCAGCTCGGCTACGCCGGACCCGAAGCTCCTGGAATTCGTTAAATCGCTTGCGCGAGCGGCCGCGAGGGAGGATCATCGCCGGGCTGCCGAGGCGGCCTTGCCCCGGCCCGAACCGGACGGACAGTGATGCGAACCGCCATTTACGCGCGCTTCTCGACCGAGCTCCAGCAAGAACGCTCCATCGAAGACCAGTTTGCACTGTGCCGCGCCTACGCGGCGAAAAACGGCCTCGACGTGGTCGGCACTTATGACGACCGGGCGCGCTCCGGCGCATCGATTTTTGGCCGAGACGGCCTGATGCGCATGATGGATGCGGCCCGCGACGGGGCATTCGACGTCATTCTTGTCGAGGCACTGGACCGCCTCTCGCGCGATCAGGAAGACCTCGCCAGTCTCTGGAAGCGCCTGAACTTTCTCGGGATCGAACTCAGGGCCGTCCATGACGGCAAGGCGGACCAGATCCAGATCGGCATACGCGGACTTGTCGGCGCCCTCTATCTCCAGGACCTCGCCCACAAAGTCCGGCGCGGGATGTCAGGCGTTATCCGCGACGGGCGGCATGCCGGCGGGCGCGCTTATGGATACAGGCCAGTGCCGGGCAAACCCGGTGAACTCCAGATCGACGAGGACGAAGCAACGATCGTTCGCGAAATCTTCGAGTCCTATGTCGGCGGCAAGACGCCACGGGAAATCGCAATGCGCCTGAACGCGCGGAGGGTTCCGCCGCCCCGTGGACGCTACTGGACGGCTTCAACGCTGAACGGCTCCCTCAAGCGCCATAACGGGGTGATCCAGAACGATCTTTATGCGGGCCGCATTGTCTGGAACAAGGTCCGCATGATCAAGGACCCGGACACCGGGAAACGCGTTTCACGCCCGAACCCGTCGTTCGAGTGGCAGTCCATCGACGCGCCGCATCTGAGGATTGTATCCCAGGAACTCTACGACCGGGCGATCGCGCTCAAGCAGGAGCGGGGCGGCCCGGTTCCTTGCCACACCCGAAAGCCGAAGCGCGCTCTCTCGGGTCTTTTGAAATGCGGCTGCTGCGGCGCTGGCATGTCCGTCAAGGACACAAGGAAAGGACGGCAACGCATCCAGTGTACACAAATGAAGGAGGCAGGAACGTGCGACCATCGTCGCGTCTATGATCTCGATACGATCGAACGTACGGTCTTCGACGGCCTGAAAGCCAATCTCACCACGCCCGATCTCATCACGGCCTATGTCGAGACCTACAACGAAGAGCGCAAGCGGCTCGCTTTCGGGCTGATCGCCAACCGGTCGCGCATCGAAAAGCGCCTGGCGCGGGTCAAACGCGAGTTCGACCGTATCTTTCAGTCATACGTAAAGGGATTTTCCGAAGAAGCAGAGGTTCGTGACCCGCTCATGGAGCTGAGGACCGAGCGGAAGCGACTCGAAGCCGACCTTGCCAGCGTGGAGAAGCCGCCCGAGACCGTGGCGCTCCACCCGACGGCCCTCGCCCGGTATCGTCAGCAGATCGAGGACCTCCAGAAGGCCCTGTCTTCAGAAAGTCTAGGCGACGATCGCGAACCGGTAAGGGTGTTGCGCGACCTGGTCGCCGCCATCGTCGTCCTGCCCACGCCGCCCGGCGCGCCCATAGAAGTCGAAGTGCGCGGCCGGCTCGCTGCGCTCATCGGCCATGAAGTATTTCCGGCAGCCAGAATGTGGGGGGGAAAAGATGGTAGCGGAGGCCCGCTACAGCTATTCCCCCCCACCCGAGATCGCCGAGTTTCCCCTGCGATTGCAAGGCGCCTGTCCCTGCCGTAGTCACGCGGGATCCGCGCCTGCTTCGTAATTGCCTGCAAGAGCGTAACCGCCACCGGAGACATGACATGCTCCTCTCGATCCGACCAATGCAATGGGCAAAGCTGCCTGAACTGCACCAGACACCAGCGCTCGACGACAGCGACCTGGATTGTCTTGAGGAAATCCGGGACGTCCTGGCCCGGCACGGCAAACTGGCCCGTTTCGCCGTGCATCTCACGCACCGGCATTTCGAGCTGGCGCCGGACGAAGTCCTGATCGAGCGCCCGGACCCCGACGGGCGGACGCAGCACGTTACTGTCGGCCATCTGTCCGATGAGCCGCTGGCACGGCCAACCACATGGCTGTTCGAGGACGTCCCGGAAATGCGCCTCTCAGACGCAGTCTACTGTGTCTGCGTGTCGGATCCCAACAAGACGGAAGCCTGCATCCGGCACGGCAAGAGCCGGTCCCCGACCGCCGCTCACCAGAAGAACGAAGCTGCGAGGGAGAAACGGATCTCTGAAGAAAAGGCCCGGTACGAACAGGGCGGCCCGATTGCAGGCCACAACGAACCGGGACGGGAAAGATGAAGCATAACGAAGTGCCTCTGTCTGCCATCAGCCGGAGAACGCCTTCGCATAGGTCGCCTCGATCCTTGCAACTTCGTCCTCGGTCAATTCGGCAAATTCCCGTTCTTGTGCGCGCCGGGAGAGTCTGCCGTCGTTCTGGCGGAGAAAGCGAAACAGGAGATCGGCCGTGGTGTCGGGCATATCGACGATGTCCTCAACCTGCCGTCTGAAGCTGTCATAGCCCTTTAGAAAACTGGTCTCGGCAGGAAGGTCCACTTCGATCGTCCGCTCGACGCATTCATAAAGAAACTCCGCATGCGGCGTCGCGTCGAAGAAGCGGTAGTAGTCGCCCGTGTCATTCAGGACGCGGACATTCCCCTTGTCGGTCGGCTCCCACTCGATCAGGGGCAGCAGCCGCGCCGAATAGCTCTCCAGGATTTTGCGGTAATCAACGATCCGGTCGAGGATCGCCGCCGAGACGGGGAACACCATGCCGGGCGGGTTGAAGCCGCGCTCAGCCAGGACATGGTGGATAAGGTACCGGTGGAGCCGTCCGTTGCCATCCTCGAAGGGGTGAACGTAAACGAAGCCGAAGGCGAGCGCGGCTGCCGCGAGGACCGGATCGAGGTGGCGCGCGGCGGTCCGGTCGAAAGCAACCAGTCCCTCTATCAGGGACGGCAGGTCTTCATGCCGGGCGCTGATATGTTCCGGCAGCGGCATGCCGGTTTCACGGTCATGCTCGCCGACGAAGCCGCCCTCCTGACGCAGGCCCAAACGCACATAGCGCGCGTCGCCAATGACGATGCGTTGCAGGCGAAGCAACTCGTCGAGGTCGATCGGCCGGCGCCCCGCCTCGCCGATGGCCCGGCCCCAGCGCTGTATGCGGTCCTGCGGCGGATGCTCGCCTTCGATGGCGAAGCTCGATTTGGAATCCTTCAGCAGCAGGAATGCAGCAGTACGCGCGAGCAGGTCGCGGGGCACATTCGCCACGGCAGCGCGTGCGCGTTCGGCCAGATCGCGCGCGGTGAAAGCGCGAAGCGCCTCTGTGCGGAAGATCATCGGGCAGAAAGACGGCGTGCCCGGCAGATTGTTTTTGACGCGATGGCGCGACGACGTCGTGCCGCCCGCCGCCCATTGCTGGTCGGGATCGACGACGAGGGCATAGGCGCCTTTCCCGGCCGGAGGCAGGTCGAGCTCCGTGCCGAGCAGCCACTCATAGAGGAACCAGATGCGACGGGCATAGGAACCGGTCGGTGTCGCCCTGACGATCGCCTCGATCGGTCCGGGTCCTGTGGCTCGAAAGAGCGATTTCAGGACGAGAAGATCGAGCCCCTCATATTTCAGAGCGAAGCTCAGATGCCCTTCGAGGGTCTCCGGGGGAGCGTGCCGGGGTGTATAGATATTCCATCCGTCCTGCTGGTAAAGCTTGTGCCGCTGGCCGATGGCGGAGAGTGTACGCGGCGCCGGGACTCTCAGCCGAAAGGCGTCGATCAGAGCGGCATACCCGACGGGCGTCGCCAGTTCCGGGAGCCGCCGATCCTGAAAAACTGTAACAGGGCCTGAAAAATCGTTCTGGAGGCCATTCCCCATGAAAAACGCATCCTATTCGTGAATTTTCGTACCAAGATTACTCTACCGTGAAAAACCGTAACATTCCATGAAAAACCGTAACTAAAAGCCGATTTTATGAAATTCCATACCAATTGCCAAGCTTTCGCACTCCTCGGTTAGTGCGGGCTACCAATCCGGCCGTTTCGTTCAGCAGAGATGGGTGGGACCTTGGTGATTAAGCCGAGCCCCACGGTGGCAGATGATCTCGCGCTGCACTGATTCTGCGCAGTAATTTTCTCCATTTGCTGCTGGACTCTCTTGCCGGTGCGAACGAAAGAACAGTGGGTAGTTTTCGGCAAAAGCTTAGGAAGAACAACAATTTTTGGTACTCTTCGTGTGCTTTCTCTCGCCATGCGTGAATAATTTTTGCTCCGGACGAATTCGATGTGGCATGACAATGAGACCGAACGTGACTTCCTGAACTTTACCGGCGTATCGGACACGGTCGCTGAAATTATTGTTCAGGCAAATGGTCGGCCGATTTCGATCGGCGTCTCCGGCGCCTGGGGTGTCGGCAAATCTTCAATGATCAAACTGATTCGACGCGCACTTGATGCACGCGCCGAAGGTCGGACATCCAAATTCGTCTTTGTCGAGTTCAATGCGTGGCTCTACCAGGGCTACGACGACGCTCGCGCCGCTTTGATGGAGGTGATCGCCACCACGCTCAAGAAGGAAGCGGAAGCGCGGCAAACGGGACTCGAAAAGACAGAAGAACTGCTGAAACGTATCGATTGGCTGCGCGCAGTGAAGCTCACAGCAGGGACCGCCGTCGCTCTATCGATGGGCCTTCCCCCGTTGGGACTTGTCGGCGAAGTTCTGGATCTGGGCAAGAAGGTGATTGCTGGCGGGGCAACCCAGGATGATCTCAGCAAGCTTGAGGGTAAAGTTTCACAGGTCGGCAGCGCAGCATCAGGATTCATCAAACCAAAACTAGACTCGTCTCCGCCAAAGGAAATTCACGCTATCCGCAAGTGCTTCGAGGAAGCTCTCTCGGAAATGGGCGTAACGCTTGTCGTTCTGATCGATGACCTGGATCGCTGTCTGCCGCCGACGACTATCTCCACATTGGAAGCGATACGGCTTTTTCTATTCCTCGAGAACACGGCATTCGTGATTGCTGCCGATGACGCCATGATCAAGCATGCCGTCAGACAGCATTTCAACGGCGTCGATGAGCACCTTGTTATCAGCTATTTTGACAAGCTGATTCAAGTTCCGATCCGCGTTCCGCCGCTCGGTACGCAGGAAGTGCGGGCCTATTTGATGCTGCTTTTTGTCGAGAACAGCTCTCTGACCGCGGAAGAGAAAGAGACAATCCGCAAGAAAGTCTGCGAGCAGCTCGGGCAAACATGGCGCGGAAAGCGGGTGGACCGAGCTTTCATGGAAACCCTTCACACGCAGCTTCCGGGCGAATTGATTGCCCGGTTCGACAGCGCCGACCGACTCGCCCCGTTGATGACCACCGCATCGCAGATTGCCGGCAATCCGCGGCTCATCAAGCGTTTTCTGAATGCTCTTTCCATCCGGATGGCGATTGCCAGAGCACACGGCGTCGGCGTGGATGAAGCCGCGCTTGCCAAAATGCTTTTGTTTGAAAGATGCGGCGATCCCGCGGCCTATAGCGCGCTGGTTAAGGCCGTCACCGAGAACGAAAACGGTAAGCCGAAATTCCTTGCCGAGTGGGAGGAGAAGGCCAACTCAGGACGGGACTTGACGCTTGAGGTTCCCTGGAACGATCCGTTTATCCGTGAGTGGCTGACTGTGTCGCCGCGTCTCGCCGATCTCGACATGCGCGGCATCCTCTATGTCAGCCGCGAGCATGCGCCGTTGATAACGCCGGAGGATCGACTGTCTTCTGAAGCAGCGGACCTCCTGAGCGCTATTTTGCGGCATCCCGACATGGCCGATTCATTGCGCGTGCGCCTCTCGAATGTTCCGCGTCCTGAGCTGAACATCATAATGGACCGCGTCCTTGAGCGGGCGAGGCAGGAACAAGAGTGGGGAACGCCGCCCATTCTTGAAGCCTGTCTCGCTGTGGCAAGAGCCGATCCGGGCCAGGGGAGAAGACTGTCGGCGCTCCTTCGTGAACGTCCGCCCGAGCAGATTACGCCGAGCATAGTCCCCCGTATCGCGGACGAGCCGTGGTCGGCGGAACTGTTTGATGCGTGGCACGGCTCAAACGTGAGCGCACAGGTCAAACGGGCAATCACAATGAGGAAGAAAGATGGGCACGTCGCAGTCTAGCCCCGGTGCGCCGGGCGGCGTGCCTATGGTCCCGCCGTGGGTTCCAGATCCACCTCCTCCCGCTACGCCGCCGGACGGTGGCCAGCCCGATGCGGCACCCGATGGTCAGCCAGTAGTCGTGCCTCCATTACCCGCGATGCCGCTCTCACCATCGATTCCGATCGCACCTGCTGGACGGTTTGGTCCCGCGCGGACAAGCCTTGGTCAATTTGCAGGTTCTGGTGCGACAGGTGACATGAGGCGTGGCATTGGCCACTATGTCCGAAAAGGACTTGGTGGAAGCAACACGGCGACGCGTCGCTTTAGCGGCACGGCGCGTACAGCGGGGACACTTTACGGTGCGCTTTCAGCAGTAAGCTCGGGACAGGCCACAGGGACCGGCAGCCCTCTCGACCCATCATTGCTTGCCGGGCGGTCGGCCGGCGAAATAATTGATGCTGTGGTCGAGGCTGTTCGCCCCGTCGATGGTACACAGGATGGCGAGTCCAGCCGCAACGCTATCCACGGCGCTCTCTCGGACCTGCTCGCACAGTTCCCTGATGCGGATCTTCTCAATCTCACCGATGACCAGCGGACTATCGTTGTCGAGGGTTTCATAGGGCTCGACATCTTTCACCGTGTGCAGCTCGATGTGGGCATGGCGGTCCAAGACAAGGCGCCCACCTACACGGTTGCGCTATCCCGCCTCCGTGAAATCAAGAATTACATCAAGCAAGCGATCTCCGCCCAATTTCGCCGACTTCGCGCCGCCGGCCAGACGCTTACCGCCAGGCGCGTATCGGAAATAGCCCGGCAGACGATCCAGGAGACTTTCATCGTATTCGAAGGGTATGCGGAATGAAGCTCGTCTGCGCGCCCATCGATCTGGGGTTCAAGACCGACGTGCCCAGCGACCTCAACGTCGTTCTGTACGGCCACGCAGATACACCGCAGCGCGGTGGCATCGGGGCCAATATCCGCGACATTATCCGGCGCGCCGAGCTAAGGCCGGCCGCGCGAGCGTGGGATTTGTTATCGATCGCGCTATCGGTTATCGCGGCCGACACCGCGGTTTCACGCGGCGACAGTCCTGACGGCTGGACGAGGGAAATCGACCTTCAGGTCGCCGTCGGCGATCCGACCTTCTGGTCATCGCAGATTGACCTGGTTCACAGGGCTCTTTGGTTTTTGACGACTGACCGCTGGAACGTGTCGTTTGTTGAGGGAGGATTACAGCCGGTTCCCCCCAAGTCTCCGAAGCTTCCTGCCGAAGACTGCGTCGCCCTTTTGTCCGGCGGTCTGGACAGTTTTATCGGCGCTATCGACCTCACAAAGCGATACGGAAAGAAGCCTTATCTCGTCAGCCAGGTTTCTCAGGGGGACAAACAAAAGCAGGCCTATTTTGCCGGAATGATAGGCGGTGGCTTGTCGCACCTTCAACTCAACCACGTCGTGACATGCCCGGGCGATAACGAGCGTTCGCAGCGCGCCCGATCCGTAATTTTCCTCGCCTATGGCACCTTGCTAGCAACGACGCTGAAACAATACCATAACGGCAAGCCGGTCACACTGTTTGCAAGCGAAAACGGATTTATCTCGATTAATCCCCCACTCACGGAAGCGCGCATCGGTAGTTTGAGCACCCGCACGACCCACCCCGCGTTTCTCCACTCGATTCAGTCATTGCTCGATGTGGCGGGGCTACAAGTCAGAATCGAGAACATCTACCAGTTTAAGACAAAAGGTGAAATGTTGTTGGAATGCGCCGACCAGCCATTCCTGCGCAAACATGCACATTTGACAACAAGCTGCGGGCGATACGCGCGATACAATTATCGCCACTGCGGTCGTTGTGTCCCCTGCCTCATTCGACGCGCCGCGTTCAACACTTGGAAAGAGCCTGACAATACGATCTATGTGTTCAAGAATCTTTCGCAGGACGACGCAGATCACGCGGGATTTCAAGATGTCCGAGCGGCCGGGATGGCGGCGGCCCGTGTGAAGACCGAAGGGCTCGATTCGTGGCTCGGCAGCAGCCTCAGCTCCGCGCAGCTCGGCGCTGCGGCTCCTTATAAAGAGGTCGTGGCCCGGGGATTGGCCGAACTGGCGGATTTCCTCCGTGCATCGGGTGTGAAGTGATCGATTTTCACTGTCATCTCGATCTTTATCCTGATCCCGTGCACGTCGCCGACGAGTGCCGGAGGCGAGGTTTATACATCCTGTCGGTCACGACAACGCCAAGCGCATGGTCTGGAACGTACGCCTTGTCCCGTCAAGGCGACAGAATCAGGACTGCGCTTGGCTTGCACCCGCAGCTTGCACATGAACGCCACAACGAACTACCCCTATTCGATGCATTGCTGCCGCAAACACAATATGTCGGCGAAGTCGGCCTTGACGGCGCGCCCGATTTCCGCGCGCATTCGGATCTTCAACTGAAAATATTCAATCACATTCTTACGGCCTGCCGCGAGGCCGGCGGCCGCATCATGTCCATTCACAGCAGACGAGCCGTTTGCGAAGTTCTAGACAGCCTGGCCCGGCATCCGGAAGCGGGCACGCCAATACTGCACTGGTTTTCCGGGAGCCGGCGCGACCTTGACCGCGCAATCGCTATGGGGTGCTGGTTTAGCGTCGGACCGGCCATGCTCCGCTCCGAGCGCGGCCGGGCGCTTGCCGTACTCATGCCGCGCGACCGGGTGCTCACAGAGTCGGACGGTCCCTTCGCGCAAATCAATGGCCAAGCCGTGGTGCCGTGGCAGGTCGAGGATGCAGTTGAAAGCCTCGCTGTTTGCTGGGGCACTACGGCGCACGAGACCACTGAGATAATCCGGACCAATCTAAGAAACCTTGCGGCGACCACACGCCTTCAAGATCTCGGAACAGACCAGGGAAATTGAGCCAATTATGTCTGGATATTGCCAGAAAGCGGTGCCTGCCCGTACGAAAAACCACAACTAGAATGCTCAATCGTGCAGCGCTTTACGAAGCGCGTCTGGAGCATCCGCATAGAATAGAGTCTGGATTTTTGTTGCGACATCATCCGAAAGATCCACCAGCAAGCGCCGGCACGAGACCGGCATCATCACCGTCGTTGCTCCTTTCTCAAGAGCAAGCTCGACGACATCAATCGGATTGTGGACAGGTTCAATAGATCCGCCAAGATTGATTCCGCCTACGATGATAAGGCCGCCCTTTAGGGGTTTTCCAAGAAGGGCAGAACAAAGGGCGACAAGCACACCGACTCCTACCTGGGATCCGCTTTTGGCCGCATCGAAGGAACGAATCTGTACCGCGAATTCATGCTCTCGGGGGTTCCGGTCGCCGACCAGTTCGCTGGAACGCGCATACAGGTTCTGTTCGGCGATTTTCACGCTTTCGCGGAACGGGGCCGGGGGCGATTGATTCAAGATGCGCACACCGCCACCGGGATTCTCCGTCACCTCAATGCGGAACAAGCCATTCGCTTCGTCCTGACCGCCTGGGCTGATAGCCCATACCTGACCGGCCGGCAGCGGATCAGAACCGATGCTGTCCTCGCTCTGGAGCTCTGGCGTCGCTACAAATTTCTCTACGCCGTCCAAGCCCATTACATAGCTGAATTGAGTGTTTCGGAACTCGGCGGAACCGATGCGTTTCTGTTGTTCCTTCACGCGCCTGCGCACTTCAAGCCCAAGACGTACCGCCCATTCGAGGTCTTCATCAGGCACGACCGCAGTGGGATCGGGATATATGAGCTTGAGTAGACCCGAGATGGTCTTGTTGACGGCATTCTGATCACGCCCTGACAACGCTCCACCAAAGTGAACGCGGCCAGGGAGAAGATTGACTCGGCTCTGGGCTCTGAGCCGAGAGAAGCACTCCGCCAAAACGTCGCTGACCAGGCCAAATCGATCCGTGAACAGCTCCTTGCTCACCTTGGGAATGTCCCACCCCGGAAGATAGCAATGAATCCTGTCCATAAAGGCCGTGTCGTTGCGCATCTCGGGCGGCAGAGGTCCGAGCAAGTGTCCAACACGCTGTTGGTGTTGGACATCCACATCGAAGTTTCCGATCATCACGATGCTACCTTCGGCCCGGATACTCTCGCGGCCACGCGAGAACTCACCCGATTCCATGTAACCCTTCATGATGTTGACGCCGTCCTTCTGATCGAAGGATATTCCCGACACCTCGTCAAAGCACACAACGTCATACTGGCAAACAAGGCCGCGCTGACCGTTTGCCATATTTACGAACATTCGGGCGACAGTAGCTTTGCCCCCAGACACAAGATGAGCATAAGGAGACACTTGCTGATACAGATGGCTCTTGCCAGTTCCGCGCGGTCCAAGCTCGACCATATTGTAGTTTGACTCTACGAACGGAACCATGCGCAAAAGCATCGCGTCCTGTGCCCGCGCACTGAGAGTGCCGGGTTCAAGCCCAACGCTCCGCAGCAAAAAACTCTTCCATTCCGGCGTACTGAGTTGTGAGCGCCCTTCAGCTATCTTTTCAAGGATATCACGAGTAGAGAGTTGAATTTCCCGTAGATTCATCACCTCAAACGGACGGCCGCCTTTTTCTTGCGCGATGCTGGCATCGTATCCAAGCTCCACCTCTGCATAGAAGCCGCCGGTGAGCATACGCTCATGGTTCTGGACGATCTTGTCGCCGATCCGCACATCCGTAAGACGAAGGCTGGGAAGGGTCGCAAGATAACTATCCGTCTTTGCATCCAGGCGCGCCGTGACGATGTCGATGACGCGCACTGAGCCACGGTCGCGGGCGCGGGCCTTGAAAAGCTCTTCCTCACCCGCGCGAACGCTCCGATCCGACAGTTGGGCCTGCACCATCTGCAAGCCTTCCTCGATTTCCTGCGGATCCGTACTTGCGCAATAGCGTCCGAGCATGAATTCAACCACGTAAGTCGGTACAGGAAACTGCCCACGGAACCGCCGCACCAGATCTTTGCGAACAATATGGCCGGGGAAAGCTACTGCAGCCTTCTGATCCAATTCGTCGAGCTGCACCATGTTACTCTCCACCAATTGTTAATGTGCGGTGGGCGAGGATCCGACCGTCTTCATCAAGCACCACCAAACACGCTGAAGCTCCTTCATGTTCGTCGCTGACGAGAACCGACGTGCGACCCGTCTCATCAAGCACTCTGCCGCCCTTAATCAGGCTCACACCAATTGTTTCAGCACCAAGGCGCAAATCGACGTGCAGATCCGCGCCGCCCGAAACTTCAATCCGAAGGCGCAGTCCCTCCCATCGGGCCTGCGCGATGGAAACATCGGGCTTTTCTGCGCCACCCGTGATCTCAATGACCGGCAAGACGCATTCCTGCGGGCTTACGCCTCCATGAGCGTACTCCTGGCTGGCATAGAATGACCGCGCACCGGTCGCAGTCGCGACGAAAACATCACCGTTCCATGACCACGGGATCTGCAAATAAGTTGTCTGTGCTTTCGGCTTAACCATCGCGCATCGGCTGCGCTTTCCTTGCGGCTCGACAAGGCCAACGTCCAGTGCGGCATGCGGCAATCCGCCTGGCATCAAGAGCCAGCCGTGATCAGTTACGACGCGAACGGTGCGCCCAGCGCGGACGAGTTGAAGCACATGATCAGCGGTGTCGCGAACGCCGGCTGTCAACCGCTCGGCGAGCCGCGCGCCAAGGGCGTGGCCCTCTTCGTCAAAGCGGCCCGTTTCCGCCCAGAGTTTGCCGTGTGGGAGAAGCGCGTTGTCGGTCTCCCACCCCTCGGATTCCATGAGCTTGAACAGCACAGGCTTCGTCGCCGACTTTCCATCGGGTGTAACGGGGAGAACGTCTGTGGCACTGGCTAAGCCGCTCATTCGGTTCGCGACGGGAGATACAAGCGGCTTGCAGGTCGCGGTGACCGTTGGGAATCCAGACCAACACCACTGCAACTTAACCGACAGCCCTTCCTCCGACAGGATGCGCGCAAGTTCCTCCCCGAGGTCCATGCGGAGCCCATCGACAAAAAGCACCGTGATAGCTGCGGTCTTCGTCTTAATGGGCGTTGCAAGCTTCACCTTGCCAACCCGGATCAGCTCCTGAAGCGCGCAGGCCCCATCTTCGAGCCACGGCAGATAGATCACCCGAAGGGCGGCTGTTACAGCGATTCGGTCTAGTTCCCGCGGTGCAGCGGCGAGAGCTCTCATGGCGGCTCTATCGACTGCAGCGCCGTGGGCCGTATAGGCCTCGGCAAGAGCATTACCATCATGAGCGGGTAGTGATTTCGCCTCCGCGATCACCGCGAGATGAGCGAGAGCATAGCCCAGCGGCGCGTCTCCGCGGCGAGCCCAGATCGTGTCTCGCCGCCAAGCGTGCGCCGCCTCCAGTGCCTGGATTCTCGTCGCCGCGTCCGCACGCGACATATCCTTGAGTTTTGTGAGGGACTCCCGAAGGGATTTCTCCTCTTGGGCATTGACCTTTGGAAACGGCGCCTTATCCGCGAGCAGGTCGGAAGGCTCTTCAGCGGCGAGCAACTGGACGACGCCCTCATAGCCTGTGCTGCTTGCGAAGCGATTCCAAACGCCGTTCCATTTTCCCTTGTGCTGCGCGAGCCGTTTTGCGGCGTCCTGACGGGAGAGCTTCCTGGGGTCGAACTTAAGGTCCTTATCAGCGATGTTCGCGAACGCGGCGAAACGCCCGGAATCGACCTGCTCAGTAAAAATGCCATTCATCCAATCGAGCATATCCGCCGCTAAGTCGGGCGCGAGCAGGACGTTCAAAGCATCGGCGTCCCACCGCTTGTTCCGTAACTCCTCGACGGGTCGCGTACAGAATCGGACAGCCGCATGCGCCAAGGCGACGCGCGTCGCCGCATCATCGACAATATTCAACTTCAAGGCCCCACGGTCTGCGGCAAGGAAGCCGCGCAGCGTCCAGTCCTTGCCGTTGACATGACCGAAAAGGTTTCCCGCGACTGTAAACCAAACAAGGGGCTGTAATAGCTGAGGGCATTCCTCGGCTCCCTTTAGAGTCTCGCGCCCTACACCTGGAAGATAAATAATCGGGGCAGTATCTCCTGGCCAAACAACGGATGAAATCGCCCCGGCCGTTGCTGCCCGCAACCAAACCGCCGGACCGGAACGCGCTGCGGGGTCAAACTCGCCATAGGTGAGCAGTTCGGGCAGACGTTCGCGCAGCAGAGGCAAGAGCGGCAGAAATTCCCGATTGGCGTCACACCACACCACCACCTCAGGCGGCGCTTCTGCCGCGGCGTTGTAGGCGGCTGCGTCGTGCACTGCTGCTATCAGGGCGTCGAGTGCGGTCGTCACTGCGCCGCCTCCGCGCGTATCTTTATGGGCTCGCGCGCTGCCTTTTTTTCCGCCAAGGTCGTATGGTGGTCGTTGATGCGCTCGCCTTTGAAGACCGAATACCAGGGCGCGGAGGCGACATCTGTGCCCCTGTCCTTGGTCCACTTAATCTTGGGCTGTTCGCGGAGGACACCCGCCGTGACGAAGGGGCGAATGTTCATCCGTACGCCGTCATCAATATCCGGATCCCAGCCGAGCGGCTGATCGGCAAGCGACTTCCAGCGCACGAAGATATCGTAGGGTTTCTCGCCTTCCAGTATCTTTTCCAGTGTCTGCTGAAGCTCACGGCCCTTCTCATAGCGAAGGTCATTACTCTCGGCTTTGGCCCGTGCAAGCCAGTCGCCCAGCATGGTGTAGGTCAGCTTGCGGAGCGTCGCCTGATCGAAGCGATGATAGTGAACGAAGACGGAGAAGCCGTCTTTCAGCCCGTCCCAGATATGCCAGAGGAAAGGGCGATCGTGGAACAGGGTGCAATGCTGACGGAACGCTCGGTCGCGCAACCACGCTTCCAGCAAGCCATCGCGCGTTTGCTTTTTGTCGAGAACTTCGTCGGCCTCCGCGACCAGTCGCCGTTCCAACGCGTCCGACCAGTCGGCATCAAAGACCGCGGCGAGATAGGCGCGCAAGCGATGGGACAGATCCTTTTCGCCGGCGACTACCGGGATGCAGAGCAGGCCGTCACTGTCCCCCTTCGGCAGTGCCGCCGCCTTGGCAATCCATTCGCGCGCCTCCGCTGACAAGTGCAGATCCTTGTCGATTTCCGCCGGCCAGCGGTAGCCACAGAGACGGGCGAGCGCGACGTGAAGTGCAGTGCCCTTTTTGGCCTTTGCGGGGTGCCCGTGGAAAAGCCATTGAGTTGGATTGTCGGAATACGGCTCGGGAAGGCCGTTTGGATATGTTTCGCTGGCAACCTCTTGCCAGTGGGCGAGGTCAAAGGGAACTTTGACTAGCGTCGCGTTGGTGACTTTCAGCGCCTGGTCGATACGGCGGATGGCGGCAGCGTAATCGGGGCTGGCACAGAAGGCCCAAATCGCAGGGAGATGGGCAGGGTCGTGAGGGATCAACGCGGAGCAATTGTTGTCAAAAAACGATCCCTCAAAAACAGCAACCGGCAGATGCCGCATCTGCGCAATGCAAACACCACGTTTACCAATTGCCGCGAGGCCTTGAACGCGGGCCTGTGGAGATGCCGCTATCGCGCCGCGGCCTTGTTCCCATTGGATGACGTTTTCGCAGCCTCCATACGGCACGGTTTCTCTTACTGTGGTAGCTTGAAACGACCACACCCGTGAGTCATCCTGCATCACTTCCAAGAATGTCCGCCCGAATCTATCGTAATCAGCCGTGATGACGCCCTGATATGCTGTAGCATAGTCTCGCAGCAGCTTTCCCTGGATCGCACCTCCGAGTGAAAATCGCGAGTCCGGGTTGAGTTCCTGATCTGCATGAGTTGAGACGCTAGGAACAAGGTGAAGTAGCGAAGCCATCTTGACTTCGACTTCGCGGCCAGCCTCCGCGTCGAATGCGCAGATTTTAGTTGCGCTAGTCGCCCGAGCTGCAGAAGCGATCGTAAGCGCCGTGCGAGCTGCCCACCAATTCATATCTTGAAACGCCGCGGGGCCGAGATCACAAACTAAGTGAACCGTCCTTACTGACAGGAGATTCGAGCGCACCTGCTTATATGCGCCGAGCGAGTACCAATTCTGTGGAGTCACCACCGCAACGGTCCCATTTCCTTCGGCCAAATTCAGCATCCGCAAGAGCATCGTCGTGGCAAGGTCGGCCTTGCCCGCCTTGAAGCGCCGCTGTGCATATTCTTGGAGGGCAGCGCCTTGCTTGGTTGCAGAAAGGAAAGGGACGTTCGTCGCTTGTAACGTATACTTCTGGACGAGAAGCTCAGCCGCATCAGCCATCCCGCGCGCTGCAATCACACCCTCCGTCCTCTCCGGCTCGGCCTTCCGCGCCATCGCAAGCAACGGATCCAGCAATCTCTCGATTTCTCGCATCTTTGCAGCTTCGAAAAGATCGCCACCTGACGGCTCCAACAGGCTGCCGAGAATTGGCGCCTGCGCGAACAAATCGTGCAGAGCCGCCAGCGCGTATTCGAGTTCGGCGTCACCCTCGGCAAGCGCCATAAACTCGCGCTTCGGCAATGGCGGCGGCGCGCCCACCCATGCGATGTGAGGAAGTGGGAGAGCCTGCCAGCCACCAATGCGCCAGGCAGTGAGCGCCACTGCGAAGGCGGCGATTTGAACGCACCGCCCGTCGATTTCCAGCCCGTGCAGATTGTCTCGCAGCACGGCGGCAACGGCGTCGCCCGGCGACAAACTTGCCTCCACTTGGCGGAGTGCCGCGAGGATCGCCAGTGCCTCGGTCAGAAAATGTCCCGAGCCGCAACAGGGATCGAGCATAGTGATCGCATTGGCGTGCTTCGGCCAGCCCGGGAACGTCCCCGCCGCTGGCCGCCACGAATCGCTATCGCTCTCCCACACAAAGCGCAGCATGTCGAAGCTATAGCTGGGCAACGCGCATGCGCTGCGAAGTGCATCCTCATCAGCAGCAGTCTTAGCCAAGTTCGAATCCGCGGCCAGCACTTTCCCAGCCCACCAAGCGCCGAGCGTGTTGTGCAGTAGGAACCGCACCATGTAGGGCTCGGTGAAAAGCTGCGTGACAGCAGGCAGCTCGTCCGCGCCAATCTTCACCCCCGACCTGTTCACCGCGTCTTTTTCTGCCGCCCGCCAAAACTGATATGTCCAGCCCAGACTGTCCTCGACCTGGAAGATCTCTGCAGCGAGATCCGTGACGAGACGATTGAGCTTCTGGGTGTGGACGGGGTCGAGTTCGAGCGCCAGCACCGGGTCGTCGATGCGGAATACTGCAGGCAGCATTGCAGCAGCGTACCGTTCTGCGACCGCCCAACTGTCGGATAGACACTCTGCGGCAGCTAGCTCGCGGCAATCGCCAATCGTCACCGGCACGTTATGCTCGGGATGTCGCAGCAGACCACGCTCTGCCAGGAACCGTGCGAAGAGCATGCGGTGCCAATGAGCATAGGCGGCACCTTCCACAAGTTTCTTGGTCTCTTGTGTCTCTAAGGCGCGGTCGAAAGTATCACCTAGTGCGCGAGCATGCGCGCGAAGCCGGCGTCGCAAGTCTTTGTCGGTTTCACTTAGATAGGCCGGGGCTTTGGATTGAGCCACGCCAAGACGACGGATAGCATCCGAGGCGCCTTCCTCTGCAACGACCCGCGCCTCCTTGATAGTCTTCTCCAAGGTGCGGCGCAGAGCTGTGGGTAGGTAACGATTGCTCATGTCGTCACACCTTCGGAATCACTGGACCATCGCTCAGTGCTTCAATGATTTTTGTCCGAACTTTGGTGAGCCAATCATCCAACTCTGGCTCTGATTTCAGGAGGGCGCCAGGCAGATTCAGCGGTCGCGCCTTTGGTTCAAGTTGCGCGGCCGCGGCGGCCAAAGCATCATCAATGCGCGTTGGCAGGGCCTTAATCATGCTCTCCCATTCTGAAAGACCACGTTGCGCCAATGCGTCGCCGATCGCCTGCGGTGTATCGACGGCAGGCTTCGCCACTATGAGCAAGCCGCTTTCCTGACGAACCGTGTGCTTCTGATCCGGGGTGAGATGGCCCCAAGTCTCTGCGCTCGCCAACCGTCCTTCACCCTTGGTCCAAGCGGCATCCCACGCGCCGTGAGCCGCGTTGATCCTAGCCCTTAGTGCCTCGGCAGCGGCGCTGATTAGCGGCGGGACAGGATCGGGATCAGCAAGCAGTCGTCGTCCGCTGCGAATGTCTTCGATGTTCGCGGCTAATTCGCTAGCGCCTAAACGAATCAGACGCTCGGCCAAATTCCAATTCGGCAAGCGTGTGCCGATCTTGGAGAAGGCCGCTTGCCACGACTTCAGTTTGTCACGAAGGCTCGCCGCATTCTCGGCCAGTGCAGCAAGGAGATCGTTCCCAGCTAGTGACTTATACTTCGGCAGTTCCGGGACAGAATCAGGCTCCGGCGCTGGCGCTTGCCCACCGGATTGTTGGGCAGCGGTCTGCAGGCGATCGACTAGTGCAGAGAGCGCAAAGGCCTCTTGGCCGTTCTCGAATGGGACACCGGCTTCGGTGAGCAGCCGGCGCACAGCCATGCGCTGATCAACCGTGATGATCGTCGTCTCCGCGCGGTATGTGCAGGTGCCAATCTTCTGACGGGGAATATCCGGCAACGATGTCGGCTTCCCGTCCTCACCGGTGACACGCACTTGGCCCGCATTGGCCAAGACGATCAGCGCACCATCGACCGCATCCTGTGACCAGCCATAGCCCGGGCTCGTGAACTTGGAGCGAATATCCGACCCTTTCCGACCCGGTCCCAGATCTGCGAGGATGGCCTTGCAAACGGGATGGTTTTCGGGCGGCCCTACATGGTCCACTGTCTTCATCGCGTCCGGGTCTTTGCGCATCGCCCGTTCGCGCACCTTGTCCCACCCGCTGTGGTCACCGTCAGCAAACTGTGGGTAGAGTCGCGCCAGCGCGTTCGCCGCTGCTTCCTTCACCGCATCCGCAGGCGCGCCCGTAATGATACGCCCGCCCGCCTGCATTACGCGCGTCTGAGCGACAGCCTCACGGAGAATCTCTGTTGCAGCCGACAGGGCTTTCACTGAACGTGACTGCATGGCGGATTGAGCCTCGCGGCCCGCATCCGTCTGTGGCACACCGCGTAGCTGGAGGACATGCTCCGCGGCTCGTCTCGTTGTGAGAGCTTGCACCAACTCATTCTGCCGATGCCGGGGGATCAGCAAATGTACAGTGGCGTCTGTCGTCGGCGCCGCACCGATTGCCTTCTCTATTGCTGACAAATCTTCGTCCCATCCGCTGCGGAGCCGTAGCGTCACGCCGTCGGCCGGGGCTTTGTCGTCCGGCTGCAAGCGATGAATGCGACGCGGCTGCTTGCTGACGCCCTGCGTCACGCTACCGGCGCCGGCCAACGCTGTTTCGATCGCTTGGCCGAGCAAATCACGTCTCGTGCGCGCGATGCCTGCCTGGTCCGCGAGGCAGGTTTTCTCCTCGGCTCGGTAAGCGGCTTCCCATTCCGCGCTTTCCTTAGTCTGCAGCCGCCACTCGCCTCCGACCTCTATGGCCGCGCCATCGGTCTGGAGCTCTAGGAGCAGTGCGGGGACCTTTTGCCGGAGCTCGCTCTCTCCCGAGAGATCGACGATGAGAAGGTCGGCAATGGTATCCGGTTGCGCCCGTGCACCATGATGGTCAGCTTCGGGAGCTATACGCCCAAGCATATAGACGAGCATAAGAATGCGGGCTTTCAGCTTGTCGGTTTCGGTGCCACCGTTAAGAGCCTCGATCCGATTTCTGGTTTCGCCTGGCAGAAGGCCGGCGTTGTAGGCTTCCGTGGCAAAACGTCCGTAAAGGAAGTCGACCGGAACCGCGTGCCCAAGAGGCTTGTCGCCATATGTTTTGGCAGCATCGAGTGTCGTTCTAAGCTGACCGCGGAGCGTGCCGCCGAGCCCTGTCCGATCAAGCTCGCGCAGGATGCGCTCCCAAAGGCGACGTCTGGACGGGAGTAACGGCCAATCCAGCACAGCTTCGTCGTCATCTTGCACGGTGTGGGCCAGACGACTTCCCCGGAGGTGACGGCTGATTTCGCCTGCATTTGCCGCCAGCATTGCGCGGATATTCTTTTCCGCGCTTGTCTTTTTTCGCAGCACCGTCTTTCTGATGACGGCATCGACGTCAGCCTCGCCTAAGGCGATATGAACCGGGAAGCGATCAAGTAGCTTTTGTAGATTCTGAACGTCGCTTAGAGCCTGTTGTCCAGTCGCGACGAGAAGGACCTTACCGTCGAAGCGTCCGGCCAGGCGCTCAGCAATGGTCTGGATGTTCAGGGTCAGCCCAGGGTCTTGGCGAATAAACTGCTGCACTTCATCAAGGACGATGAGCGTGAGCGGAAGCTCCTTCCGTCCCAGAAGAAGCGCCTGACGGCCCATGCTCTCCAGGAGATCAACAGTGACAGGCGGAGGCTCAGGGAACTGGGCTTGGAGCATAGAGCTGAGCTCGCGGGCATTTGCCGCCAACTCCGGCTTGGCACGAAGGACAGCCGCCCCAAGGCGCGGTGAAAGAATGAAATTGTGGATATCTGTATGAAAGGTTCCCTCAAGATCAGCGCGCACAGCATCCAAAATGCCGATGCTTGCAAGCCATAAGGCGACTTGCGCGGCACGTATGTCGCTTGGTAGACCAACAGCGCGAAGAATGATCCCGAGCGTCGCTTCCGCGGGGTCGGTCGGCCCGGCACCTAACGTATCGCCAGCCGCGACGACTCCGCCTGCACGCTTGGCTGCAATCCGCAATTCCTTCAGCGGCGCAATAACTTCCGGCGGCAGATGATGAATCAGGCCCTCGGCCGTCGCGCCGTCAGGAAATTCAAGATTTGTCCAAAGGGCGGCGAGCATGCTCGCG
>Ga0207108_1047_pt1 | contig 22957 bp, 28 predicted proteins | sample Alteio_BWMinHeat_76_FD_153562 | JGI IMG/M metagenome (GOLD analysis project Ga0207108, IMG submission 153562) | Enriched cells from forest soil in Barre Woods Harvard Forest LTER site, Petersham, Massachusetts, United States -... | ecosystem: Environmental > Terrestrial > Soil > Temperate forest >...
CCGACCCGCCGCGGCCAAAGTGAGTCGGAGCCAAACTTCGGACGCGATACACACTTCTCGCGGCTCGCATGACTCGATGAAATACGCCTGAGTTCCTGCCGGGCTCTATAGGCCGGTTCATGAACGTTCTAGCCAATGCTACGAATTATGGAATTTATATTTTTCGCGCCTTTGTTCCATCTCGTTTCTTAATGGGCTTTTGGCTATCTACCTTTGAAAGGGACGTCTCTCGTTGGCCAATTAAGCCTTGGGAAACCTCCAGCGATTAAGCATTGAGTGAATTTGAAGGCAAGACATGCGTATCAGTTCAACCGACGTCATCGAGGGCGGCCGCGTTCTCTATGCGATCGGCAAGATCGAGGCCGCCTCCGCTTGGCACGCTGCGAATGGTGCCCCACTCCAAGACAATTGGCGTGAACTCGTTTTGAGCGAACTTATCCGCAGGGCGGAAGATATCGACGCCGACGCGATCATCGGCTTCGATTATGAAACTGACGGTATCGTACCGGTCGAAGAGAGTGGGGTGCAACTCAAGCGCATTCTCGCCACCGGCATCGCGGTCAAGCTTTCTTGCGCGGCATAGCGCATGGCTTCGAAAAGTTGCAGACTTATCGGAGGGTGCTGGGCGACGCGAACATGGCCGAAATCGTGCGCGGCAATCGCGCCGATCTCATGGTCAAGATCCGCGCGCAGGTGAACCAGGGAGGCGGCAACCTCGGCGTCGCCGCCGTCGATGTGAGAATCTGCCGCGCCCGATCTGTCACGCCAGATTTCGGAAAAAGTCTTTAGCCGGATGCAGAGCGAACACGCGCGCGAGGCTGCGGAATATCGCGCTAAAGGCTCTGAAACCGCGCGAACGATCACAGCCACAGCCGACCGCGATGTCGTCGTACTTCGTGGCAACGCGCAGCGCCAGGCTGGTCAGTCGCGGGACGAAGGCGATGCGGAAAGAAACCGCATTTTTGCCGAGGCCTATGGCAGGACCCGGATTTCTTTGCCTTCTATCGCTCGATGCAAGCCTATGAAACTGGATTGAAAGGCAGCGACACGCGCATGGTGATGAGCCCAAAGTCGGATTTTTTCCGTTTTTTTGGCACACCCAATGGTCAGCCGGCAACGCCCGCCGCGGTTGCGCCGTCTGCTCCCCGCTAGCCCATGATCCGCATAAATCGGACCATGCTCGGTGCGCGGCGGCAGCTTTGGGATCAATCTTAAGCAAGCGCGATGCTGTGGAGGCCGATGGCATCCTGGGGCCATGCTCTGCCACGGCGACCGTGTCGCCGCGCGGGCCATCGTCACGCAACGTACGTAACAAAACTCCTGAACGTCAGGTTCGCGCCTCAGTGACGACTTCACGCCATGTCTGCAGGCCGCAATTGTGCCGCTTCACGAGAAAGATCATTTCCGGAGCCATTGGCCCTCATCCTGCAGTCGGCCGACTCGGAGCGAGCCTTGCAGGCCGAGAGCGATTTCGGTCTGCATGTCCGCGAGCTTCTTTTGCAAGGCCCGGCGCATCGACGCGGAGCACCGCAAGATCCGTATCGGGGTTATCGCCAACGAGCGACGCCATGACAGTCCGCCCGTAGTTGACGCTGGCCCGGATACGCTTTGCCCCATTAGAGGTTCGGATGTTAGAGATGGTTCCGCCGGCGCCCCGACGGAGCGATCGTCTCCATAGAAATCAATCCTGACCATTCCAGGCACGGAGGGCCGCGCGAACTCTGCTGCCTGTTCTCGACCATCTCGGGAGGCGGAATAGGGGCTGAGGTCGGGAAAGCCTCCTCCAGTGTGTTCCTTGCGTCCGAGCTTGCGGATGAAGGTGAAGAAGGCAGGCGTGAAGACGAGGCCGAAGCAGGTCACGCCGATCATGCCGAACAGCACGGCCGTGCCGAGCGACTGCCGCATTTCGGCACCGGCGCCCGTCGCGACCGCGAGCGGCGCCACCCCCAGGATGAAGGCGAAGGACGTCATCAGGATCGGGCGCAGGCGGGTGCGGGCTGCGTGCACCGCAGCTTCGCCCGCGGTCGTGCCGCCCTCGTCCTCCTTCTGCCGGGCGAACTCGACGATCAGGATGGCGTTCTTGGCGGCCAGGCCGACCAGCACGACGAAGCCGATCTGCGCCAGGATGTCGATCGGCATCCCGCGTGCGAGCAGGCCGGTAACGGACGCCAGCAGGCACATCGGCACGATCAGGACGATGGCCAGCGGCAGCTTCCAGCTCTCGTACTGGGCGACCAGAACGAGGAAGACGAAGAGGGCGGCCACGCCGAACACGAGCAGGGTGGGGGTGCCGCGCTGCTGCTGCTGGTAGGCGAGATCGGTCCATTCGAACGCGATGCCCTTCGGCAGGACTTGGTGAGCCAGTTCCTCCATCCGATGCAGCGCCGTGCCGGTGGCGACACCCGGCGCCGCCACACCCTGGACCTCGGCCGCAGGGAACAGGTTGTAGCGCGGCACGCGGTAGGGGATCGTGTTATCCCTGAGCTGTGCCACCGTTCCGATCGGCACCATCTCGCCGGCCGTGTTGCGGGCCTTGGAGGCGAGAGATGTCCTGCGTCGTGCGCCGGAACGCCCCGTCGCCTTGGACGACGACCTCGTAGCTCCGGCCGAGATAGTTGAAGTCGTTGACGTATTGCGAGCCGAGATAAACCTGGAGCGTGGAGAAGACATCGGTCGGCGTGAGGCCCACCTTTTCGGCCTTCAGGCGATCGATGTCGGCGTAAACCGACGGCGAGCCGGTGTCGAACAGCGTGAATACGCCCGCGAAGTCCGGGTCCTTGTTGGCCGCGGCGACGAGCGCGTGAGCGGCCTTGACGAGCGTTTCGGAGCCGAGCCCGGCGCGGTCTTCCAGCATCATCTTGAAGCCGCCGGCGCTGCCGAGGCCCTGGACCGGCGGTGGCGGGATGGTCAGGACAAAGGCATCCTTGATGACCGACAGGCGCTTGCGGAGATCGGCCAGGACCGTGTTCGCGTTCACGCCCGGCAGCTCGTGATTATAGAGTGACGGCAAACCGGAGAAGATCGTTCCGGCGTTCGAGGCGACCGTGAAGGTCGTGGCATCGAGGCCGGCGAAGGGCGCCACATGCTCGATGCCCTTCGTCCCCAGGATGATGTCGATCCCGCGCCGGACGACCTTCTCGGTCCGGTCCAAGGTAGCACTCGGCGGCAGCTGGACGACGGAGATGAGATAGCCCTGATCCTGTTCCGGGATGAACCCGGTGGGAGTATTCGCGAACTCGACGCCGGCGATCCCAATCAGCCCGACATAGACCACGAGGACGATGGCGACGCCGCGCACTAAGCGACGGGTCAGGCTCCCGTAGCCGGAGGAGAGCCGGTCGAAGCCGCGATTGAACCGATCGAATGCCACGTGCAGGAGGCGTTGCGCGGGGTTGGAGTGGGAGTCGTCGTGCACGTAGTGCGGCTTGCACAGCGCGGCGCAGAGCGCGGGGCTGAGCGTCAGCGAGACAAAGCAGGAGATGACCGTCGAGGCCGAGATCGTCACCGCGAACTGGCGGAAGAACAAGCCGGAGATGCCGGACAGGAAGGCGGACGGCACGAAGACGGCGCAGAGCGTGAGCGCGATCGAGATCAGCGCCCCGCCGACTTCGTCCATCGTGCGATGGGCGGCCTCCAGCGGCGACATCCCGGCGCGCATGTTGCGCTCGACGTTCTCGACCACGACGATCGCGTCGTCGACCACGATGCCGACCGCGAGCACGAGGCCGAACAGGGACAGGTTGTTGAGCGAGATGCCGAACGCCAGGAGGACCGTGAAGGTCCCGACCAGCGAGACCGGGATCGCGATGACCGGAACGATCGTCGCGCGCCAGCTCTGCCGGAACACGAACACCACGCCGACGACCAGCAGGATCGCAACGAAGATCGTGAGGATGACCTCGTTGACCGACTTGGCGATGAAGAGCGTCGGATCGTAGATGATGATGGAGTCGACCCCGGCCGGGAAATCCTTCTTCAGCTCCTGCACCGTCGCCAGGACCTCATGCTCGACCGCGAGCGAGTTGGCGCCGGGCTCCGCATAGACGAGCAGTGTCGAGGCATTGCTGTGGTCCATGTAGGTCGTGCTGCCGTAGTCGGCGGCGCCGACCTCCACCCGTCCGATGTCGCGGACACGGGTCACGCGCCCCCGGCTGTCGGACTTGACGATGATGTCGGCGAACTGGTCGGGCGTGGTCAACCGGCCGAGCGTCTCGACATTGATCTGGTAGGCCTCGTCGCCCGGGGTTGGCGGCTGGTTCAGGATGCCGGCCGAGACCTGCAGGTTCTGCGCGCGGAGAGCTGAGAGCACGTCGCTGGCATTGATGTCGTGGGCCGCAGCCTTGTCCGGATCGAGCCAGATGCGCATGGTTCGCGCGCACCCTGGAACTGCACGTCGCCGACACCTTGCAGGCGGGCGAGCGCGTCCTTGATGTGCAGGGTCGCGTAGTTCGACAGGTAGAGCGTGTCGCGCGACTTGTCGGGTGAGTAGAGGTGAACGGCCAGAAGTATGCTAGGTGTCGCCTTTCTGACCTGCACGCCTAGACGCTGGACGTCCACGGGCAGGCGCGGCAAGGCGTCCTGCACGCGGTTCTGGGTCAGCATCTGCGCGACGTTCAGGTCGGTGCCGATCCGGAACGTGATAGTGATGGTTAGATTGCTGTCCCCCGTCGACTGGCTGCTCAAATAGAGCATGTTCTCGACGCCGTTGATCTGCTGCTCGAGCGGCGTCGCGACAGTGCGGGCCACCGTGTCGGCAGAGGCGCCCGGATAGGAGGTCGTGACCTGCACCGTCGGTGGGACGATCTCCGGATACTGGGCGACCGGCAGGACTACGAGCGCGCCGAGACCGAGCAAGGTGACGAAGATGCTGAGCACTGTCGCAAAGCGCGGGCGATCGACGAAGAAATGGGTGAGGCGCATTTTGGGGGCCCGGTCCTATATCTGGCCGTCGGCGGCCGCGAACTGGATGGCGCCGTCCTGCGGGGCGACCTTCGAGCCCGGTGCTGCGTAGGGGATGCCCTCGATGATTACCTTGTCGGTCGGTGCGAGGCCGGACCGGATCACGCGCAGGCCGCCGCGGACGTCGCCGATCTGGACTTGCTTGGGTGCCACCGTGCCATCCGGCGATACCGTCAGAACCATGTGCTCGGACTGGTCTGGGAGCACCGCTGAATCAGGCACCAGGAGCGTCGCGACCGGGGTGCCGACGACCAGGCGCACGCGGGCGAACTCGCCGGGTGTCAGGAACAAATCGGTATTGGGAACGGTGGCCCGGGCATGGAGCGTGCCGCTCGACCGGTCGAGCACATTATCCACGAAATCGAGCATGCCTTGTCGCGGGAATTCCGTCTCGTCGCTCAATGCGATTTCGACATTATCGGCGAGGCTGCGCTTGAGCTTCGCGCGGTCTCGGGAAAACGTCAGGTAATCGGACTCGCTCAGATCGAAGTCGAGGTGGATCGGATCGAGCGAGACAAGCGACGCGAGCAATGTCGTCGGACTGGTCGCCGCACGGCTGCCGGCGATCAAGTTGCCGACGGAGACGAGATGCGTGCCGATGCGCCCGGTGAAGGGTGCCGTGATGCGGCAATGCTCGATGTCGAACTGAGCGTCCCGGATTTGAGCCTTAGCGTCGTCCATTGAAGCCTGTGCGGCCCGTTGGTCGGACGTGCGCTGGTCGACGCTTTGTGCCGTTCCGTAGTCTCTGCGTTTTAGTTCCTGAGCACGATAGAGTTCGCGCTCGGCGAGCACAAACCGCGCCGTCGCTGTCTCGAGTAGGGCGTTGCTCTGCGCCAGCCTGATTTCGTAGGGACGTGAGTCAATGGTGAAGAGGAGATCGCCTTTTTGGACGATGTCCCCATCCTTGAAGTGTATCGATCGATACAGATAGGGGTCTGGACGCAACCTGTCGAGAGACTTATGTAATGGTCAGAACAGAACTGGAGATCAACGATGGTGATGGGCCGTCCCCGCGCCTTCGACGTGAACGAGGCGCTTGACCGGGCGATGAAGGTATTCTGGAGCAAGGGCTACGAAGGCGCCTCGCTCGCTGAACTGACCAGGGCGATGAAGATCAATTCGCCCAGCCTTTATGCCGCGTTCGGCAGCAAGGAAGAGCTGTTCCACGCCGTGCTCGACCGCTATGGGGAGTGGCGGTCCGATTTCCTTTCCGACGCGCTCGCGGCGCCAACCGGCCGCGAGGTCATCGAGCGCTTCCTGCGGGGAAACGCAGATCTGGCGACGGATCCCAACGCACCCCCGGGCTGCCTTCTCGTCCTGAGCGGTCTCTCCTGTGGATCGGCCGCGCGGACGATCCCGTGGGAACTGGCACGGCGCCGAGCGGGCATGGAGCGGGCGATCCGTGAGCGGTTGGAGCGTGCCGCTGCAGAAGGTGATCTTACCCCGGATGCCGATCCGGCCGCGCTCGCCCACTATGTCGTCATAGTCGCAATCGGCATCGCGGTTCAGGCCGCGGCGGGTGCCACCCGGGAGGATTTGCGGAAGGTCGCCGAATTGGCATTGCGCGCTGTGCCAGGGGCAGCCGCCAAAGGCCGCAAATTTCGCCGGCGATCGTCCGGATCTGAGCGAGCTATTGCAGGCGCGGAGTATTGAGGTTCACCGTCACGTTCTTGCGCAGGATGAAGCTTTCAAGCGAGAATTCCCGGCCGATGCCAATGTGCAGTCCCAGCGCGACGCATCTACGCCTTCAGGCCCGCCAATGCGGCGCTGCGCTCCCACAGCGATAACGCGGTCCTGTCGTCCTGCGCCTCCCGCGACGGCGCAATCGGGCGGCACTTATAAAAATATTGGCCCGTCGTCGCGGCGATCTCGGGCGAAGACGCGAGATAAATGATCGTTTCCGCGCCTTTCTCCGGGGAGATCGCAAAAAGCTTGGCGAGACCTACAACGCGCGAGATCAAACCGCCGCTCTCGTCGCCGAAGCGGGTGGCGACGAATCCAGGATGCAGGCAATTGGCGGTCACGCCCGTGCCATGAAGACGGCGGGCGAGTTCGCGCGTGAAGAGGATGTTGCAGAGCTTGGAACGGCCATAGGCTTTCATGGCGCCGAAACTCTCCGTCAATTGCAGATCGTCGAAATCCAACGAGGCACCCTGATGCGCGGCCGATGCCGGTGCTGACGACCCGCGCCGGCGCCGAGGCCACGAGACGCTCGCGCAATCCCTGGGTCACGACGAAATAAGCCATGTGATTGAGCGCGAACGTAAATTCGAGCCCATCCTCGGTGAGCTCGCGGGTGGCGAACATGGCGCCCGCATTGTTGACCAGGACATCGATACGGGGCTCCGCTTCGGCGATTTCGGCGGCGACCCGCTTCATTTCCGAAATGCGCGTCAGATCGGCATAATGGACCGTATGGGCAAGGCCGGGCGTTTTTTTGGCAAGCCGCTGCAAGGCCCCCTCACCGCGCGATCTGTCTCTCGCCATCAGAACGATCCGAGCGCCCATTTGGGCGAGCTTTTCGGCAGCGACCCCTCCGATGCCGGAGGTGCCTCCCGTGACCTTCCTTCGATTTAGTGGACACCGGATTAAGTTAAGCGGCTTGGCGCTCTGCCTGTTCGGGGGTGATATACCCGAGGGCGGAATGGAGCCGCTGACGATTGTAGAGCCACAGCTTTTCGCACTACCGAGACCCACGTGGTACTTCGGCTTGCGGGCTTACTCCGCAGGCAGAGCAGGTTCCGAGGGCTCGTATTTCCATCGAAAAGGGGTATATACCCGGCTATGAAGTTCGAGGCACTGACGTTCGAGACACCTTGCGCCTGCAGCACGCTCCGCCGCGCCGCGCGCGCGGTTACCGCCGCCTATGATGCGGCTCTGGCGCCCTCGGGGCTGCGCATCACCCAGTTCGGCATCCTGCGCAAGCTCGCTCGCCTTGGCCCTCTGCCCGTCACCCGCCTGGCCGCGGAGGCCGCGCTGGACCGCTCCACGATGGGCCGCAACCTCGATCCCTTGGAGCGCCGCGGCTTGGTTCGGATCGAGGTTGGCAACCTCGACCAGCGCGAGCGCGTCGCCTATCTCACGGCCGCGGGCGAGGCCGCGATCGAGGCGGCACTGCCATACTGGCGCAAGGCTCAGGAGCGGACCGCGGCCTTGGTGCAGCCTTCCGCCATCGGCGAGCTCGCCGATCAGCTCGACGCGTTGGGGGCACGTGAGCAGATTCCCACGTGAGAAAAGAGCAGGACGAAAATGCCAATAGGGCATCCCTGACATTCAAGGGATCCGAGCGTGGCCTGTCCTGCTCGAGCTGAAGGGGCGGTAGCCGCGCGTATCGCCACGATCGCGAAGTGGCCGAGCCATCATTCTTCAAACACGGGATTGTGAACTCAAAGCCCCGCAAGAGGTTTGTCATTCCCAAAACTAGGGGCATATACCCGCTTATGCAGCTCAACGCCTTGTGGGCTGAGCAATTAGACTAAACCGGGTATATGCCTGGACATAGAGGAGACCACCATGACGATCCGCCAAACCACCCTTGCTGCCGCGCTCGCGTTGGCGGCCATCGGCCCGGCACGCGCGGAGGGGCTGAAGCCCCTCCATGGCCAGTTGATCGACCTCGGCGACGTGTCCGGTGTCGCTTACTACACTGTCGAGCGCGACGGCTTTCGCGTCGTCGCCACCCTCGCGAAAAAAGACGAGGACGCCGTGCCCGTGCGGGTCGTGGCCGTACTCGCCCCCGGCCAAACCCTGACGCTCTCCACACCGCGTGAGTGGGGCACGCCGGCCGACGCGGTCGACTTCATCAGACGGGCCGACACGGTGCTCGTCCACAAGGCGCCCGCGGCGCGGGCCGACACGGTGCTCGTCCACAAGGCGCCCGCGGCGCGGGCCGACACGGTGCTCGCCCACAAGGCGGCCGCGGCGGTCACGAACTGAGCGAGGGCCGCCTAGTAGGCGACGCCGCGAAAGGCGTCGCCTACGGCTCCGGGGCGAACGACTCGGGCGCGCTCCAGCGGAACAACTTAATGTCCCGTGGCAACAGGAGGTTATCATGATCCATCCACCGCACCTAACGCTTGACGCTATCGTCGCCGCAACTACTTGCGGCGCAAGCTTAGCATTCCTCGTTTTCGTTACTCTTTATTCGATCGCGCGGCTACTTGTCCATCTGACGCCCCTTCGGCAGAGTCGTCCTCACAATCTGACAAAGTTTGATAATAGGAGAAGAATATATGAACAAGCTTGAAGGAAAAATTGCACTCATTACTGGTGGCAATAGCGGCATTGGCCTCGCGACGGCAAAGCAGTTTGTGAACGAAGGCGCGTCCGTCTTCATCACGGGGCGCCGTGATCAGGAATTGGCTCGGGCGGTAAAGGAGATCGGGAGAAATGTCACCGCCGTGCAAGGAGACGTGGCGAACCTTGATGACCTTGACCGTCTCTTCGCGCAAATCAAGCGGGAGAAGGGCAAGCTCGATATTGTGTTCGCCAATGCCGGTGCTGCCCCGCTCGCCCCCTTGAGCAAGATCACTGAAGAGCATTTCGACTCGCTCTTTGATGGCAATGTGAAAGGCGTCCTTTTCACTGTGCAGAAGGCGCTCCCGTTAATGCCGGACGGTGCGTCGATCATCCTGAATGCGTCCACCGTCGCCAGTAAAGGGTTTCCCGATTGGAGTGTTTATAGCGCCACCAAAGCCGCAGTCCGTTCATTCGCGCGGACATGGACCATGGACTTGAAGGCTCGCCGCATTCGCGTGAACGCGGTGAGCCCGGGCTATACCGACACGCCCCCATGGCATTCCATAGAAGCGGCCGAGGAACGCATGAAGACCATTTCCAGCGGTGTGCCGCTGGGCAGATTCGGTACACCAGACGAGATCGCGAAGGCCGTGGTGTTTCTCGCATCCGACGACAGCAGCTACATCACGGGAACGGAGTTGTTTGTGGATGGTGGCTTCGCACAAGTTTAGGCCGCCAATGGCGGAGGGGCATGGCATCGACAATCGACTTTAACTCGAGGTTTTGCCAAGACATCGCAGCGTTCAGCCGTTTTTGCAAATCCTATTTGGAGAGACAGAAAAATGGGCGATCTATTGGCCTCGGTGATCAAGGCGCATGGCGGCCTTGAACGCTGGAACGCTTTTGAGAAAGTCAGCACGACGATCGTCTCGGGCGGCGAGTTGTGGGCGACGAAAGGGATCAAGGTCGATACAACACCTCGTCGCGTCACCGCCGCTATTCACCGCGAATGGACGAGCGTAGCGCCATACGGCAATCCCGACCGGCGCATGACTTTCGTGCCGGAACGGGTCGCGATCGAGGCGACCGACGGCACGGTGGTCGCCGCACGCGATAATCCCCGGGCTTCCTTCGCCGGCCATACGTTGGAGACGCCCTGGGAGCCCCTGCACCGCGCCTACTTCAATGGCTACGCCATGTGGACTTATCTGACCACGCCGTTCCTGATGGCGATGCCGGGCTTCGAAGTCGAGGAAATTGCGCCCCGGCAGGAAGAAGGAGAAACCTGGCGAGTGCTGCGGGCGAAGTTTCCGGCCGAGATCGCCAGCCACAGCCTGGAGCAGGACTTCTACTTCGGGCCTGACTTCCTGCTGCGTCGTCATGACTATCAGGTTGATGTCGCGGGTAGCTTTCTGACAGCCCAATATGTCCATGACATCGCGGAATTCGATGGCATTCGGTTCCCGACGAAGCGACGAGCTTACCCGCGAGGCCCCGATGGTCGGCCAGATCGCAATCGGACATATGTTTGGATCGACCTGAGCGAGTTTAGTTTGACTCGCCGCTGCTCAAACCAAGAGGTGTAAAGCCATGACGACGACCGAAGCACAGAACAAAGCGTTCGTCTTGGAAGCGTTCGACACGTTGTTCAACAAACGCGATTACGCGGCGGCCGAGCGTTTCTGGTCGCCCGCCTATATCCAGCACAGTGCTCATATCGCGCCGGGGCGCGAGGGGCTCTTCGAACTTGTCAAGGCGGCGCCGAAAGAGCTGCATTACGAGAACGCGCTGATCGTCGCCGACGGCGACTATGTCATGCTCCACGGCAGGTTTTCAGGGATCGGGCAGCCAGTGAACTGGGTGGTGGCCGATATCCTGCGTATCGAAAACGGCCTGCTCGCCGAGCATTGGGACGTCATCCAGGACGAGGCGACGCGAGAGTCTTCGAAGAGTGGGCGGCCCATGTTCGGAGACAAATTTCCCGCCTGACGGCCGCAGGCGTCCCGTGGATCGGCCGCGCGGAACCCCACACGCTTCAGAGCTTTGCGCGCGAACGCGCAGACAACTAAGCTAAAAGGAGATATCAACATGCGTGCTGTTCAGCTCACAGTTTTTGGCAATGCTGTCGACGGTCTTGAGTTTGTCGACATTCCCGAGCCCGACGCTCCCGGCCCCAACCAGGTCCTCATCGGCGTCGAGTTTTCCCCCATCGACCCAAGCGACCTCCTGCTCGCCCTGGGCATCTATGCATTGCGCCCTGCGCTTCCAACCGTCATCGGCAATGAGGGTGTCGGCCGCGTTCTCGCCGTGGGGCCGGGGGTGGAGAGCGTCAAGGTCGGCGACCGCGTCCTGGCGCCGCTTAACAGCTTCACCTGGAGGGAGCGAATGGTCATTTCGGCAGGCGGCCTTTTCGCCCTGCCCCCTGGCGCGGACCCGCAGCAGTTGGCGATGCTGGCCATCAATCCCCCGACCGCCGCGCTGTTGCTCAGCGAGTATGTCACCCTGAAGCCGGGCGAGTGGGTGGTGCAGAACGCCGCCAATTCCGGTGTCGGGCGGTGGGTGATCGCGTTCGCGAAAACGCGCGGCTTGAAGACCGTCAACATCGTCCGGCGCCCGGAGCTCGTGGCCGAGCTTGAGGCGATCGGCGGAGACGTCGTCGTCGTCGACACTCCCGATGTCCCGGAAAGGATCAAAGCGGCCGTCGGTCAGGCTGAGCTCCGCCTGGCGCTTGATGGTGTCAGCGGACCGGCGACGGGCGTGCTCGCGGCGACGCTCTCGCCCAAAGGCACCCTCGTCAGCTTTGCGGCCATGAGCTTGAGTCCGATGTCAATCAGCCCGATGGACGTTATCTTCAAGCCTGTCACCATGCGGGGCTTTTACATGGCCCACCCGGAGTTTGCGGCCAAACTTGCGCCAGCCGCAGCGCAGGCGGCCAAGATGATCGCGTCCGGCCGGCTGCACATACCAGTGGCGGCAACCTACCCCCTCTCCTCCATCAAAGAAGCCGTCGCGCATGCGCAACGTGGCGGAAAGATCCTTCTGGACGTTGCCGGATCATCCACCTGACCTCGAAATAGGAATTTGATCGTCGCAACGCATGCCCAACGGACAGTTCTCGTACCAGGAGCCCACCATGACCATGATCGTCGACAAAGTACTGTACACCGACCAAGCCCACACCACGAGTGGCCGGAACGGCGCATCCAAGACCCGATCGAACGACCAGAAGGCCCGGCTGGCACGGGCCGTTGGACCTGGAGGAAGTGACCTTAGTCGATGCGGAGATTGTTCGTTTCCTCGGGACTTGTGAAGCACGACGTGCCACGCTTCTCAACTGCTCGCCCTATATACGCGACTGGAGCGGCAAAGAGCGAGATTAAAGGAATAGGAGAAAAACAATGTCTCAGAAACTGGAAGGAAAGATTGCACTCATTACGGGCGGCTCGCGCGGCATTGGTGCTGCAATCGCCAAGCGTCTGGCTGCGGACGGAGCGAACGTGGCCATCACATACACGAAAGGTGCCGATGCGGCCGCGTCGGTCGTCAAGGAGATTGAACGCGCTGGCCGAAAGGCGATCGCAATTCAGGCGGACGCCACTGATGCCGGCGCCGTCGAAGCCGCGGTCGAAAAGACCGTGGCGACATTTGGCCGGCTCGACGTCCTTGTGAACAATGCCGGCACGGCCATTCCCAAGAGGTTCGAGGAGACCACGCTGGAGGAGCTGGACCGCCTGATTGACATCAACGTGCGCGGCACCTTCGTCGCGACGCAGGCGGCGCTGAAGCATATGAAGAGCGGCGGCCGCATCATCATGATCGGCTCGTGCGTAGGCGAGCGTGCCATGACGCCCGGCCTCGTGCCCTACTCGGCCACAAAGGGAGCGGTCAAGATGTTCACTCAGGGGTTGTCCAGAGAGGTGGGGAGCCGGGGCATCACAGTCAACAATATCCAGCCGGGTCCGATTGACACGGATTTGAATCCCGCCGCTGGCGATTGGGCTGCACCCCAGAAGGCCAACACAGCGCTCGACCGCTACGGATCTGTTGACGAAGTCGCCGCATTGGTCGCGTTTGTGGCTGGTCCGGAGGCGTCGTATATCACCGGCGCGAACCTGACTGTCGACGGCGGCACCAACGCTTAGCCGCAAGTTGAATCGACGATGAAGCGGGAACGGCCATCTTGGCGAGGGGATTCTGCAGGACCGCTTCGAATGCGTGAAGTGCGGGGATGATCAACGCGCAATCCATGTCAAGTGGAGGAGCTAACGTGGTGTTGAGACACAGCATCTCTTCTGAGCTAGCACAGAAAATGGTGGATGAAGCGGTGGTGAAAGCCAGAGAAATTGGCATTGCCGAGAACGTAGCGATTCTCGTGACGGGGCAATCTCAAGGCATTCAGCCGGATGGATGGGGCCCCGATCCTTTGCATCGAGATTGCGCAGAATAAGGCGTATACAGCTCTGTTCGGCGTCCCCACGCAATTTTTCAACTTTATCCAAGGTGACCCGTCGCTTTTGGCCGGCATTCCCACGCTTGCACGTGTGGCGGTAGCTGGCCATTTCTGTGACTCGGTTGCGGCGTGCCCACAAACCATAGTCGTTGGGAGCCCCGGGCGCAGGCCACCACGGCCGCACTGCGCTACCAGCCCCCATAGCCATAGGGCTGATAGTAACCATAGGGGTAGCCATAATAATAATCATCATAGCCGCCACGCGCAGCACCCGCCACGGCCGCTCCCAGGAGACCGAGAGCCGCTCCGGCAATGGCAGGCCCGGGGTCGTAGCCACCATAACGCCGGTAGTAGCGATAATGCCGATAATAGTGGACGTGGCGCCTGTAGTAGCGAACCTGTTCGACATGCGCGGGTGAAGCTGCCGATATTGCAGACCCTGCACCTGCAAAACTGCGCATAACGTTATTCACGTTCAGTCTCCTTCGGCGTCGTAGTTGAAGTCGGTGCTAAATCAATCAATTGTTCCCAAAGGAGCGGAATTGTCGGCGTAGCGACCAACGTGGCTTACTTAGAATATGGGCACTGACCGAGTGGACTTCTTCGGGATCCTGGGCGGCACCTTTGGCCTGCCACCGCGAGGTCGGTTTCGCCCCAGCGACCCAAGCGCGGCTCCTCGTTCGATCACGTCGCGTCCCTAAATTTGAGGACCCGACTTACTTCGATAGGTGTTTAGTCCCACTTGTGCTGGTGTAATGTACGCCAAGCTACGACGGGAGGGAGTATGGGACAAGTTTTACCCGGATGCGCCCGCCCGACAGAGGCTGTGCGTCGAGCAATACAACATCGTCAAAAGAGCCTGAACGCGCTGGCCGGACAGCACGGGATCAACCCGAAGACTGTCGCCAAGTGGAAGAAACGCACGTTCGCCAACGATGCTCCGATGGGGCCGAAGGAGGTGCATTCGACGGTTCTGACGAAGGAAGAAGAAGCCGCCGTCGCCGCTTTCCGTAAGTACACGCTGCTGCCGACTGGATGATTGCCTGTATGCCCTACAGCCCAGCATCCCGCATCTGACACGTTCATCCCTGCATCGCGGCCTGCAACGGCATGAAACAAAAGTTTGCCACATATCCGATTGGCTACTTTCATATCGACATTGCCGAAGTGCAAACGGAAGACGGCAAGCTGTACATGTTTGTGGCCGTCGATCGCGCCGCCAAGTTCGCCTATGCCGAGCTTCACCCCCGTGCCACCCGCACCATTGCCCCGCACCATTGCCCCCGCACCATTGCCAAAGACTTTCTCGATAACCTGACCAAAGCCGTGCCGTACAAAATCCATCCCGTCCTGACCGACTACGTCCTAAGAGCGGAAGGAGATCGGATTGGCGGTCAAAGCTTCTCTGTCCGCGAACATGCGCTCGCGGCGTGATAGTCGTCAACTCTAACGCGTTACGCAACTGATCCAGGCGGCTTCCACGAGAGGAGGAAAAGGTCTCGTCCATAGCAAACACAGGGTCCATCAGGGTATTCATGGCCCTCGCCGTCCTCAACACGAGCTTCTGATCCAGGTGGAAGACCCGAGCATTATCTACAGGGTCACCCCTTGGGCGCCCTCACGGCTCCGCAGAAAGAGATTCTTCCACCTGGTACCCGCCCTTCGACGAAGGGCCGGTAATCGGAACCGCTTTTGACAATCGCGGGTACGACGCGAGCCATCTTGGCGGTAATAGCGGTGAGCGCCTTGCGTCTGAGATCCGGATTGTCCCGATCTTTGGCGATGTAGCGCTCGAATTTGTGCCGAAATCCGTTCTCCCGCTGGCGGATCGCGACCTGTCCGGCGATCCAGAGTGTTCGGCGCAAGCGAGCATTACCGAACTTTGATAATCGCGTCTGCCCGCGATGTTGGCCGGATTGCTGAGTTGAAAGATCCAGCCCGCAGAACTTCAGGAATTGGCGGGGATGACGGAAACGCCCGAGATCGCCGCCTTCGGCCAGGATGGTGAGTGCAATGACAGGTCCGATGCCTGGGACCTTGCGCAAGGCCTTGTAATCGGCGCTGTCGCGTAACATTGCGTCAGCCATGTCCTCGATCTCGTTGCGTTGCCGGATCAAGCTGCGCGCCTCAGCGATCACCATTCGGAACATGCGGATGGCCGGCGCGTCGATTGGCAACGGCAACCCGATAGACGTGCGCGCCGTCTCCTAGATATCCGCCAGAAGACGCTCCTTACTCACCTTGCGACCGACGACGTCCCAAGCGGCTTCGATGAAGGCTTCCTTCGACAGAGCCGTGATGCTCGCCGGGGTTGGAAAGGCATCAAGGAAGGCGAAGAACCAGTCGCTGCGTTCCCTCGAAACCGCTCAATCTCGGGAAAGTACAAGGGGAGATAATGCGTCAGGATACGGTGCTGGATCTCGGTCTTTGCTTTGGCAATGGCTTCGTGCGTCTTGGATAGCTCCTGCACGTCGTTTATCCCGGCCCTGAGCGGGTCATGGTAACGTTGCGTCGCGCCGATCCGTAGCATGTGAAGGATGACCTGGGCATCGCGCGGATCGTTCTTGTCCCAGCCGTTGTGCAGCGCTTCCCGGGTCCTGGCGAGCGCCATCGACGAGACAAGCCGGACGTCGAAGCCGGCTTCGATCAGGCGCCAAGCGATGGGACGGTGATAGTTGCCGGCCGCCTCGAAGGCGCAGATCACCGGCTTGCCATAGGCTCTCAGCGTCTCGATCAAGCGGTCGTGCTCGGCACGCGTGTTGAGAACGGATAAGCGCCGCCGTCGCTTATGATTAGGCGCCTCGATCGGCACTTCGTTGCGGACCTTCGCAATATCGATGGCTACCAACAGGGCGTCCGTGGGGATAGGCTGTCGATTGGTCATGGCCGGTCTCTCCGGAATGGGGCTTGAACACCAGCATTCTAGAGACGCCCTGACCGGCCATGGCCGCCTCGAGCGGCGCGCGCCTGCTGTTTGGAAACAGCGCGCGCCGCTGGCTCGGCGACTTCACCAAACTCCCTCCGAAGGTGCTACGGCATTCAGTTCACCAAGCGCGAAGGCACGGAAGCCTATTGGGTCATTCCCTTTGATCGCTTGTGTGACGCTCTCGGCATCGCGCACCGGCTGACCAAGATCAACCATCCCTGGACCAACGGTCAGGTCGAACGCATGAACCGGACAATCCGGACAATCAAGGAAGCCACTGTGAGGCGAAATTACGACCAGTCACACGACCATCTGAAACAACATCTGCACACGTTCTGATGGTCTACACCTTCGCCAAGCGCCGCAAAACCCTCAAAGGCGTGACGCCCTATGAACACATCTGCAAAATATGGACGAATGAACCACAACGCTTTACTGTAAATCCGTTCCAGCACAACGTGGGACTAAACACCTGGCTCAATTAACCAATTATGGCTATGCCCCGCCACGAACAGAAAAGGCTATTATGCACTTGACATAACGAAAAAGTTAGTGCATTGGTTCGTGACATAGGAGATTTTCCATGTCCACGAATCTCACCGATCGGTAGTGGGCCAGTTTGAATAAGGCAGGCGAAATTCGCCCTGGAAGGATGGCGCCAGTTGCTCCATAATAGCATCATGGCCGAAAAGCACCCCAAACGCCCGCGCGATCTAAACCAATGGGCGAAACGCATGGTCGATATTGCGACCGGCGCGGCCAGCGATCGCGAGCCAACGCCAGAGGAACAAGGCAAGGACCCCGCGGCGGTTGCCTTAGGTAAACGGGGCGGCGCCAAAGGCGGCCGTATGCGCGCCAGCCGATTGACGCCTGAGCAACGCGCGGAAGCCGCTAGACTTGCGGCTCAGGCACGATGGCGAAGGAAACCAGATTAGGCGGCGGCATCCTCGCCTGCTTCGTGCTCGGCAAGGTCCATCGTGAAGTCGAATACCATCTGAATTGGCTCTTCGTTTGGGTGCGTATCATTGTAGCTGTCAACGTCAATTTTCAACTGATGGCAATCCCAAAAAATGCGCTTTCGGTTTTGCTGAAATGACATCTGCATGTCGGATCGCGGCATTGTGCGGATATCGTCCCAGAGCGTCAGTTGTTCGCCGCTCACATATTTCTGGACAGGATGGAGCAAGCGAACACGCCGACCTTTCGTATCGACAAAATATTCCTGGCGCATCGCGTCGGCTAAATCCGCTGCGCATTTGTTAATAGCGGCAGCCGCCGGAAGCTCCCAACGGCCTGTTTGGATCGCCCATGCCGCAATCGTTTTAGTGGATGCGGGCCACGGCTCAGCCGTTAGGCGGTAATCTTCGACGATTTTCTGCATCTGCTTCCAATAGCCAACCATATTTTACTCCTTACAGTTCCACTGTTCGGCCATAACCGTCGGTCAATGCGGTGCGGATGATGATGTGCTTTACTTTAGCTTGATATTTCTTGAACAAATCCCATCGTTCAAGCCGCTTCTGTAGTTGTCCTGCGACTATTCCAGGATGCCTTTTGATGAGACGAGAGAATCCAATCAAAGGTTGATACGCATACAATGGATGATGCCGAGCAATGAAATCATCCATTTTCTTGACGGGCACACAAAAGTCGCCAGCAGCGAAATTTGCAGCCTTTTCGCTTTCTATATCGTCGTTGGCTCCGTTCTCAAATTCATCAATGATGACTGCGGTTCTGCCGTCCCCTCGAAGTACGTGCTCAATCTCATGGCGAAGATTGAACCAAAAACGATCGATCTGACCGCCGCCTTTGAGGGACAGGCCAATTACGGGGCTTCGATTTTTGTCTAGCCAGAAACAGACCCCGTCTATTTTGGCGCCCGGAATTGGTTCAACTATTACAAATCGAACGCCGCACGCGGTTAGGATGCGCGGCACATGTCGTATTTCTTCTGGCTCGGTCATAAGCAATTCAAGCTCGCCCAATGCATTTCGCAATCTGGTTTCAGAGTATTTTCGCACGTTCAACGCAGAAGCAAGCTGATGTACCCTAAATAGCCATGCGGCTTGTACCGACGAAAGCTCTTCCAAGTAATTCCGGCGCGCCGAGTGATCAAATATAATAGGATCGTCCAAAGATGATATCCGGAAAAAGGCAAGGACATTACGCTCTAAATCGTCATAGGACTGACCGGGTCTGACCCAGCCTCGTTTCATCATTTCTCGTACTGGAAATTTCTGACGCAACCGCGCTTCACGCCCAATCCGGTCGGCAATCGGGGGTGCGGTTGCAAGCTGATATACCGTTTCGAGATTGATCCAGTGCTCTGGAGTAGTGTCGAGAGCGGCGGCAAGCTCCCTAGCGGCGTCCATGGTGATCGGTCTCTTGCCTGCGATGATTTCGCTGATCATTCGCCCAGGACGCCCAATGATTTCGGCAAGTTCACCTTGAGTCCAGCCCCGCGCTTCAAGGGCGTCTTGTAGGGCTTTCCCAGGCAATAATCCGTTGTCCACCATCGCAAACCCCCAGTGATTCGGATGGGTAACACAGATTTTATTTTCTTGGAAGTACATTTTACGGAAAATGTAAAAATGACTTGACGTGCTAATACGAGTATGCATAATGGTCAGTATGAACAAGCTGACCAGAGACGAACGCTCCCGCATCCTTCACCTTCTGTGCGAAGGAAGCTCCATTCGCGCCATTACGAGGATGACCGGCGCCAGCAAGACGACGGTGACGAAGCTGGTTGTCGATGCCGGAACGGCCGCGGCCTGGTATCAGAGCCGCACGTTTCGCAACCTTTCGTGTAAGCGACTTCAAATTGATGAAATCTGGGGCTTCGTCGGCGCAAAGGCCAAGAATGCCGATCCCATATTGAAGGCGGCCGGGCTGGCCGGCGACGCATGGCTTTGGATGGCGACCGATGCAGAAACGAAACTAGTTCCGTGCTGGCACATTGGCGGCCGTGACGGGGGCGCGGCGATGGAATTTATTGACGATTTGGCGTCATGTCTCGCAAACAGGGTTCAAATCACAACAGACGGGCATAAGGCATATTTGGACGCGATCGATATGGCCTTCGGCGGCCAGGTCGATTACGCCATGCTTGTGAAGCTCTATGGCCCATCATTGGAAGGTGATCGGCGCTATAGCCCCGCCGAATGCACCGGAGCTATCAAGACGCCAATCCAAGGCCATCCTGATCTAAAGCACGTCAGCACGTCCTATGCGGAGCGGAACAATCTCAACGTTCGAATGCACTCAAGACGCATGACGCGATTGACGAATGCGTTTTCGAAGAAGATGGAAAACCACGCTCACGCGATGGCGCTTCACTTTCTGTATTACAATTTCGTGCGCATCCATCAGACGCTTCGCACAACGCCAGTAATGGCGGCTGGCGTGACGAAGCGCCTTTGGGAAATGACGGATGTTGTGGGCGTGCTTGAGGCGTGGGAGGCTCAGGAAAAGCACTCATGACCCGCAGAATAACATTGTACGCCTGCGGGCAATCTTTAGAATTTGCCGGGATCTCGCCAATATGGCAGTAATCGGCAGGGACTTGGGCCAGCCATGAAAAAAATAGCATTGTTCAATCACAAGGGAGGCGTCGGCAAAACGACTCTCACGATCAACATTGCGGATGCGCTCGCCGACGCCGGGAAAACGGTGTTGATTGTAGATGCTGATCCGCAGTGCAACATTACGTCGTTTTATATTGACGAGCCTTCGCTTGAGAAATTGCTTGGTGAATCTAACGAAAATGGTTCGGATGCTACGCTATGGTCGGCTGTGAAACCGGTCGTACAAGGGCGCGGAGGGATCGTTGAAATACCTGAGTGGAAGGTCGAATCGCGCGAGATCTATTTGCTTCCTGGCGATGTTTTGCTTTCTGACTATGAGGAAGAATTGCCTGAAGCCTGGACCCAGTGCTTTGCTAGACGCACACGGGGGTATGACGTCACGACTGCGTTAGCAAGGGTAGCTACCAGAACGGCAACGAAAATCAACGCCAATGTGATCCTGTATGATGTGGGTCCAAATGTTGGCGCGCTAAATAGGGCTATTCTTCTAGACTGCGATTACTTTATCACCCCGGTCGCCGCTGACCTCTTCTCTCTGCGCGCTCTTACTACCGTCGGGCGATCAGTTGCAAAATGGATCAAAGACTGGACTACAGTGAGAGGCTTGGCGTCTGCCGCCGATAAGACAAATCTTCCTCTTGGGCGCCCTAATTATCTCGGCTACATCACGTCTGCATATAAGATCAATACTGGGAAAAGCGCCGCAAACCCTCACGCTGATTGGGAGAAGAAAATCGCCCCGCGTGTCCGCGACAGAATCATCGAAGACCTAAAGGCCGTCGATCCGACACTAGATCCCACAAAATGGAAACAAGCTAGGCGGCATCAAGCATTATCAAAGCTTGGCGGCGTCAGCGCAGCAGCACGGTGTTGCTATCGGCAAGCTCCATGGTCTCATCAATCCTGGCCATACCGGAGCGATCAACGATGCTAGAACAGACTTTGCAGAGCTAACCAAAGAAATCATAAAACGGACAGGGATCTAGGAGCTGCCTTATTCAAACTGGCCCACTACCCACCGATCCAATCTTTCACGACGAAGACAAGGCCCGCGCGCATTTCGAGGCGATCCGCTGGCCCGATGGCAAGCCTATCTGCCCGCATTGTGGCGTTATCGGGCAGGCGACGCTTGTTCATGGGAAATCGCACCGTCCAGGCATGTATCAGTGCAATGCTTGTCGAGAGCCTTTCACGGCCATGATCGGCACCGTTATGGAGTCGAGCCATATTCCCATGATCAAATGGGCGCTCGCCTTTCATTTGATGGCATCGAGCAAGAAAGGCTATTCGGCGCACCAGCTTATGCGCACGCTTGGGCTTGGCTCCTATCGCACGGCTTGGTTCATGGCGCATCGCATTCGTGAAGCGATGTTTGTTCCCGATCCTGAGCCGTTCGGCGGGAAAGACAAAGTGGTCGAAGTCGATGAAACTTTCATCGGCAAGCCTGAGTCTATCTTCGTGAGCGGCAAGGGCTGGCAGGATAAGCGCGGGACAGCAACGAAGCGCAAGGTTATGACATTGGTCGAGCGCGGTGGTCGCGCAAAATCTTTCAAGGTCAAAGACCTCGATATCAAAACCATCAACAAAGTGCTGTGGCGCGTCAATCATTCGGAAGGCGAATATGTTCGTGGCGACGTGACAACAAACACGGTCGAGGGGTTCTTCGGTATCTTCAAGCGCGGGATGACCGGCGTCTATCAGCATTGCGGCGAAACCCACTTGCAGGCTTATTTGAATGAATTTGATTTCCGCTATTCGAACCGCGTAAAACTTGGAGTTGACGACGCCGAGCGGACACGGCGCGCGATTAAGGGAGCGGAAGGCAAGCGGCTGACGTATAACCCAGCTCGTTCAGCGCAATCGGATCGAGTGGTTTAAGCAGAACCGCGCCAAGGTCAGGGCGATTTTGGCTTTGATCGAGGAACTTTTCTGACTCGACTCTCGCGCTGCGCTATTGCACGCTCGCTCTTTCCGACGTACTCCTTGAGCGGCTTTGGCGGCGTATTGAGGGCTCGCCGGATTGCATTGTCGCGGCGAATTACCGTTTCCTCTTCGCTAAACTCGTGGCCGTCAGCGTCAGAATGATTTCGATTTGATCCCATGGGCGAAGACCCGTCGTTTGATTTAACCCGGCCAACATTGCCCGAGAATTATCTAATCGCAATAGGCAACGTTAGCTACATGTGGGGGCTCCTAGAGTCGATTATGGAACTCGCCATATCAAAACTATCCGGGCCACGAGATAGCGATCCGAGATCAGCCGTGATGATCGCTCATATGTCATGGCCGCAACGAATGGACGTCCTAGAAACTCTCGTGATTCTTCTTGCGCCTGAATATAAATATCTTTCTAGATTCCAAGAGGTAAAACCCAAGTTGAAAAAAGCGCAGAATGGGCGAAACCGTATAATCCATGCAAAGTGGGGCTACATGACGGGAAAGTCCATATTTCTAAGCTTTTGGCGCGCGGCAAACTCGAAACTTCAATTGATCCGATTTATGTTTCAGATATAGAGTCAATCCGCAGCGATATTGGGAATGCCGGCAGTGACCTTCTTAAGCTTATCCTGAATAAATAACGCATCTGAATATGCTTTGAAACGGGCAGCCACAAACGTTTCAAGCGCTTCCTGATCAGTTCCGCCAGACTCAAACACTCTTAGCGGCGAGAGCCCCTATCCCGCTACAACAAATGCTAAGGTAAGTCTCTATTACGATTTCTAGCGGGGATTTTTCCTTGATAGATTCGCCGGCCTGTCCCGCGTCATATTTGTCCTCGTTATGTCAAGTGCATAA
>Ga0207108_1015_pt2 | contig 22300 bp, 7 predicted proteins | sample Alteio_BWMinHeat_76_FD_153562 | JGI IMG/M metagenome (GOLD analysis project Ga0207108, IMG submission 153562) | Enriched cells from forest soil in Barre Woods Harvard Forest LTER site, Petersham, Massachusetts, United States -... | ecosystem: Environmental > Terrestrial > Soil > Temperate forest >...
GTTGTGGCGGCGATGGTCACGGCAGTGCCCGCCGTACATGTCAGTACGTTGCTCGTAATGGAGCAATTCACGGTCCCGCCGATGCCGACGGCGCCCGACATGCTGGCCGAGCCGTAGCCGATACCGGTGCTGGGCAGGTTATCCGTGAGAATCGTGGCCCCGTTGGCGAAGTTCGCTGCTGCGTTCCCGCTGTTGGCCAAATGGATCTTCCAGGTCCAGGGGCTCCCCTGGATACCGACCCCGCTCACGTTGTTACTCTTCACCGCCGTCAGGTCCGGAGCGGTGACAGTCACCGTGTCGCTGCACGCGTTGTTGCTCTTGTTGCTCTCCGCAACCACGTTGCTGGGATCTACAGCGCACGCTCCGCCGGTGGGATTCGCAAAGGTCCCGATCGCGGTCGGAGTCGCCGTGAAGCTCACGTCGAACGAACCGCCCGCGCCGATCGACGACGCCCCGCTCGAGGAGCACGTCAACGTGTTGCTCGCAATCGCGCAATTGATGGTCCCGGTGATACCGGCAGCGTTCGACATGCTGGCCGAGCCGTAGCCGATGTTGGTTGACGGCAGGTTATCCGTGAGAACCGTGTTCCCGTTGGCGAAGTTGGCCCCCGTGGTGCCGCTATTGGCCACGTGGATCTTCCACGTCCAAGGGGTACCCAGCGTTGTGGCGTTGCCGACGTTATCGGTCTTCACCGCCGTCAGGTCCACCGAGGTAACCGTCACCGTGTCGCTACAGGAGTTGTTGCTCTTGTTGCTTTCCACAACTACGTTTCCAGGATCCACGGCGCACACTCCGCCCGTGGGATTCACGTAGCTCCCGGTCGCAGTCGGGGCGTTGACAGGGAAGCTCACGTCGAACCCGCCCGTCGTGGCCGCGATCGTCACCGCGGTGCCCGCCGTACAACTCAGCGTGTTGCTCGAAATCGAGCAATTGACGGTCCCTGCGATACCCGAGGCGTTCGCCATGCTGGCCGTGCCGTAGGTGATGTTCGTGCTCGGCAGATTGTCCGTCAGAATCGTGCTTCCGTTGGCGAAATTAGCAGCCACGCTGCCGATGTTGCCCACGTGGACCTTCCATGTCCAACCGGTCCCAAGGTTGACGGTTCCGCCGACGTTATCGGTCTTCACCGCCGTCAGGTCGGCCGAATTTACGTTCACCGTGTCGCTGCACGAGTTGTTGTTCTCGTTGCTTTCCGTTATCACGTTGTTCGGATCCACGGTGCACACTCCGCCCGTGGGATTGGCATACGACCCAGCCACGCTGGCCGTAGCCGAGAAGCTCACGTCAATGGAACCGGCCGCGGCGATCAACGTTGTTCCGACCGCCGTGCACGTCAGCGTGTTGGTGGCGATGACGCAACTGATGGTCCCTCCCGTGATGCCCGAAGCGTTCGACGTGCTTGCCGAACCGTAGGCGATGTTCGTCGACGGCAGGTTGTCGGTTAGAACGATCGCCCCGGTGCTGAAAGTCGCCGGCGCGTTCCCGATATTGGCCAGGTGGACCTTCCAAGTCCATGGAACGCCCGACGCGCCGTTCCCGCTTACGTTATTGCTCTTCACGGCCGTCAGGTCCGGAGCCGTAACCACAACCGTGTCGCTGCACGAGTTGTTGCTCTTGCTGCTCTCCGTTACCACGTTCAACGGATCGACCGCGCACACCCCTCCTGTCGGGTTCGCAAAACTCCCGATCGCAGTCGGAGTCGCCGTGAAGCTCACGTCGAACACCCCGGTTGTGGCGGCGATGGTCACGGCAGTGCCCGCCGTACATGTCAGTACGTTGCTCGTAATGGAGCAATTCACGGTCCCGCCGATGCCGACGGCGCCCGACATGCTGGCCGAGCCGTAGCCGATACCGGTGCTGGGCAGGTTATCCGTGAGAATCGTGGCCCCGTTGGCGAAGTTCGCTGCTGCGTTCCCGCTGTTGGCCAAATGGATCTTCCAGGTCCAGGGGCTCCCCTGGATACCGACCCCGCTCACGTTGTTACTCTTCACCGCCGTCAGGTCCGGAGCGGTGACAGTCACCGTGTCGCTGCACGCGTTGTTGCTCTTGTTGCTCTCCGCAACCACGTTGCTGGGATCTACAGCGCACGCTCCGCCGGTGGGATTCGCAAAGGTCCCGATCGCGGTCGGAGTCGCCGTGAAGCTCACGTCGAACGAACCGCCCGCGCCGATCGACGACGCCCCGCTCGAGGAGCACGTCAACGTGTTGCTCGCAATCGCGCAATTGATGGTCCCGGTGATACCGGCAGCGTTCGACATGCTGGCCGAGCCGTAGCCGATGTTGGTTGACGGCAGGTTATCCGTGAGAACCGTGTTCCCGTTGGCGAAGTTGGCCCCCGTGGTGCCGCTATTGGCCACGTGGATCTTCCACGTCCAAGGGGTACCCAGCGTTGTGGCGTTGCCGACGTTATCGGTCTTCACCGCCGTCAGGTCCACCGAGGTAACCGTCACCGTGTCGCTACAGGAGTTGTTGCTCTTGTTGCTTTCCACAACTACGTTTCCAGGATCCACGGCGCACACTCCGCCCGTGGGATTCACGTAGCTCCCGGTCGCAGTCGGGGCGTTGACAGGGAAGCTCACGTCGAACCCGCCCGTCGTGGCCGCGATCGTCACCGCGGTGCCCGCCGTACAACTCAGCGTGTTGCTCGAAATCGAGCAATTGACGGTCCCTGCGATACCCGAGGCGTTCGCCATGCTGGCCGTGCCGTAGGTGATGTTCGTGCTCGGCAGATTGTCCGTCAGAATCGTGCTTCCGTTGGCGAAATTAGCAGCCGCGCTGCCGATGTTGCCAACGTGGACCTTCCATGTCCAACCGGTTCCAAGATTGACGGTTCCGCTGACGTTATTCGTCTTCACCGCCGTCAGATCGGCCGAATTTACGTTCACCGTGTCGCTGCACGAGTTGTTGCTCTCGTTGCTTTCCGTCACCACACCGAGGGGATCCACGGCGCAGACTCCGCCCGTGGGATTGGCATACGATCCGGCCACGCTGGCCGTAGCGGTGAAGCTCACGTCTACCACCCCGGTGGTCGCCGCAATCGTCACCGGGTCGCCGTTGGCCATGCAGCTCAGAATGTTGCTCGAAATCGTGCAAAGCATTGGCCCAGTGACGCCGGACGCTCCCGACGTACTCGGCGAACCGTAGACGATGTTCGTCGACGGCAAGAAATCAGTCAGAATCGTCTGCCCGCTGGCGAAGGTCGCCACTGCGTTGCCGATATTGGCCAGGTGGACCTTCCACGTCCAGGGGACTCCCGAGGTGCCGTTCCCCGAGACGTTGTTGCTCTTCGTAGCCGTCAGGTCCGGAGCGGTGACCGTCACCGTGTCGCTGCACGAGTTGTTGCTCTTGTTGCTCTCCGTCACCACGTTGTTGGGATCCACCATGCACGCTCCGCCGGTGGGGTTCGCAAAGGTCCCGATGGCGGTTGGAGTCGCGGTGAAGCTGACGTCGAACGCCCCGGTGTTGGCGGCGACGGTAACGGCAGTGCCCGCCGAGCATGTCAGCACGTTGGCCGTGATGCTGCAATTTACGGTCCCGCCGATGCCGCCCGCGCCCGAAATATTGGCCGAGCCGTAGTTGATGCCGGTCGACGGCAGGGTATCCGTAAGAATCGTGGCGTTCATGGCGAAGTTCGCCACAGCGGTACCGGTGTTCGCAACGTGGACCTTCCAGGTCCAGGGCGTCCCCAGCGTGGTGGCGTTGCTCACGGTATCTGTCTTCAACGCCGTCAGGTCGGGAGCGGAAACCGTCACCGTGTCGCTGCACGAGTTGTTGGCCTCGTTGCTCTCCGCAACCACGTTCGCCGGATCCGCGGCGCAGACGCCGCCTGTGGGGTTCGCGAAGCTGGTTCCCCCGGTCGGCGTTGCCACGAAGCTCACGTCGAAGGAGCCGCCCGCGGCGAGCGAGGCCGAGCCACCGGTCGCGGGACACGCCAGCACGTTGCTCGTAATCGTGCAAGTGAACGTCCCGGTAATGCCGGCCGGGTTCGACATGCTGGCCGTGCCGTAGCCGATGTTGGTGGACGGCAGGTTATCCGTCAGAATCGACTGGGCGGTAGCAAAATTGGCCGGGGCGTTGCCGACGTTGGCGACGTGGATGGACCACGTCCAATTGCCACCCAGCGTGATGGCGCCGCTCACGTTATTCGTCTTGACGGCGGTCAGGTCGGGAGCGGTGACTGTTACCGTATCGCCGCAGGTGTTGTTGCCCTCGTTAGATTCCGTGACAACTCGTCCGGGATCGACTAAACATGGATTTCCGTTAAACTTGAGCACCCGGCTGTTGGCCAAGTCCGCCACGTAGAGGTTGCCGCTGGGGTCTATTCCGGCGCTGACGGGGAGGTTGAGGCTGTTAGCGCTGACCCCACCATTGTTCGCGGTGTTAGTCGTGAAATTGCCACCCTGCCCGTAGACAACGGTAGCCGTGGTGCTGCCCGCTGGATAATACAGCACCCTGCTGTTGAGAACGTCGGCCACGTAAAGGCTGCCGCTGCTGTCCAATGCGACACCCTGTGGGTTATCGAGACTACTAGCGCTAATCCCGCCATTGTTCACTGTGCCGGTGGTGAAGCTTCCGCCCTGCCCGTAGACCCGGGTAGCTGTTGTGCTGGCCGCCGGAAAGTACAACAATCGGTTGTTGCCAAAATCGGACACGTAGAGGTTACCGGTGCTATCTACCGCGACGCTATTTGCGAGGCTGAGGCTGTCAGGGCTGATGCCGCCATTGTTCGAATTGGCAGTGGTGAAGCTGCCGCCCTGCCCGTAGACCCGCGTGGCCGTAGTGCTGCCCGCTGGATAGTACAGCACGCGGCTGTTTGTATTGTCGGCCACGTAGAGGTTGCCACTGTTGTCCAACGCGACGCCGATTGGGCTATTAAGGCTGTCAGCGCTGATCCCTCCATTGTTCGCGGTGTTTGTGGTGAAGCTGCCTCCCTGCCCATAGACCCGCGTGGCCGTGGTGCTGCCCGCTGTATAGTACAGGACACGGTTGTTTTGGTTGTCGGCCACGTAAAGATTCCCGCTGCTGTCCACTGCGACGCGACGTGGGCTGCTCAGGCTGTCCGCACTAATCCCGCCTTTGTTCGCCGTGTTGGTACTGAAGCTGCCGCCCTGCCCGTAGACCCGAGTCGCTGTAGTGCTGCCCGCTGGATAATACAGCACCCGCTGGCCGTTAGCGTCGGCCACGTAGAGGTTGCCGTTGCTGTCCGATGCCACACCCGCTGGGTTGTCGAGGCTGTTAGCACTGATCCCGCCATTGTTCGCAAAGGCGGTAGTAAAGCTGCCGAGCTGCCCGTAGACGACATCCGCGGTGCTATCCGGAGGCGGCGGGTTCGTGAAGAACCCGATGGCCGTCGGAGTCGCCAGGAAGCTCACGTCGACCGTCGCGGCCTGAGGGATCGTCACCGTTCCGCCGTTCGCGGTACACGTCAGGACACTGGTCGTGATCGAGCAAAGAATGGGCCCGGTGACGCCGCCCGCTGGAGTTGTAGTGACCGAGCCGTAGCCGATGTTCGCGGTCGGCAGATTGTCCGTCAGAATCGTCTGCCCGGTGGTGAAAGTCGCCGTTCCGTTGCCGCCGTTGGCGAGATGGATATTCCAAGTCCACGGAGTGCCCAGGAAAGTCGCGCCGCCGACGTTATCCGTCTTGACGGCCGTCAGGTCCGGAGCCCTAACCGTCACCGTGTCGCTGCAACCGTTGTTGGTAAAGTCGCTCTCCACGGGCACGTGTCCCGGATTCACCGCGCACACTCCGCCCGTGGGATTCGCATACGTCCCGATCGCCGTCGGGGTCGCCAGGAAGCTCACGTCGATCGACCCCGGCGCGGCGATCGAAACCGCCCCGTTCGCCGTACATGTCAGCGTGTTGCTTGCGATCGCGCAACTGATACTCCCCCCGCCGATGCCCACTGGGCTGGACGTGCTGGCCGCGCCGTAGTCTATGTTGGCCGACGGCAGATGATCCGTCAGAATGGTGGCCGCATTGGCGAAATTCGCCGGCCCAGTGCCGCTGTTGGCCAAGTGGACCTTCCAGGTCCAATTGCCGCCCAGCAAGGCGGCGTTGCCGACGTTGTCCGTCTTGACCGCCGTCAGGTCGGGTGCGGTGTTGGTCAGGTTGAACGTGGCGTGCGGCGCGGGACCGGCAGCAACATCCACCGTGTAGGCGCCCGCGATGCCGTTCGCCGTAAATGTGCCCGGATTGGCGACCCCGCTCCCATCCGTGGTTATAGTGGCCGTCGATGATGGACCGGGGAACGTCCCGCTCTGTCCGCTCCCACCGGCCACTGCCGTGAATATCGCCGAGGAGTAACTCGGAATCACTACGTTGCCCGCGTCCTTCACCGTCACCGCCAGGCTGTTGAACGCCGTATTGATCAGCGCCGACTGGGTCGCGTTGGGGGGATTGGTGACGACGATCGACGCCGGGACCTGTACCACCGTAATGTTGTCCGGCGCCGACGTATCGTTCCCGGTGTAACTGGCCAGCTCGCCGCCGCCCGAAATAGTGGCGCTGGCGCTGACGTTTACGGCCGAATTCGCCGGAATGTTGACCAGAAGGTCGAGTTCGGTGTAGTCCCCGACACCCGAAATCTGCTCATGGTCTGTGCAGGTCACCACATTGTTGAGAGCGCCGCACGTCCAGACGTTGCCGGCGCTGCTTGCGGTGTTGAGCGTCCAGTTCGACGGCGTGTTCGGGAGTGTCGCCACAACCGTTGTCGTCCCGCGCGTCTTGCTCCCCGCAATGATGTTATGAGCCGTAACTTTGAGCGTTGCGGTAGAGCCCTGTGTAAACGTATCCGTGTGTGAAACCGACACTGTAACGTCCGGCGCCGGATCGACGGTGATGACAAGCGTGTTCGAGTCGACGCCCGTTGTGATAGCGCTCCCGGTAAGCGTGGCCTTATTGTTGACCGTGGCGGGCGCTGTCGCTGTCGGGCTTACATTGAAGTTGATTGTCAGGGGATCGAAGCTGTTCCCCGGCGCAATGAATTCGGTGCTGCTGCAACTGATGGTCTGCCCGGAAGGCGCGCCGCAGGTCCAGCTCGTGCCGCTGCCGCCGGTCGGCGTCAACCCTGCGGGGAAGACATCGGTAACCACCAGTGGGATGGCCCCGCCCGCCGATCCCGGTCCGGCCTGGTTGCTCACGGCGACCGTTATCGAATCGCCCGTATCGCCCTGGACAACGTGTAGACCGTTCGGCCCTTTGACCGCGGTCAGCGTTGGCGGCGTCTCCGTGAAATTTACGCACCAGCCGTTAGTGGGGCCGCTGTTGTCGGCGTGGATGAACTGGTTGAAATACAGGCTCCAGGTGCCGTTTCCATCCGCCGCGCCGTATGTGTTCGTGAACGTGAACGCTCCCCTGGTCGCGGGGAATTGGTAGGGCCCGGCCGGCAGCGTGTAGAAGCCGTCTCCGGAAGAGAAGTACGTGTCGCTCCCCGTGCCGTTGTTATAACTGGTCGGCTTATAGGAACCAGGTCCGAAGGCGGACTGCGGCACAAGACCGGCCGCGCTGTCTTTGAAGATGTAGTCCCCTTGGGCAAGGATGGTGTTGCTCGCCCCTGTTTGCGAGAAGAAGCTCAGGGTGTTGGCGTTCGCCCCCCCCGGACCCACCAGCAAAGACGAGATGTAGTTGCTTTGCGTGGAGGATGTGAAGTAGTTCTTGAGCGTTACTCCGACGGTCTGAGGAATACCGGGAAGAGTGGTGACGAAAATATTCGACGGGTTCGGGGTGGCCTCGCCGATATTGAACGGCCCGCCCGAGCCGGCCGGGATCAGAATCAAGCCCGTATTGCAGAACGACACCGTGTTCAAAGTGGGGCTGGAGCCGGTGATCGTCGAATTATTGTCAATGCGTTGCTTCACCGACTGGTTGCTGGAATTGAACGAGCCTGAGTTAAAGGTTGCCAGGATGATGTGATCGCCTTCCAAGAGCGAGCTGGTGATGAAGGTGGCTACACCCGATCCGTTGACGTTGACCACGTTATTGCCGGAAACCGTACCCGCCGGCGCCGATCCGTTTTCCGTAAACGTCACGGTTCCGGAGGTGATCGGATTATTCGACCCGTCCTTCACCGTCGCCGTGAACGTTACGGCAACGCCGGAACGCGCCGGATTATGGTTCGACGTGATGGTGGTGGTGCTGGGATTCCCGGTGTTGAGGGTAAACGTGAGGCACCAGCCGCCGGAAAGCGTGACGTTCGATCCCGAGCCGCCAGCGTCATAGAGATACAGCAACCATTCACCCCCGGTTGCGCCGTTAAACGCCTGGGCCAAGGTGAATGAGGGCGTGGTGGGTTGCGCCTGATTGAATGTGCCCGGAGGCTGCGGATTGGGAGACGGCGCCGCCCCGAACGTGTCCGTTGTATTGTGGGCGTCCGTGGGCTCGTAGAGAAAACTATTTGGAAACGCGCTATTGATCGGCGCGGAGGGATTGTTATCCGCTATGGTTCCGTTGACCGACCCCTGACTCGCCGAGAATCCCACGTGCGATAGAAAATCCAGGTTCTGGGCGCCGGGCGCAACCAGAAGGAATTGGGCCGCGCCGAGTCCGGTCGGCCCCTGGTAGCCGTTCAGGTTCACCGCCACATTGGCAACTGTATTGCTAAGGGTAGGTACTTCGAGGTAGGAAGGATAAATTAACTGGTTGCCGGGTATGCCCGGAGCAAAGAGAGAGTCCGTGTTGCAGTATTGATTCGTGGTGGGATTGGTGGCGTGGAATTTGACGAGTTGGATGAAGGTCGGGCTGGTGCTTTGGCCGAAACCACTCCCCGGCGTGTAGGCGGCGACAATCGGACGATTGCCCTGGGAAGTGAACGAGTGGGTGCAGGTTGCGACGCTATTTTGGCCGGAGTTGCTCAGAGCCTGCGAATCGCAACCGATGGAAGCGCCGTTATCGGTGAAAGCCACGCTGCCGGTGGGGTTGCCATTACCACCCGATGAAACGGTCGCGGTCAAGGTAACCGAATTGTTGGGGCTGGTTGTGAACGACGGGTTCAGGTTGGACGAGACGGTAGTGGTGGTGCCGACCGCCGCGTTCGTGGTCAAAACGATGTCCCAGCTCGCGAAGCTGACTGGGTCGCCTTGGAAATCCTCGAGATAGAGCTTCCAGGTACCTGCGGCCGTCAGGCCCTGAAACACACCGCCGTTGGCGGCGACGCTGCCCATCTTCTTGTTTCCGTTCACAAAACTGTTGCCGGCCCCAAAGAAATTGGGAGTTCCAATGGTGATATAGCTGTGGGGACTGGCTTCTTGAGAGTTCGGCTCCCAGACGGGATTTCCGCTGCCGGGCAGCGGCGACCCATATGGGGGGAGAATACCGCCGTCCTGGAACGTCAGGGTGGTGTAGTTCACACCGGAACCACCATCTGAGCCGTCTCCGGCGCCGCCAAAAATCTCCATATTCGTCCCGCTGGGAGCCTGGAGCACCAGGCCTGTCGCTAGCAGACTGTTGAGAGTGCCGGAGGTGCTCGAAACCACGCTGTGAAGAACGATCTTGATGGTCGCGACCGTCCCAGTTACTGTGTTGGGTACGGTGATCGTGGAGGGGTAAGGGCTTGCCGCGCTTGCGGTGGGGAAGTTAGATGGCGTAGCCGTGCTCGAATTGTTCGAAAACGTCTGCTGCGCGTGGCCCACCCCGACCGCCGCGGCGAGCGCGAGCGTCAACATCCCAACCGACCGGAACCCACGATGCAACATATCGATTCCTCACCAAACGATCCACGATCCCACGTAGGGCAAATTTTAAGGCTTCGCCGTAGTTTATCATACAAAACGACATCAAAGCTAGCCCGCTTTGTCCGCCAAATGACATCCGCGTGCGCAACGCTACCTTCGACATCGAGGAATGCAAGGTGGGACAGCCAATCTTGGCCTGCAGTTGGCTTTCCAGCCCAGCCAAGCGTCGAGGCTGCCTGGAAAAACGGTTTGGGCAGGATTACCTCCACATCCTCTTGCCCCGCCGCACGCCGCATACACAATCGGCCGCTGGTTAACACCCTCCCCACCGCCCTCAATGACCAGTTCGCAAGACGGAGTGACGTTCGAGACAACTGAGCGGCATTCGTCCAAAGCCGGCTTTCCACCCGATCGGGAGTTCGGCGCCGTCCCGCCGGCAGTCCGGTCGCCTCCCAGGCAGGGGCTCGGCCACCCGAAAATTTTTCAGATTACCCTTGAAAGATGAGCGGGTTAGTGATATCCTGCTTCAGCAACCCAAAATAATCATAGCGATCTAACCTAGGAGGATGTACGGATGAGCCAGCCATATGTCGGTGAGGTCCGCTTGGTCGGTTTTAGCTTCGCGCCAGCGGGCTGGGCGTTGTGCAATGGAGCGGAACTACCCATCTCCCAATACGAGACTCTCTTTAATTTGATTGGAACCACGTACGGAGGCGACGGCCAGCAAACCTTCGCCGTTCCCGACCTGCAGGGCCGCACACCCATCCACATGGGGTCGAACGGCGTAAACAACTATGTGATAGGAGAGAGTGGGGGCGTGGAGTCAGTCACGCTCAGCCTCACTCAGTACCCCCTTCATAGCCACGCCCTGCTCGCATCCTCTGCCAACGGCAACGCCAACCTTTCTGGGAACAACTTCCTGGCTGCCGGACAAACCATTTACGAGACTACGGCGCCGGCCACTGCCATGAATGCCAATATGCTGCTTCCCAGCGGAGGCGGCAACCAGCCGCACGACAACCTGCAGCCCTACCTGACGCTCACTTGGGTGATCTCGCTGTTTGGCATCTTCCCCAGCCAAACGTAGCCTTCCACCGACGAATCGGAGAACAAAGGAGAAATCGCAATGTCAGAACCATTTTTGGCGCAGTTGATGCTATGTTCCTGGAATTTCCCCCCGAAGGGCTTCGCGCCTTGCAATGGGCAACTCCTGCCCATCAACCAGAATCAGGCGCTCTTCTCGCTGCTCGGAACCACCTTCGGAGGAAACGGGCAGACTAATTTTGCGCTTCCCAACCTGCAGGGGCGGACCCCCGTCTCGTTTGGTAACGGCATTGTTCTGGGGGAGATCGGGGGTCAGGACGCTCACACGCTCATCATCAGCGAAGTGCCCGCCCATAGTCACCAGCTTCAGGCCACCACCACCACCGGAGCCGCCAACAAACCGGGCAATAACATGCTGGCCAACACTACGGGGAACCTCACCATCTACACCGCAACCGCGAACCTTGTGGCCATGAACGCAGCCTCCATCACCAACGCCGGTCAAAGCCAGCCGCATGAGAACCGGCAGCCCTTCCTTACGATGAACTGGGTCATTGCCTTGCAGGGTATCTTCCCGTCGCCAAATTAGAGGAGAATCGAAACATGTCAAATCCATTTGTTGGAGAGTTACGGCTCGTGGGCTTCAACTTCCCACCCAAAGGGTGGGCTTTTGCGCAGGGCCAGCTTCTGTCGATCTCGCAGAACACCGCGCTCTTTTCGTTGCTCGGGACATTCTATGGAGGCGACGGAAAATCGACCTTCGGGCTCCCCAACCTGGAGGGGTCGGTGGCCATCGGACAGGGACAAGGCCCCGGGCTTTCGGAGTACTTTCTCGGCCAGTCGGCGGGCACACAGACGGTGACCCTGCTCGCCTCCGAGACGCCGGGCCATAATCACGTCCTCAACGCCTCCGGGAGCCCGGCGACTCAAACCGCCCCGGCGAATAATGCCACGGGCAACACCGGCACGCTTCTCATTTATTCCACTGCCACTTCGCCGCTCAATCCGATGAACTTTAGTGCCGTCTCCGTGGCAGGCGGCAGCCTTCCGCACAACAACATGATGAGCTACCTGTGCCTCAACTGGGTTATCGCCATGCAAGGCGTCTACCCGCCCCGTACTTGACCCCGCTTCAAATTTGCTAATCTGTTTCTCCGGGCCGGCCGAGAAGGCCGGTCCGCGTCTAGCGCCATGTCTACTCTTGCCGTTCGCCCCGCACTCGTCCAAGACGAGCCGTTCATGTACGACCTTTACTACGCGGTGCGCGCGCCGGAGTTTGCCACCACGGCCATATCGGAGGCGCAGAAACAGGAGATCCTACGCCAGCAGTTCCGCTTGCAGATGGGATCGTATGCGGCGCAATTCCCGAACTCCTGCTATCACATCGTGCTGCTGGACGGAACCCCCGTCGGGAGACTGTGGGTCGCACTGCAGGACGGCGAGTATCACCTTGTCGATATCGCCCTCCTTCCGAATTTGCGCAGCAAGGGGATCGGCTCGGTCCTGGTACAACGCCTGCAGGCCGATGCGCAGCAGGCCAAGCTACCGATCCGGTCGACAGTCTTCCGATTCAATCCCGGTTCGCTGCGGTTCCATCAGCGCAACGGCTTCAAGATCGTCCGAGAAGATCCGATGAATTACTACATGGAGTGGCACCCCGCCCCCCTTCTGTAAGGATGTGGCGTGCGCACTCGTGCGCGCCGCGTTCACACTCATGTGAACGCGTTTTCAATACCCACAAAACGTGTACGCAGGAGTGCGCACACGGCACGCAGGAGTGTGTACGCCACGTCGTTAAGTAGAAACTCCAACCTTTCGTGTCGAAGTCACAGGATTTTTACACTTCTCCCCCGGTTTCGTGATAAACTTTGGATCGTCCCCTAAACTCAAGGAGAGTCCCCACGATGAATGGAACCCGTGTGAGATTTTGCGTCGCCCTCGCCATGTTTGCGGCCACGGCCATGGCACAGACGTTTTCAAGCTCCGATGGCCCCGTGAGTGTCGGTCCTACGACCGGCGGCATCACACCGGCCTCGCCTTATCCCACACAGATCATAGTTCCCAACTCCGTCACCGGGACGGTCACGTCGGTCCAAATCACCCTTCACGGCCTCAATGCCGACGGCAACCTAGGTAGCAGCACCTCGTTTCTCGGAATCGTGTTGATTTCGCCCGACGGCCGCCAGTTCGAGCTTCTGAACGGTCCTAGCGACGCCAGCGAGACCCTCACGAACTTGACGCTCAACATCGCCGACGGAAATGCCAATGCGATGCCGGATCAGTCCAGTCCGTGGCCGGTCCTGACGGGCAATTACAGCGTCAGGCCGTCCTCCTACGGCAGCGCGTTCGCCTATCCCAGTCCCGGACCCGGTTTTCCCTCCCATACCGCCGCTCCCGACGGCACGGGCACGTTCGGCAACGTGTTCACGGGAGCGGTCGCCGCGGGAACGTGGAAGCTCTTCATGGCGGACACGGGCTTCGCCGACGACGTCTCGTTCACCAGTTGGGACCTGATCCTGACCGTTTCCGCCACCTCGACGTCGACCACCACCACGCTTGCCTCCAGTCTGAACCCGTCGTTCACGGCGGCCCCGAACAACTCGGTGACGCTAACCGCGACCGTATCGAGCGGCAGCGGCGCGCCTACCGGAACGGTCGCTTTCAAGGACGGCGTCACCACAATCGCCGGCTGCGGTTCCGCGGTGCTCTCGGCCTCCGGTCCCAACAGCAGTACCGCAACCTGTGTTACTTCCTTCGCGACGGAAGGGAATCATCCTCTGGTAGCCTCCTACGGCGGCGGCGGCAGCTTTCTATCCAGCACTTCTTCGACGGTCAATCAGTTCGTGAAGCATCATTCTACCCTTGTCGGCGCTCAGTACTGCAACACCGCGGCGATCGCTGCTCCAGGACAGGCGAACACGTCTCCCTACCCGTCCGTGGTGAACGTCGGGACCGACACAACCGCCATAGGTAATTCCGTCGCGACGCTTTCGCTGAGTCTCAAGGGCCTGGCGGGTCAGACCGGAACGGGCGCTCTGAAGGCCCTGCTTGTCTCCCCCGGAGGCGCCAACTCGCTGGTCTTCATGTCCGATGCCGGTTTCAGCGCCAACCAGCCCACTGTCGATCTCACTTTCTCCGACACGGGGGCGGGACAGGTACCGCAGAACGGGGTGCTCATAAGCACCACCTATCAGCCGACTTCGTACGATAGTCCCAGCCTCCCATCGCCGCCATCGCCGGCCCCGCAAGTTCCCGGCATGGTTTCCGTAGCGGCTCCGGGCGGCGGAGGCAACTCCAAGACCCTGACGACGGCGTTCAATGGCGCGTCCCCCAACGGCGACTGGTCGCTGTTCCTATTCGACAACGGCGGCACGCAATCGAACGTTACGGTCGCCAATGGGTGGTGCCTCAGCATCACGCCGAACAGCGGCACTCCGACCACTACAACGCTGGTCTCATCCCTGAATCCGTCGCGCTCCGGCAATGCGGTCACCTTTACTGCGACGGTGAAGAATGCCAACACACTGGCTCCCGTGACCATCGGCGCTGTAACATTCACGGAGAACGGCGTCCCGGTCGCCGGCGGACCGGGATCGCCGGTCCCAGTGGACGGTACCGGCCACGCTGCCTTTATGACCAGTTCTCTGGCTGAAGGCGACCACGTTATCGTAGCCACTTACAACGATTCCAGTAACACCTTCAACTTGAGTTTCGCGAGCATCACGCAGCGGAACGACAATAGTCCGGCCACGACGGTCAACGGAAACGTTACGTCGGTTTGCAACCCCGGCTCCATCGCCATTCCCGCAAGCTCCACCAGCCCGCAAGATATTGGCGCGGCAAATCCCAATCCATCGAACATGTTCGTGTCCGGCGTGGTCGGCACAATTAGCAGCGTTAGCGTGTCTCTGACCGGCTTCCATCACCCCGGCCCAAGCAGCGTGACCAGCCTCCTGGTGGGCCCGCAGGATACCAACGCCGCCACGCTCGACTTCTTCTCCGGCGCCGGCGGCCTGAGTCCGCTCAGCCCCGTCAACCTGACGTTCGCCGACAGCGGCGCAACGCTGGTCCCGCAGAATTCGGCGCCGGCGTCGGGCACCTACAAGCCGACCAGTTACTCCTCCAACGATACGTACACCTCCTCTCCCAGCGGCTTCTTCACCTTGCCGGGCGGCCCCTATCAGTACGCCGCCACTACCGGCTCTTCCACGCTTGGCTCGGTTTTCGGCAGCCAGAATCCCAATGGCACCTGGAGCCTTTACTTCAACCAGACGCTGCACGCCAGCGGCGGCGGCGTAAACGGTGGGTGGTGCCTCAACTTCACTTTGATCACGCCCGTGCTGGCCATAACCAAGACCCACTCCGGCAACTTCACGCAAGGCCAGACCGGCGCCACCTATTCCATCACGGTGACGAATAACGGACCTGGAAGCACGGCCGGAGCAGTCACCGTCACCGACACCGTACCCAGCGGATTGACCGCTACTTCCATCAGCGGCACGAACTGGACTTGCACGCAGCCCTCCGGTCCATGTACGCGCGCCGATGCGCTGCCACAGGGCAATAGCTACAATCCCATCACGCTGACCGTGAACGTGGCCGGCAATGCCCCCGCGAGCGTCACCAATACGGCGACGGTTACCGGCGGCGGCGACGGCACCCATAGCGCCAACGATCTTACAACCATCAATCAGGTGGCCGATTTGACCATCGCCAAAACGCACAGCGGCAGTTTCCGCCAGGGCGATGTAGGCGACACCTACAGCATTACCGTTACGAACTCCGGCTCGGGTTCTACTGCCGGGACAGTGACCGTGGTCGATACGCTTCCCTCCGGCTTGACCGCGACGGCGATTAGCGGCACAGGCTGGTCATGCGTGCTCGGTTCGCTGACTTGCACCCGTTCCGACGTACTGGCGCCGGCAGTCGGCTATCCGGCGATCACGCTGACGGTCAACGTCGCAAACAACGCGCCGGCCAGCGTCACCAATAGCGCTACCGTCTCCGGCGGCGGCGAGCTGAATACCGGCAACGATACGGCCAGCGATCCGACCACCATCGTTCAGGTGGCCGACCTGACCGTAGCCAAATCGCACTCCGGCAATTTCCGCCAGGGCGATGCCAGCGACTCCTACAGTATCGTCGTGAATAACATCGGACCCGGACCAACAACCGGAACCGTAACTGTCACCGATACGCTGCCTGCCGGACTCTCGCTCGTCAGTATGAGCGGAACGGGCTGGTCATGCGCGGGGACAACCTGCACTCGCAGTGACGCGCTTGCGTCTAGCTCCAGCTATCCGGCGATCGCGTTGACTGTGAGCGTCGCCAACAATGCACCGGCATCGGTGACCAACACTGCCACGGTTTCCGGAGGCGGCGAGCTGAATACCGGCAACGATTCGGCCAGCGATCCGACCACCATCACGCAGGTCGCCGACCTGACCATAACCAAGTCCCACTCCGGCAATTTCACCGTTGGCGATTCCGCCGATACATACACGATCACCGTAAGCAACGTTGGACCCGGGCCGACCACTGGCACGGTGACCGTCACCGATACCGTACCTTCCGGCCTCACCGCGACCGGGATGACCGGAACCGGCTGGTCCTGCGCCGCGACAACCTGCACCCGTAGCGACGCGCTCGCCTCCGGAGGCAGCTATCCGCCGATTACTCTCACGGTCAGCGTGGCGCTCAACGCGCCCGCTTCCGTAACGAATGTCGCGACCGTCTCCGGCGGCGGCGAACTGAATACCGCCAACGATACCGCGAGCGACCCGACCACCATCGTGCAGACCGTCGCGGTCACCGTCCAAACGAGCCCCACCGGCTTGAGCTTCACCGTCGATGGCAACCCCTACACCACCACTCAAACGTTCCAATGGGTTCCAGGTAGTCCGCACACTATCGCGACTACGTCGCCTCAATCCGGCGGCGTTGGCACGCAGTATGTGTGGCTGAATTGGTCGGATGGCGGCGCCATTTCGCACGGCGTCTCCGGTCCTGGCAGCCCGACCACCTACACGGCAAACTTCCAGCAGCAGTTCCTGCTGACAACAGTGGCGAATCCAGCCTCGGGCGGCACGGTATCTGGCGCCGGCTTCTATAACGCCGGCTCCACCGCAACCGTGACAGCCACAGCGAATGCCGGCTACGTGTTTGTGTCCTTTACAGGAACCACCAGCGCGCCAACGGCGAATCCGGGATCGGTAGTGATGAACGCTCCCACCACCGTGACCGCTAATTTCGTAATACCGACCACCACGGTGGTAAGCGCCGCGTCCGGGGAGTACAGCGATACAACAACCTTGACCGCGACCGTCAGCCCCACCAGCGTAGGCAGTCAGACGATCGCCGGAACCGTGATGTTCACGGTCAACGGCAACGCTGCCGGAACTGCGCCGGTAAACGCCTCGGGCGTGGCTTCAGTGCCTTATAGCGTGCAACTCGCAGCGGGCTCTTATCCCATCACTGCGCAGTTCGTCAGCTCCAATCCCGCGTTCGCAAACAGTGGCGGCGGTAATACGCTTACCGTGACCCGTGAAAGCGCCACGGTCACCCCTTCATCGTCCAATCCGTTCTCGGTGCAGGTGAATACGCCCGGCGGAACTGCCGGGCCCATCACTCTACAGGCCGCCATCGTAGAACTGGCGGACGACTCGACGCAGGGGAATATCAGTAACGCCGTACCGGTGACATGCACCTTGACACCGGTTGTTTCGGCGCCCGTGCTTACTCAAACGGCAACCGTCACGGGAGGCGGAGTGGGTGGCACCCTCACCGCCAGTTGTACCTTCAACAACGTCCCGGTGAACGTGTACGACGTTACGTTCTCGATCGGGGGCAATTTCTATACCGGCGAATCGCCTGTGACAATATTGGCGGTCTTCGACCCATCGGCAGGGTTCACCACCGGCGGCGGCACCATCGTTCACAACGGCGTGAACGCGAACTTCGGATTCAACGCGAAGTACCATAACAACGGTTCGTTGGACGGCAGTCTGGATTACGTGGAGCATCGCTCCTCAGGCGACGTGCATGTCAAGGGTACTGGCGTGCAGTCCTTGTCGATTGTGGGCAATACGGCCGTGTTCGTTGTTCAGGTAACCCTGAACGGCGTTGCCGGCTACACGGCCCAGGTGACCGTCACCGACAATGGAGAGCCGGGTGCCGGTCACGACACATTCGGTTTGCAACTAACGGCGCCCAACAACTCGACCGTATCGGATCTGACCTTCTCGCCGATCACAATCAATGGCGGCAACATCCAGGTCCACTCGAACTAGGACGTCGCGCGAATTTAGCGACCGGTATGGCGGCGATGGCCCGGGACTCAGTCCGGGATCGTGGTACGTTGTTCGTATTTTGCGTCACCGGCGCTCGAAACGCTGCTATCGGAACGACATTCGGCGTGTGCCATAGCGCGAGTGACGCGCCGCACGCGCTCTGGCAACCGCGGCCAGAGACTGCCGCACACGCTCCTCGAAGACCGCGAACTTCCCGGCCTTGATATGGCGGCGGCAAGCATCACACTGGATACCAGGGCGGACACGGCGATCGGGAGCTACGCGTTGGTGACGCAAGAAATTGCTAAGAATGACCCACGCCGGAAGCCTGGAAAACGCGCTCGCCGCCGACATAGGTCTCGATCACGCGGATATCGTCGCCGTCATACTTAAACCGCACCAGGTCGGCGCGCTCGGCCACCGCAAGGCCGCGCTGCCGCGATGCGATTCTTCCCACGCGAGCCGGATTGCGGGTCGCCATGGTGATTGCATCAAGTAAGCTGACACCGCCGAGCCGGACTACGTTGCCGATCGCGCGATCCATCATCAACGCCGACCCGGCCAGCCGAGTGCCGCCCAGCAATCGTACGCTGCCGTCGGAATGCAGCTCGACATCCACCTCGCCTAATTGATAGCGCCCGGGATTGCAGCCCGCCGGCATGACGGCATCGGTCACAAGGATGGACCGCTCCACTCCTTTCGCGCGCAATGCCACCTTCAGAAACGCGGCCCCCAGGTGAATCCCATCCACGATCAGGCTCGCGTTCAGGCGATCCTCCGCCAGTTGCTCCCAAATGTAATTGGGATGCCGGTCCAATGTCGCGTGGCAGCCATTGCCGATGTGCGTGGAGAGCGTGGCGCCGGCCTGGACGGCATCCGCAATCTGGGACCCGCTCGCTTTGGTGTGCCCGATGCTGGCCACCACCCCCTCTCGCACCACGCGCTCGATGAAGTGCGGAGCTTCCTTCCACTCAGGCGATAGCGTCACCAACCTTATGTGACCTCTTGCGGCATCCTGAAAACGGCGGAACTCGTCGAGAGAAGGGGGGCGGACCCAGCGCTCCGGATGTGCTCCGCGCGGTCCATCGTCGGGCGAGATGTACGGACCTTCGACATGGAACCCCTCCATGGCCGCGCCTTCCGGAATCGCCTCGCGAGCGGCCGACAACATCCGCAACGCACCCGCCATATCGTCCGGCGATCCCGTGATCACGGTAGGAAAAAACCGCGTTACTCCGGTCGCGTACATCGACCGGATGGAGTGCGCGATTTGGTCCGGCTCGGTTGCGGGATTGTTGTAGTCCACACCCGCAAATCCGTTCACCTGAAGATCGATGAAACCGGGCGCGATGTAGATGCGATCTTGCGGCGTCGCGAGAAGATGGTCCACGCCATCGATCACGCCATCAAAGGAAATCTGGGTGTGCTCACCCGTTACGACATCGATGCCGTTACATTTCATAAGCCCACCGGTTTATGCACAGGCTTTCCACAAGGCGGTCGCGCTAAGTGACGGAATCGTGACGCGAAATAACTGTTGAAAAGCGGGACGGCGCTTCGGATTTCACTTGTCCCGTCCGCCCGCAACCTGTACAACTGATACAGATCCTTCGCGAGTGCGATTCTGGCGGGAATCTCGGGGGAGGTGGCCGTTGGGGTCGCACTTGCGGATCGATCCAACATTCCTACAGCAGCCTGGGTAGCATAGGCTTTAGCCTGTGTCTCGCCGCCAGAGCGGCCGATGGCACAACGATGTCTCCCAAACAAACGCCGCACACAGCCTGAAGGCTGTGCCACCCTGGTCCTCAAGCCTACTCGATGCCAGACACAGGTCCGGAGACCTGTACTACGAAATCCTTGTCTCTTTGCGCGCCGCGACGAATTGTTGGCCGATGGTGCTCGGTGCGACAGGGAGGAACAGGTCTGGAGACCTGTTCTACAGGGGACACAGGTCGGGAGACCTGTGCCACGTTGCGGCGAAGGCGCACTGTGCCACAAACACACAGGCTAAAGCCTATGCTACCAACTGCGAAGCGCCGGCCGGAGTGAGCCATCCAAAGAGATCCGGCGCGTCTCCGTTAATTACTCCAAAAAACGCACGCTGCAACCGCTCTGTCACAGGTCCGCGCGATCCGTTACCTACAACGATCTTGTCCACGGTGCGGATCGGGGTGATCTCCGCCGCGGTGCCCGAGAAGAACACTTCGTCGGCGATGTAGAGCATCTCGCGCGGGACGATGGTCTCGACAACGGGAATACCGAGCGACTCAGCCAGTTGAATCACGCTCTGACGCGTGATCCCCGGGAGCACTGAAGCCCCCAGCGGCGGCGTCAGGATCTTGCCGTCGCGGACCAGGAAAATGTTCTCGCCGGACCCTTCGCTGACGTAGCCGTTGCTGTCGAGCCCGATGCCCTCGCTGTAGCCGTTCATGTGGGCTTCCATGCGAATCAGTTGCGAGTTCATGTAATTCGCGCCGGCCTTCGCGAGCGCCGGCAGCGTGTTGGGGGCGATGCGAGTCCAGCTCGACACGCAGACATCGACGCCTTCGGCAAGAGCGTCCTCGCCCAGATATTTCCCCCACTCCCAGCAGGCGACATAGACTTCGATGGGATTGTGGAAGGGCAGCACACCGACATCGCCATAGCCGCGCATCACGATGGGCCGGAAGTAGCAGGACTCCATGCGATTCACCTGCACCAGCTCCCGCATGGCTTCCGTCAGCTCGTCGATGGAATAGGGCACGTCCATGCGATAGATCTTGGCGGAGTCGAGCAAGCGGCGCGCATGCTCGCGGGCGCGGAATATGGCGGGTCCGGAGGGCGTGGAATAGCAGCGGATGCCCTCGAACACGGAGCTTCCGTAGTTGATGACATGCGAGAGTACGTGGACGCGGGCGTCGTCCCAGTGAATGAGCCGGCCGTTGTGCCAGATCTTCTCCGTTGGCTTGAGCATGCATAAATTATAACGCCGAGCTTGAAGCCGGCAGTCGGGTAGTGTCTGAAAAGTGCGTTGATGGGTTCAGGGGGTTAGTAGAAGCAAAATCCTCGGCCTTCGGTGTAGTCCGCATAGGCATCCCAATCAGCGTCGAATGCGAAGATCGATGGGAACATGCCGGAAGGTGACGGTATGAACGTAGTCGGTGGTCCCATCAGGCTCCCCGTAGCGGCGTATTCGCAGAAGGACCGAGCGGTGTTCAGTTCAAGAACTGAACGCGCCTCTTGATGAGTATGGGGAAGATCGAAGCCGCTTCGCTTCAGTTCCCCGCCTTCCGCTACCAAACCCGTACTGAGCAATGCGATCCAGGCCAATCCTAATTTTGGCTTCATGCTTCTAGTTTAGCGAAAGCGCTGACGCCTGAGACGACGGTACAGGTTTGTTGAAAAGTGCGTTGAAACTGGTTCGTTGGCAGGGAGTATACTCGAAAACGAAAAAGGTCCGACCGTGAATCGGACCTTTTGAAGATGTTCGCCTTCCTGTTCGGCGATAGAAAGATTATCGCCGATGTCAACGTGTGTTCGCAAGCCCCTGCTTGGCAGCCTTCGGTGGAGTTGGTGCGTTGTCGCCCTTGTCGGTGGTGCCCTAAATCGGCTCTGCTCCTTTCACTTCAGGACCGGCGCTGGCTTCCTGCCGATGATGATGTTGATCTTTGCGGGCGTCGTCCGCTTGGTCGCTTCACCCATACTGGAAAACAGGGGACATGGTGGAATGTATGTTGTTCCTATTATCGGAGTGGATTCCATGTGCTCCAACTTGAAAACGTCAAGGATGTATCCTATAGCAAATCTGTCTCGCGACTGGTCTTGTGGTCCAGTTAAGAGCAGTCCCACTAACGCCCATGGTTGGCAATTCAGACCGAACCTTCCGAGTACGTCCATGGGAGCAAGCGCCTTCATAACTTCCTCTCCGAATGCTACCGCTTCGTCCTTACCGGCGTTGGTTTCGTTGGCGTCGGGGATAACGTACACGTCAATTGGCATTCTGGTGTACTCCAGCGCGAGTTCTCCCAGCCGTCTTCGTTGTTCTTTGGTAAGATGTCGAGGGTTGAGGAGAACTTGCATATGGACTCTCTCCAGGTGCTCACGTTCAGCCGCTTCTCTGAGTCGCGCCGCTTCTAGTGCGTTCTGTGATGCCGCCGCTTTTGCTTCCTCCGCCGCCTGTTTTGCATCCGCTATTTTTTCAGCAGACTGGCGATCTTTCGCGGCCATCAGTTCAGATTGGGTATCCCCAGCTTGCTTAGCGCGCCTGAGTGCCATCAGGGTCGTACCGACAACGGCAATAGCTGACAAGGCAACAAA
>Ga0207108_1051_pt1 | contig 22236 bp, 20 predicted proteins | sample Alteio_BWMinHeat_76_FD_153562 | JGI IMG/M metagenome (GOLD analysis project Ga0207108, IMG submission 153562) | Enriched cells from forest soil in Barre Woods Harvard Forest LTER site, Petersham, Massachusetts, United States -... | ecosystem: Environmental > Terrestrial > Soil > Temperate forest >...
ATCTATAGTGTTGTTGGTCCCGTTGGTATTGGGAATTTCCGGTCCAATATGGGTGGTTGCCAGGATCGTGAGATTGCCGCCTAAGAGGTTCAGCCCGATGCCGCCGTGGAACGACGGATGGGCAACGTTGACGTCTCCAAAGGTCGAGTTCACGCCGGTAGTGATGCCGGCATAGATATCGACCAGCGGATCGACATGCGAAATCGTCATGATGCCGGTGTGCACGAGCGGGACGCCGAAATTGAAGATATAGGAATGCGAGTAAAGGTAATTGGTGGTCGGGTCGATCGTCTCGGCGCTTTCCAAGGTGACAAATTGACCGGCCTTGATGTCGATGCCTCCCGAAAACAGCCAGGGAGTATGCGCGGCTGCCCAGGCCTCGATGGGAGTGAACTGGTTCAGCTCATTGAGGGCATAATCTGCCTCGCCGAGATAATGCGGGTAGCGCGCGTCCGACCCGTACATCAATTGCAGCTTGACGCCGAAATCGTAATCGGTCGCCTTCGGATCGAGCGGCCGTTGCGCGGTCAATAAGATCTGATTGAGCAGCGGCGTGTTGGCCTTGTCGGTGAACAAATGCCCGAAATTCAATCCGTCGGCGGGATTGTCGCTATTCATAGTAACACCGGCCTCCACCGTGCCCCCTACAGTGAATGTGTCCCACCAACTGGCTGGCGGCGGCGTGGGGGCGGGCTCGGCAGCGCGCGCATAGCCGCCGGCGAGGCCGAGGAAGGTGCCGGCGCAGAGGGCCCGCACGAGGATGGATATTGGCAGACGAGGCATTTACGTATCTCCAGACCGAGTCATTGGTCGTCACGCAGCGTGCACCGCAAAATTATTTTTGCAATATCTCTCGCGCTTCCGCACCCGTTTCTTTCGCCGTCCGATGCAGATTTGCCACAGTATGCGCAAAAAGTCGGCACGCCACCTCCAAGCAGGCTCGGGCGCATTTTTATAAGAGGGGATTTGGCGCCTTAGCGCTCCTGCAAGCGCCGAGATTCGGCATCAAAACGCCAGCGCCTTGGCCTCTTTAACGCCGGGCAGCGTCGCGATTTCGGCGAGCACTCTTTCCGGGACCGGGCCGTCCACCTCGACGAGCGCGATCGCGGAGCCGCCCTCGCGGTCGCGGCCGAGCGCGAATGTCGCGATATTGATCGCGGCATTGCCGAGAAGGCTCGCGAAACGGCCGATGAAACCCGGCTTGTCTTCATTGCTGACGTAAATCATCATGGGCGCGACCAGCGCGTCGACGTTGATCCCGTTGATCGCAACGATGCGCGGCTTTCCATCGTGAAAGACGGTGCCGGAGACCAAGCGCTCGCGGTCTTGCGTCGCGACCGACAGGGTGATGAGCGATTGGTAATCGGCGTCGGCGGCGCGGGTTACTTCGTCGATCGCGATGCCCCTCTCCTTGGCCACGCCCGGCGCGGAAACGATGTTGACGTCCGCGAGCAGGGGCCGCAAAAGCCCGGCGATCGCCGATGCGGTCAAGGCTTTCGTGTTCAATTGCGCCACCTCGCCCTCATAGGTGATCGCGACCCTTGTAATCCCGCTCTCGACGAACTGCCCGGCAAACGAACCGAGGCGGCCGGCGAGCGCGATGAAGGGCTTGAGTTTGGGCGCTTCCTCGGCGGTGATCGAGGGAAAGTTGACCGCGTTCGCAATCGCGCCGCGGATCAGATAATCCGACATCTGTGCGGCGACCTGGAGCGCGACGTTTTCTTGCGCCTCGCGGGTCGAAGCGCCAAGATGCGGCGTGCAGACCGCATTCGGATGGCCAAAAAGCGGATTTCCGGTTGCCGGTTCATGCCCGAAGACGTCGAAACCCGCGCCCGCGACATGGCCGCTATCCAGGAGCGCGCGGAGGGCCCGTTCGTCGGCGAGCCCGCCGCGCGCGCAATTGACGATCCGCACGCCCTTCTTGGTCTTGGCGAGATTTTCCGCCGAGAGAATGTTCTTCGTCTGCGCCGTCAGCGGCGTGTGTAAGGTGATGAAATCCGCGCGGGCGAGAAGAGTGTCGAGGCCGACTTTCTCGACTCCGAGATCGACGGCGCGTTCGGACGTGAGGAAAGGATCGTAGGCGATGACCCGCATGTGCAAGCCAATCGCGCGCGCGGCGACGATCGATCCGATACTGCCGCAGCCTATGATGCCGAGCACCTTGCCGGTGATCTCGACACCCATAAAACGGCTCTTTTCCCATCTGCCGGCCTGGGTCGACAAATCGGCCTGGGGAATCTGGCGGGCGAGCGCGAACATCAATGCGATCGCATGTTCGGCGGTGGTGATCGAATTGCCAAACGGCGTATTCATCACGATAATGCCTTTCGCGGTGGCGGCGGGAATGTCGACATTGTCGACGCCGATTCCCGCGCGGCCGATCACTTTCAGCCGCGTCGCGCGCTCAAGTAGTTTGGCGGTGACCTTCGTCACCGAGCGAATGGCAAGGCCGTCGAAACCGCCGATGACGCAGGCGAGCTTGTCCTTGTTCTTGCCGAGGCCCGGCTGAAAATCGGCCTCGATGCCGCGCTCCTTGAAGATAGCGACGGCGGCGGGCGACAAGGAATCGGAAATCAATACGCGCGGAGCCAAGGGGGGTTGTCCTTAATAGAATGGCGCGGAAATGCCGGCACCGCCCGGCGAAACTACTTTCGCCAGGGTTGTTCACGCCGGGACGTTCACGTTGCGGCGCCGCTGTTGACCCTTGGAGGAATCAAGCAGCCTTGGCGAGATCGCCCTTGGTTTTCGCGAAGGCGAAATCGAGCCAAGGCGTCAGCGCCTCGATATCGCTCGTTTCGATGGTCGCGCCGCACCAGATCCGAAGGCCGGGCGGCGCACCGCGATAGGGGCCGATGTCAAAGGCCACCTTTTCCTGTTCGAGCAAATCTTCGAGCGCTGTCGCGAAGGCCGCCTGGCCTGCTGGCGGAAGTCCCGCGATCGCCGGATCGACCACCTTGAGGCAGACGCTGGTGTTCGATCTGATCTTTGGGTCGGCGGCGAGGAAATCCACCCAAGGTGTCCGCGCCACCCAGTCGCCGAGCGCATTCGAATTGGTGTCGGCGCGGGCGATGAGAGTGTCGAGTCCGCCAAGCGATTTTCCCCAATTCAGGGCGTCGATATAATCCTCGACGCACATGAGGGAAGGCGTGTTGATGGTTTCGCCCTCGAAAATCGCTTCGATTAATTTGCCGCTACGGGTCAACCGGAAAAGTTTTGGCAGCGGCCAGGGCGGCGTATAGGTCTCAAGCCTTTCCACGGCACGCGGGGAAAGGATCAACATGCCATGCGCGGCCTCGCCGCCAAGCGCCTTCTGCCAGGAGAAAGTAGTGACATCGAGCTTTCCCCAATCGAGGTTTTGGGCGAAGGCGGCGGAGGTCGCGTCGCAGATCGTCAGGCCCTTGCGGCCGGCCACGATCCAATCGGCATTGGGGACGCGCACGCCGGACGTCGTTCCGTTCCACGCGAAGACGATGTCATGGTCGAAATCCGCGCGGCCAAGATCTGGAATCTCGCCGTAGTCCGCGACGAACGCCCGCGCGTCCTTGAGCTTCAAATGCTCGACGATATCGTTGACCCAGCCTTTGCCGAAGGATTCCCAGGCGAACACATCGACGCCGCGCTGGCCGAGCAACGACCAAAGCGCGATTTCAACCGCGCCGGTATCCGAGCCAGGGACGATACCGATCCGGTAATCTCGCGGAACCCGCAAAACGTCGCGGGTCAAATCGATCACGCGTTTTAATTTGGCCTTGCTGGCCTTGGCCCGGTGCGAACGCCCGAACGGGGCATCGTGAAGATTTTGGAGTTGCCAGCCAGGGTGCTTGGCGCACGGACCGCAAGAAAAATTGGGCCGCGCGGGCCGCGCGGCGGGAAACGTCGCTACCAAATGACCATCCTCCCAGATGGATGCCTTTCGTTGGGGAAAGGTGTCCCAAGGCGCTGGGTACGCCGGGCGGGCGGCTTGGTCAAGCCGCGTTCGGGGGGGTAATGTCTCGGTTTGAATTTCTGCGTCCGGCCCCTCGCCGAGCGAACAATGATGAGGATACTGAAAATGACCCGAAATACTGACAAGGTAGCGATCGTCACCGGCGCCTCGCGCGGTATTGGCGCGGCGGTGGCGGAACGACTGGCCAGCGACGGCTTTACCGTCGTCATCAACTATTCGGGCGACGCCGCCCCCGCCGAGGCGCTGGCGCGCAAGATCGAGGGCAAGGGTCGCCGAGCGATGACCGCCAAAGCCGACGTGAGCGATGCGCAGGCCGTCCGCGGCATGTTCGATGCGGCCGAGACTGCGTTCGGCGGTGTCGACGTGCTGGTCAACAATGCAGGCATCATGACGCTGTCGAGCATTGCGGACACCGACGACGCGGCCTTCGAACGCCAGGTGAACGTCAATCTCAAGGGCACGTTCAACGCGCTGCGTGAAGCCGCCAAGCGCCTGCGCGACGGCGGCCGGATCATCAACTTCTCGTCGAGCGTTGTCGGCCTGCTGCATCCGACCTACGGCGTCTATGCCGCCACCAAGGCAGCGGTCGAGGCGATGACCAGCATCCTGGCCAAGGAGCTGCGCGGCCGCGCCATCTGCGTCAACGCCGTGGCGCCCGGTCCAACTGCGACCGCCCTGTTCCTCACCGGGAAGCCGCAGGAAGTCATCGACCGGCTCGCGAAGCTTGCTCCACTCGAACGGCTCGGTCAGCCGGAGGACATCGCCTCCACGGTTGCCTTCCTTGCCGGTGCCGATGGGGCTTGGATCAATGGCCAGACGCTACGCGCGAATGGGGGGATCATCTGAACTGTAACCGTCAACGTCCGCCACAGCGCCAGACACAGCCCATCCATAAAAGGGTTCAAGTCATGAAACAGGTTGTTGTCATCAGCGGCGCATCGAGCGGCTTCGGCGCGCTCGCTGCCCGCGCGCTCGCCCGCGCCGGCCACATCGTTTACGCAACCATGCGCGAGACAACCGGGCGCAATGCGCGGCAAGTCACGGAGGTTGCGCGCTATGCCTCCGAGCACGCGGCTGATCTCAGGACCGTTGAGCTCGACGTTGCTTCCAGCGAGTCGGTCGAGGCCGGCATCGCGAAAGTGATTGCGGATACCGGCCGACTTGACGTCGTGGTTCACAATGCTGGCCACATGTCGTTCGGCCCGGCCGAAGCCTTCACGCCTGAGCAGTTCGCCCAGCTCTACGACATTAATGTGCTCAGCACTCAACGCGTGAACCGGGCGGCTTTGCCCCAAATGCGCAAGCAGGGCCGCGGCCTCGTCGTCTGGGTCTCATCGAGCAGTGCGCGGGGAGGCACGCCGCCCTATCTCTCGCCCTACTTCGCGGCGAAGGCAGCGATGGACTCGCTCGCGGTCAGCTATGCCAGCGAGCTGGCCCGATGGGGAATTGAGACCTCGATAGTCGTGCCGGGGGCCTTCACTAAGGGCACCAACCATTTCGCTCATTCCGGCTCGCCGGCCGACAAGGCTCGAGCGGCCGAGTATGACGAGGGTCCCTATAAGGGCCTTTCCGAACAAAGCCTAAAGGGCCTCGCCTCGCTCGAACCCGCCGATGCCGATGTCGGCGCCGTCGCCGAGGCGATCGTCAAGGTGGTCGACATGCCCTTCGGCATGCGGCCTTTCCGAACGCACATCGATCCGTCGCAGGATGGCTGCGAGATTGTCAACGGCGTGGCCGACCGTGTTCGGACGGAGATGTTCCGGCGCATCGGCCTGGAGGATCTGCTCTCGCCGCGGGTTATTGGTTGACGACTCTCAGCCGGCCACGATCACGTTGGGCCAGGTCGAGCCACGCCGCCAATGTCCGCTTCCGGACATCGGCGGCGCCGTTCGCGGACGCCGCAAAACCACCCTTGCTGGAATTCAATCTGGGGCACTACCTTGGGCGGTCACCCCGGCCCGGCAAAAACAACGAGATACCGAAACCGGCTGGCGGCTAATTTGTGCCGTATCGGCAGGTTGCCGCGCCGCCACGGGAAAGCTAGGTTGCGGTCTTGCTTTCTGTCAAAGCGGTTCCCCGGCGTGTTTCAAAGCGTTTTCGCGTTTCTGTTCGGCTATGTTTGCGGCGCGATTCCGTTCGGCCTCATTTTGACACGCGCGGCAGGCACCACTGATCTGCGCGCGATCGGCTCCGGCAATATTGGCGCGACCAACGTTCTTCGCACCGGCCGCAAGGACTTGGCCGCGCTGACCCTTCTCCTCGATCTTTTGAAGGGTACAGCCGCGGTTTTGACCGTCGCCCAATTTGCGCCGGGCGCCCCCATGCTCCTCGCGGCGCAAGGCGCCTTTCTTGGCCATTTGTTCCCTGCCTGGCTGAGATTTAGAGGCGGCAAAGGGGTCGCGACCTTCCTCGGCTGCCTTCTCGGCGTTGCCTGGCCGGCGGCGGTCGTTTTTGGCATCGTCTGGCTCGCGGTCGCCTTCCTCACTCGCTTCTCCTCGGCCGCGGCGCTCGCGGCGAGCGCGCTGACCCCAATCGTTCTTATGATCATGGGCCGGAGCGACGCCGCGCTCATGTTCGGGCTCATGGCGATCCTGTTGTGGGCCAAACATCGCGCCAATATTGCACGGCTCGCGGCTGGCACGGAATCGCGGATCGGGATGCGTTGATGGAGGAAACCCCGCTTGCTCCGGAAACGCTTGGGCCCCTCGACGACGGCGAGCGCTTCGATTGGCTGCGGCTCCTGCGCTGTGAAAATATCGGACCACGCACATTTCAAGTTCTGCTTAACCGCCATGGGAGTGCCGGCGCGGCGCTTGCGGCCTTGCCGGCCTTGATCGCGAGCGGCAAGGCGGGCCGGGCGATCCGCATCGCGTCCGTCGAGGAGACCGAGCGGGAGATCGAGGCGGCGCAGCGGTTGGGCGCGCGTTTCATTGGCATCGGCGAGCCGGATTATCCGGCGCTTCTGCGGGCCACCGCCTCGGCCCCGCCCTTGATTGCCGTGCGCGGCAATCTTTCGAGCCTGCGGCGCTCGAAAATCGCGATCGTCGGCGCCCGCAACGCCTCGGCGGCCGGGCTCGCCTTTACATCGCAGCTCGCGCGCGGAATTGCCCGCGCCGGGCATGTTATCGTCTCCGGCCTCGCGCGCGGGATCGACGCGCGGGCGCATCAGGCGGCGATTGAGACCGGGACGATCGCGGTCATCGCCGGCGGTTTGGGGAATATCTATCCATCCGAACATGAAGCCTTGCTTGAGCGGCTCCTCGAACAGGGCGCGGCGATCAGCGAAATGCCGTTTGGCTGGGAGGCGCGGGGGCGCGACTTTCCGCGCCGCAACCGGATTGTCGCGGGCCTTTGCCGGGCGGTCGTTGTCGTCGAGGCGGCGCGGCGGTCCGGCTCTCTCATCACCGCAAAATTTGCCGCCGACGAGGGCCGCGAAATCTTTGCGGTACCGGGCTCGCCGCTCGATCCGCGGGCGGAAGGCGCCAACGATCTGTTGCGCGACGGTGCAACGTTCTGCACCAGGGCGGAGGATGTCATCGAAGCGCTGGCGGAGCAAAACCTGTCGCGTACACAACCGGAAACCGGCTTTTTCGAGCCTGGTTTCGCAGGCCGGGGGTATCAGCCGCTGTGGGACGAGCTCGAACTTCCCGAAGTGGGCGCTGCGTCCTTCGCGCCGGCGCCCGCCCAGCCCGATGGCGGCGCGCCGCCTCCGCAAAGCGGCGTGGAGGGAACAGCGCCTGCGGAAAAGCCGCGCGGGCGCCCGCGGGACGACATCGAGCGGCGCCTTTTCGCGCTTTTGGGGCCGGTGCCGGTTTCGGTTGACGAACTTGCCCGCGCGTCGGAGGCGCCGGCGCGGGAGGTGCGGACGGTCTTGCTCGGACTGAAGCTTGCCGGACGGATCGAATGGCACGGCGGCGATCTCGTTTCGTCCCTGCCCGCATCCTGGCCGCGTGCCAATGATCAGGAAGAATGATTGGTGCGGCCGCCATTCGCGGCTATTGTATTAAATGTGTCAAGGGCGGACGGAAAAAGTCCCGCTTCGGCTAATTTCAAACTCCATCTTGCGTAGTTGGTTGCACTCCGGTACGGATCGCTTGAAGCGGGGGTCAGTGGCCCTTATCTCCTGGTTGCCTCTTTTCCCGCTCCATCAAGACCGAGCCCATTCATGCCGAGCCTACTCGATCAATATTTGCCGCTCGCGGTCTTCATGGCGGTTGCTGCCGCGATTTCGGGCGCCTTGTTGCTTGCCCCCTTCCTTGTCGCCTTCAAGGCGCCGGATCCGGAAAAGCTTTCCGCCTATGAATGCGGGTTCAATGCCTTCGACGACGCACGCATGCAATTCGACGTGCGCTTTTATCTCGTGTCGCTGCTATTCATCATTTTCGATCTCGAGGTTGCGTTTTTATTTCCCTGGGCGGCGGCTTTCCGCGAAGCTGGGCCGTTCGGCTTCTGGTCAATGATGATCTTCCTTGGCGTTCTGACCATCGGCTTCGTCTACGAATGGAGGAAGGGAGCGCTCGAATGGGATTGAACCTGCCACAGCCGGACGTCGCGCGGGCGGCGGATCCTTATTTTCTTTCGGTTAACGATGGCCTCGCCGACAAGGGATTTCTCGTCACCTCGGCGGACGATCTCATCAACTGGGCGCGCACCGGCTCGCTCATGTGGATGACCTTCGGCCTTGCCTGCTGCGCCATCGAAATGATGCAGGTCTCGATGCCGCGCTACGATGTCGAGCGGTTCGGGTTCGCGCCGCGTGGCTCGCCGCGTCAATCCGACGTGATGATCGTCGCTGGGACGCTCACCAATAAGATGGCTCCTGCCCTGCGCAAGGTCTACGATCAGATGCCCGAGCCACGTTATGTGATCTCGATGGGCTCCTGCGCCAATGGCGGCGGCTATTACCACTATTCCTATTCGGTCGTGCGCGGCTGCGACCGGATCGTGCCCGTCGATATCTACGTCCCCGGCTGCCCGCCCTCGGCGGAAGCGCTCCTTTATGGCGTATTGCTCCTCCAAAAGAAGATCCGGCGCACTGGCACGATCGAGCGGTAAGATTTTTTCCGGGCGAGCCGGATGCATTTTGGTGGCAAGCATCGGACCGGAAAGAGACGTTGGCGTATCGTCTTAAACGCGGATACGATCTTAAACGCGCATTGGATGGAGTCGTGATGGACGGAAGCCTGCAACAACTTGGCGAGGCCATAGCGGCGGCTCTGCCCGGCGCCATCGGCGGGATTTCGACCGCCCATGGTGAATTGACCTTGACGGTCGAGCCCAGCCGGGTGATAGAGACGGTGACCTATCTCCGCGACGATCCAAGCTGTCTCTTCGTGTCCTTCATCGATCTCACCGCCGTCGATTATCCGGTTCGCGAGAAGCGCTTCGATGTCGTCACCCATCTTCTCTCTCCCAAGCACAACCGCCGTGTCCGCATCAAGGTCGCGACCGACGAGGCCACGCCGGTCGCCTCGCTCACCGGGCTTTATCCCGCCGCCAATTGGTACGAGCGCGAGGCCTACGATCTCTTCGGCGTGCTTTTCTCAGGCCATCCCGACTTGCGGCGCTTGTTGACCGATTACGGCTTCGACGGCCACCCCTTGCGCAAGGATTTTCCGATGACCGGGTATGTCGAGGTTCGCTACGACGACCAGCAAAAGCGCGTTGTCTACGAGCCTGTCCACCTCCCCCAGGAATTTCGCTCGTTCGATTTTCTGTCGCCATGGGAGGGCGCGGTCGACTATGTGTTGCCTGGCGACGAGAAGGCCAAGGGCAACCCGCAATGACGAACGTTTCAAGACTGATTTGAGATGAGCGACAGTCCAGTTCGCAATTTCACGATCAATTTCGGCCCTCAGCATCCAGCCGCGCATGGCGTCTTGCGGCTGGTCCTTGAACTCGACGGCGAAGTCGTCGAGCGCATCGACCCGCATATCGGTCTCCTCCATCGCGGCACCGAAAAGCTGATGGAGGCGCGCCCCTATTTGCAGAACATACCTTATTTCGACCGGCTCGATTATGTCGCGCCCATGAATCAGGAGCATGCCTTCTGCCTGGCCATCGAGAAATTGCTCGGTATGGAAGTGCCCCGGCGCGGCCAATTGCTGCGGGTTTTGTTTTGCGAAATCGGCCGGATTCTTTCGCATCTCCTTTGTATCACGACGCAGGCCATGGACGTCGGCGCCTTGACGCCGCCATTGTGGGGCTTCGAGGAACGCGAGAAGCTCATGGTTTTCTACGAGCGCGCGTCTGGCGCTCGCCTGCATGCCAATTATTTCCGGCCCGGCGGCGTGCATATGGATGTGCCCCAACAGTTGATCGACGATATCGCTGCCTGGTGCGATCCTTTTTTAATATTCTGCGACGATTTGCAGACTCTCTTCATCGAGAACCGCATCTTCAAGCAGCGCAATGTCGATATCGGCGTGGTCAGCCTGGAGGAGTGCTGGCGACGGGGATTTTCCGGCGTGATGGTGCGCGGCTCCGGCGCGCCATGGGATCTGCGCAAGGCGCAGCCCTATGAATGCTACGAAGAAATGGAATTCGATATTCCGGTCGGTCGCCACGGCGACAATTACGACCGGCAAGTCATTCGCATGGAAGAGATGCGCCAGTCGGTCAAAATCATGAAGCAATGCGTCCAAAAGCTCTCCGCTCAGGATGGCAAGGGGCCGGTCGCCGCGAAGGATGGCAAGGTCGTGCGGCCCTCCCGCGCGGAAATGAAGCGTTCGATGGAGGCATTGATCCATCACTTCAAACTTTATACCGAAGGCTTCCATGTGCCGGCCGGCGAAGTCTATTGCGCGGTCGAGGCGCCGAAAGGAGAGTTCGGCGTTTATCTCGTTTCGGATGGAACCAATAAGCCATACCGCTGTAAGATCCGGGCTCCGGCCTTTGCGCATCTTGCCGCGATGGATTTTCTTTGCCGCAAATCGATGCTTGCCGATGTGAGCGCGATTCTGGGTTCGCTCGATATCGTCTTCGGCGAGGTGGACCGGTGAGCCAGCCGCCCGCCTTCTAAACGCTCAACTGGCCATGACACGAAAGAACTGAATCGATGTCCGTTCGCCGTCTTGCCGAGAACCAGCCGGAAACCTTCGCCTTCACCCGCGAAAACGAGGCAAGGTGCGAGGAAATCTTGAAGAAATACCCGGAAGGCCGCGAGGCCTCCGCGGTTATCCCGCTTTTGTGGCTGGCGCAAAAACAATACGATTATTGGCTACCGAAGCCGGCGATCGAGAACGTCGCGCAAAAGCTTGGCATGCCTTTTATCCGGGTGCTCGAAATCGCCACTTTCTACACGATGTTCAATCTCGCGCCGGTCGGAAGGTTCCATGTCCAGATGTGCGGAACGACGCCTTGTCTGCTCGCCGGCTCCAACGCGATCAAGGAAATTCTGCTGAAACGAATTGGCGAGCAAGGAAAAGTTACGGCGGACGGCATGTTCTCCTGGATCGAAGTCGAATGCCTGGGGGCCTGCTGCAATGCTCCGATGGCCCAGATTAACGAGGATTATTACGAGGATCTGACACCGCGGAATTTCGAGAAATTGCTCGACGATCTCGCCGCGGGCCACCCCGTAAAGATCGGTTCGCAAACCGGGCGCGTCACCTCGGAACCCGCGGGCGGACTTACGTCATTGACCTCGCTCTATGGCGTCGATGGCCGCAATGGTCCGTTGAGCACACCCGATCTGAACCAATCGTAAGGTCACAGAGAGATGCTCGAAGACAAGGATCGCATCTTCACCAATCTCTATGGCTTCGGCGACTGGCGTCTCAATAGCGCGCGCGCGCGCGGCGCGTGGGACAATACAAAAAAACTGATCGATAAGGGACATGAGTGGATAATCAACGAGATGAAGGCCTCGGGCCTGCGTGGGCGCGGCGGCGCCGGTTTTCCGACCGGCCTCAAATGGTCCTTCATGCCGAGGCCGGATCCGGCGCGGCCCTCCTATCTCGTCCTCAACGCCGACGAATCGGAGCCCGGCACCTGCAAGGATCGGGAAATCATGCGCAACGATCCGCAGCTTCTGATCGAGGGTTGTTTCCTCGCTTGCTTCGCGATGCAGGCGCATGTCTGCTATGTTTATATTCGCGGCGAATATATTATGGAAGGCCGGCGCTTGGAAGCCGCGATCGGCGAGGCCTATGCGGGGAAGCTTATTGGCAAGAACAATATCCACGGCTGGCCGTTCGACATTTATGTTCATCACGGCGCGGGCGCCTATATCGCCGGCGAGGAAACTGCGCTTTTGGAATCGCTCGAAGGCAAGAAAGGCATGCCCCGGCTGAAGCCGCCTTTCCCCGCCAACGTGGGCCTTTACGGCTGTCCGACGACCGTCAACAATGTGGAATCGATTGCCGCCGCGCCGGCCATTCTCCGCCGCGGCGCGTCATGGTTTGCAAGCTTCGGCGCGAAGAACAATTCGGGCACCAAGCTTTTCTGCGTCTCCGGCCACGTCAACAAGCCCTGCAATGTCGAAGAGGCGATGTCGATTCCCTTCCGCGAATTGATCGAGCGCCATTGCGGCGGCGTCCGCGGCGGCTTCGACAATCTGCTCGCGGTGATTCCTGGCGGCTCCTCGGTGCCTTGTGTTCCAGCGCACGAAATCATCGACGCGGCGATGGATTTCGATACCCTGCAAAAGTTGAAATCGGGGCTCGGCACGGCGGCCGTCATTGTAATGGATAAATCGACCGACATCGTGCGCGCAATCGCGCGGATTAGCTATTTCTACAAGCACGAGAGCTGCGGCCAATGCACCCCTTGCCGGGAGGGCTCCGGCTGGCTCTGGCGTGTCGTGTCCCGGATGGCGGAAGGCCGCGCGCAAAAGCGCGAGATCGACATGCTGCTCGAGGTCACGACCCAAATCGAGGGCCACACGATTTGCGCATTTGGCGAGGCGGCGGCCTGGCCGGTGCAGGGCCTCGTTCGGCATTTCCGGCCCGAAATCGAGCGACGCATCGACGAATATGCCGCCAATCCGCATCCGGAGCCGATAAAAGACTTCGGCGTCGCGGCGGAGTAGGAGTGACGTGTGAACATTGCCTCCGGCAGGAGCAATATGATGCCCGAACCAGACAACGTGGCTCTGGTCTATCTACGGCGCATAGACGAGAAAGTTGATCGCGTGATCGAAGACGTGCGCGACATCAAGTTTCGCGTGACGAACCTCGAAGAAGGGCAAGCCGGTATCCTACGATTGGACCGGGTAAATGCGCGTCTGGATCGCATCGAGCGGCGTCTCGATCTCGTCGAACTGCCACATTGAGGTTATGACATGAGCAGACTCATCGTGGACGACATCGAAATCGACGTTCCACCCGAATATACGCTTCTGCAAGCCTGCGAGGAGGCGGGCGCGGAGATCCCGCGGTTTTGCTTTCACGAGCGCCTGTCGATCGCCGGCAATTGCCGGATGTGCCTTGTCGAGGTGAAGGGCGGGCCGCCCAAGCCTTCTGCCTCCTGCGCCGTGGCGGTCAAGGATCTCCGCCACGGCCCAAACGGCGAGCTGCCGGTCGTGCTCACCAAATCTCCGATGGTGAAAAAGGCCCGCGAAGGAGTCATGGAATTTCTGCTCATCAATCACCCACTCGATTGCCCGATTTGCGATCAGGGCGGCGAGTGCGATCTGCAGGACCAAGCCATGGCCTTCGGCTTCCATTCCTCGCGCTACATCGAAAACAAGCGTGCCGTAGAGGATAAATACATCGGGCCGCTGGTGCGCACCTCGATGAACCGCTGCATCCATTGCACGCGTTGCGTCCGGTTCACGGCGGAAGTCGCCGGTACAGGGGACATGGGCGCAACCGGGCGCGGCGAGGATATGGAGATCACGACCTATCTTGAGACCGCGATGCAGTCGGAGCTGCAAGGCAATATCGCCGATCTCTGCCCGGTTGGCGCGCTGTTGCCAAAGCCCTATTCCTTCAAGGCGCGATCCTGGGAACTCGTCAAGACCGAGTCGATCGACGTCATGGACGCGCTTGGCTCGGCGATCCGCATCGATACGCGCGGGCGCGAAGTGATGCGCATCCTGCCCCGCATCAACGAGGCCGTGAACGAGGAATGGATTTCCGACAAGACACGTGAGATTGTCGATGGTCTGAAGACCAAACGCCTCGATCGCCCGTTCGTGCGCGAGAACGGCAAATTGCGGGAAGCGTCCTGGCAAGCGGCCTTTCAAGCAATCGCGGCCAAGGTCGGACGGGCGCCGCCGGAGCGGATCGGCGCGATCGCGGGCGAACTTTGCGCCGTCGAGGAGATGTTCGCGCTAAAACTCCTGATGCAAAGCCTCGGTGCCATCTCGCTCGATTGCCGGCAGGATGGCGCGAAACTCGACCCCAGTCTTGGCCGGGCGAGCTATATTTTCAACCCCGCAATCGCCGGCATCGACCGGGCGGATGGCCTGATGATCATCGGGTCAAATCCCCGCAAGGAAGCGCCGGTCTTGAACGCGCGCATTCGCAAGCGCTGGCTGAGGGGCGGCTTTCCGATCAGCGTCATCGGCGAAAAAGCCGATCTGACCTATGAATATGCTTATCTCGGGGCCGGACCGGAGGCGCTGGCGACTTTCGCGGAACACCCTCCGGCGAAAATGGAAAAGCCGATTTTCCTGATCGGCCAAGGCGCCTTCGCGCGCGAGGATGGGCGGGCCATACTTGCGCTCGCGGCCAAGGCCGCGCACGCGCTCGGCGCCGTCAAGGAGGGGTGGAACGGCTTCGCGATCCTACACACGGCCGCGGCGCGCGTGGGCGGCCTCGATCTCGGCTTCGTGCCGGGAAAAGGCGGCCTTGACGCGGGATCTATGGCGAAAAGCGGCGCCCTCGATGTTCTGTTTCTTCTGGGCGCCGATGAGATCGCGGTGGAACCGGGCGCATTCGTGGTCTATCAAGGCACGCACGGCGATCGGGGCGCGGCGCGCGCCGACGTCATCCTGCCGGGCGCGGCGTACACCGAAAAATCCGGCACCTATGTCAACACGGAGGGCCGCGTGCAACTCGCCGATCGGGCCAATTTCCCGCCCGGCGACGGGCGCGAGGATTGGGCTATCTTACGCGCTCTTTCCGATGTGCTCGGGCACAAATTACCGTTCGATTCGCTGAAGGCCTTGCGCGCACGCCTTTATGCGGGCCATCCGCATTTCGCGAAGCTGGACGAGATCGCCGCCGGCGAGGCCTTGGACGCCGCAAAGCTTGCAGCGAGTGGCGCGGCTTGCTCAAGCGCGCGTTTTGTGTCCTCGATCGCCGATTTCTATTTGACCAATCCGATCGCGCGCGCTTCCGCGGTGATGGCGGAATGCTCGGCGCTCGCCGAGGATTTCGCGCGCGAGGCGGCGGAGTAAAGCCGATGACCGATATCGCCTTGACTGGGCCATTGCTGCTGACGCTCGTAAAAAGCGTCGTGCTGCTCATCGTGCTTTTGATCTTTATCGCCTATGTCCTCTACGCGGATCGCAAGATATGGGCGGCGGTGCAGTTGCGGCGCGGCCCCAATGTGGTCGGTCCCTGGGGCCTTTGGCAAAGCTTCGCCGACATGCTGAAATTCGTCTTCAAGGAACCGGTCATTCCCGATGGCGCCAACAAAGGCGTTTTTCTGCTGGCACCCTTCGTCATGGGGATGCTCGCGCTTTCGGCCTGGGCGGTTATTCCCATGAGCGAGGGCTGGGCAATCGCCGATCTTAACGTCGGCATCCTCTATATTTTCGCGATCTCGTCGCTCGGCGTTTATGGCATCATCATGGGCGGCTGGGCATCGAACTCGAAATATCCGTTTCTTTCGGCGCTGCGCTCGGCGGCGCAGATGATCTCCTACGAGGTCTCGATCGGCTTTGTGATGATTACCGTGCTGCTCTGCGCGGGCACGCTCAATCTCGGCGATATCGTCGCCGCGCAGGACACCCGCTTCGGGCTATTCGGCTGGTACTGGCTGCCATTGTTTCCGATGTTCGTCATCTTTTTCATTTCGGCGCTCGCCGAAACGAACCGCCCGCCTTTCGATCTCGTCGAGGCGGAGTCGGAGCTTGTCGCCGGTTTCATGGTTGAATATTCCTCGACGCCTTACATGCTCTTCATGCTCGCCGAATATGTGGCGGTCATCACGATGTGCGCGCTGACGACGATTCTGTTTCTCGGCGGCTGGCTGCCGCCGGTCCCGTTTTCTCCGTTCACAGTGGTTCCCGGCCCGATCTGGTTTATTTTGAAGGTTTGCCTGGTTTTTTTCATGTTCGCCATGGCGAAAGCCATCGTGCCAAGGTATCGCTACGATCAGCTGATGCGGCTTGGCTGGAAAGTGTTTCTGCCGATTTCGCTCGGCATGATCGTCCTCGTCGCCGGTGTTCTCCAATTCACCGGCTGGGGCGCCGGCATGGGGCATTGAGATTGGCCTGCAAGGATGACCGGAAATGAAACTTGACCGAGCCGCCAAAGCGGTTTTCCTGACCGAATTCGTCAGTGCGTTCATGCTTTCGATGCGCTATTTCTTCAGGCCGAAGGCGACGCTCAATTATCCGCACGAGAAGAATCCGCAATCGCCGCGCTATCGCGGCGAACATGCTCTGCGGCGCTATCCGAACGGCGAGGAGCGCTGTATCGCCTGCAAGCTCTGCGAGGCGATCTGCCCGGCCCAGGCGATCACGATCGAAGCCGGGCCGCGCCGCAACGACGGTACCCGTCGCACCACGCGCTACGACATTGACATGGTCAAGTGCATCTACTGCGGCTTCTGTCAGGAGGCCTGCCCGGTCGATGCCATTGTCGAAGGACCCAATGCGGAATTCGCCGTCGAGACCCGCGAGGAACTCTACTACGACAAGGACCGGCTGTTGGCGAACGGCGACCGGTGGGAGCGTGAGATTGCGCGCAATCTCGCGCTCGATGCGCCCTACCGGTAGCCGTTTGGTCGAGGCGGCAATAAAGTGACAATTCCGCCCCAATCGCCTGGGAACGGGACAAACGTGGGTCAATCGATGAATATCGCGGCGTGGTTTTTCTATCTGTTCTCGGCGATGATGATTGGCGCCGCCTTCATGGTGATTTCCGCGCGCAATCCGGTTCACTCGGTGCTGTTTCTGATTCTCGCTTTTTTCAACGCGGCGGGGCTGTTTGTGCTGCTCGGGGCGGAATTTCTGGCGATGATCCTGGTCGTCGTCTATGTCGGCGCGGTCGCGGTTTTGTTCCTCTTCGTCGTCATGATGCTCGACGTCGATTTCGCCGAATTGAAGCAAGGTTTTTTGCAATATCTGCCGGTCGGCGGAATCATTGGTCTCGTGGTTCTGGTCGAGGTCGCTTTCGTCGTTGGCGCTTGGACGATCGGGCCGGTATCAAGTGCCAATGTCACGACGCCGATGCCCCCCGGCATGACGAATACGATGGCGCTCGGGCGGGTGCTCTACACCCAATATGTCTATCTGTTCCAGGCAGCGGGGCTCATCCTGTTGACCGCCATGATCGGCGCCATCGTGTTGACCTTGCGCCACAAGGCCGGCGTGAAACGCCAGAACGTGGCGATCCAGAACGCACGGACTCCAGCCGAGGCGGTCGAGGTCCGCAAGGTTGCCTCGAGGCACGGAATTTGAAACCGGGCATGGCAAGCTTGCCCGCACGTGGGGCCGGAGAGAAACCATCATGACGATCTCGCTCGCCCAGTTCTTGATTGTCGCGGCCATTCTGTTCACGCTCGGCGTTGCCGGGGTAATCTTGAACCGCAAGAACATCATCGTGGTGTTGATGTCGGTCGAGCTGATCCTGCTTTCGGTCAACCTCAATCTTGTTGCGTTTTCGGCTTTTCTCGGCGACCTCACCGGCCAGGTTTTCGCACTGTTCATCCTGACCGTCGCGGCGGCGGAGGCGGCAATCGGACTTGCTATCCTTGTTGCCTATTACCGCAACCGCGGATCGATCGCGGTCGACGACATCAACATGATGAAGGGCTGAGCCGGCCATGTATGCAGCCATAGTCTTCCTGCCGCTCTTGGGATTTCTGATCGCCGGGCCGTTTGGCTGGCGGATCGGTCCCCGCCCTTCCGAAATCGTCACCACAAGCCTCTCGTTCGTCTCGGCGCTTTTGTCCTGGATCGTTTTCATCCAAATTGCCCTCGGCACGGCGCCGGCAACTGTTTCCCTCATCGGCAATTGGTTCACCTCGGGCGCGTTGAAGGTCGATTGGTCGCTTAGGATCGATACATTGACGGCGGTGATGCTTGTCGTCGTTGGCACGGTGTCGTCGCTCACGCATCTCTATTCGATCGGCTATATGAGCGACGATCCCTCGCGGCCGCGCTTCTTTTCCTATCTCTCGCTGTTCACCTTCGCCATGCTGACGTTGGTGACGGCCGACAATCTGGTTCAGATGTTTTTCGGCTGGGAGGGGGTCGGCCTCCTGTCCTATCTTTTGATCGGCTTCTGGTATGAGAAGCCTCAAGCCAATGCCGCGGCGATCAAGGCATTCGTCGTCAACCGGGTCGGCGATTTCGGCTTCGCGCTCGGCATTTTTTTAGTTTTCTTCCTAACCAATTCGGTTGGCTTCGATCAGATCTTCGCGGCGGCGCCAGGCCTCGCCCATAAGACGGTCCATGTCTTCGGCCTCGACATGGACGCGATGACAATCACTTGCCTGCTCCTTTTCATGGGTGCGATGGGCAAATCGGCCCAATTCCTGCTGCATACCTGGCTGCCCGACGCGATGGAGGGTCCCACCCCCGTCTCGGCGCTTATCCATGCGGCGACCATGGTGACCGCGGGCGTCTTCATGGTCGCGCGGCTTTCGCCGCTTTTCGAACAAGCGCCGGCGGCACTCTCCTTCGTCACCATCATCGGCGCGACGACCGCATTTTTCGCGGCGACGATTGCACTCGTCCAACCCGACATCAAAAAGGTCATCGCCTATTCGACCTGCTCGCAACTCGGCTACATGTTCGTCGGTCTCGGCGTCGGTGGCTATTCGCTCGGCATCTTTCATTTGTTCACCCACGCCTTCTTCAAGGGGCTTCTGTTTTTGGGCGCTGGGTCGGTGATCATCGCGATGCATCACGAGCAGGACATGCGCAACATGGGCGGGCTCTGGAAGAGGATTCCCTTCACCCTCGCCATGATGACGATTGGCTTCTTGTCACTCATGGGCTTTCCCTTTACCGCCGGGTATTATTCTAAGGACGCGATCATCGAGGCGGCCTTCGCGTCGGACCGCGCGGGCGCCTTTTACGGTTATGTGCTCACGGCGGCCGCGGCCGGGCTTACCGCCTTCTATTCGTGGCGGGTCGTCTTCTTGACGTTTTTCGGCGCGCCACGCTGGGCCACCGCTGGACCTGGGTCCGGCCACGATCACGCTGCGCATGGGCACGAGGGACATACGCTCGATCCGCGTGAATCGCCGCTTACCATGCTCATTCCGTTGGGCGTCTTGGCGATCGGCGCCTTGTTCGCGGGCGTCGTCTTTTCACATGACTTCATCGGCAAGGGCTGGGACGGATTTTGGAAAGGGGCCTTATATCTCGGATCTGATAATCACATCCTCGAAGCTCGCGAAGACATTCCGGCGTTTGCACGGCGACTCCCTACCCTTATGATGGCCTTCGGCTCTTTGGTCGCGGTGCTGTTCTACGTTCTGGCGCCGTCGATCCCCCAGCGCCTGGCGCAAATTACCCGGCCGCTTTATGAGTTCCTTCTCAACAAATGGTATTTCGACGAACTCTACGACATGATTTTCGTGCGCCCGGCTTTTTGGCTTGGCAGCTTGTTCTGGAAAGGCGGCGATGGTGCCATCATCGACCGGCTCGGACCCGACGGCGTCGCAGCTTGGGTCGTCGATGTGACCGGACGCGCCGTCAAGCTGCAAAGCGGCTACATCTACCATTACGCCTTCGCCATGCTCGCCGGTCTCGCCGCCGTCATCACCTGGTATGTCGCCACGGGAGTTCGCTGATGTTTGGCTTCGGCATTTTGTCCTGCATCGTTTTTTTGCCGCTCGTCGGCGCGGGCTTTATCCTCGCTCTGCGCGGCAACGACGAAGCCACATTGGAAAACGCCCGCCGGGCCGCGCTCGGGACGACCGTCATCGTCTTTCTGCTGTCGCTTTATGCCTATGCGAGGTTCGATCCTTCCGCCTCCGCTTTTCAATTCGTCGAGGAGAAAGGCTGGTTCGGACGCGGCCTTGTCTACAAGATGGGCATCGACGGAATATCGTTACCGTTCGTCCTGCTGACCACTTTCTTGATGCCGATCTGCATTCTCGCTTCGTGGCAATCGATTCAGAATCGCGTCAAGGAATATATGATCACCTTCCTTGTTCTCGAAACCCTGATGATCGGCGTTTTCTGCGCCCTCGATCTCGTGCTCTTCTACCTTTTCTTCGAGGGCGGGCTCATCCCGATGTTTCTCATCATCGGAATTTGGGGCCACACGAGACGGGTCTACGCGAGTTTCAAATTCTTTCTTTATACGCTGACCGGTTCTCTACTGATGCTGCTTGCGGTCATGGCGATGTATGGCGTTGCGGGGACAACCGACATCACCGTCCTGCTGCATACACACTTTCCTTCGTCGATGCAGAAATGGCTGTGGCTTGCGTTCTTTGCCTCGCTCGCCGTCAAGACACCGATGTGGCCGGTCCACACGTGGCTGCCCGACGCGCATGTTGAAGCCCCAACAGCAGGTTCCGTGATGCTTGCCGGCGTCCTCCTCAAGTTCGGTGGCTATGGATTTATTCGCTTTTCCTTGCCAATGTTCCCTGAGGCCTCGGCCTATTTCGCGCCGCTTGTCTTTGCATTGTCGGTCATAGCGATCATCTATACATCGCTCGTTGCCTTGGTCCAGGAGGACATGAAGAAGCTCGTCGCCTATACCTCCGTGGCGCATATGGGTTTGGTGACGATGGGCCTGTTCAGCGTGACCCCGCAAGGAGTTCAAGGCGCCGTGTTTCAGATGGTGTCGCATGGCCTCGTCTCGGCCGCCCTGTTTCTTTGCGTGGGGGTCCTCTACGATCGCCTGCATACTTACGAAATTGCGGCCTATGGCGGTCTTGTCGCCCGCATGCCGATCTACGCCGCGGTTTTCATGATCTTCACGCTCGCCAATCTCGGCCTGCCCGGCACCTCGGGCTTCATCGGCGAGTTCCTGACGTTGCTTGGCACGTTCAGGATCAACAGTTTGGTTGCGTTTCTGGCCACTACCGGCCTTATCTTGTCGGTCGCCTATGCGCTCTATCTTTATCGCCGCATCATATTCGGCGTTCTCGACAAGCCCAGTCTTGCGCCGATCCGCGATGTCTCGTGGCGCGAAGCCACCGTGTTTGCGCCACTTGTCGCTCTGACCATCTTCTTCGGCTTTTACCCAGCCCCTGTTTTGGAGGCCTCGGCGGCCTCCATAAACACCCTCATCAAAGGCTATGACACAGCCCTCGGTGAGACTAAGACGGCCGCGCTCTTTCGCCTAAAGGCCGAATAGAATGGCATCGCTCTCCCTGTCTCTTGCACATTGCTTGCCGGAAGTCATTCTGGCGGCAGGCGTTCTCGTGCTCGTGCTGCTTGGGGCCATCCGTGGCAAGCAATCGGATGGGCTGGTAAGCGAGATCGCCGCCGGTCTCCTCGGCGCCGCGATCGTGGTTATTCTGCTTGGCGGCAAGACGAATGCCATCGTCTTCGATGGCGCCTTCGTTAATGACGGGTTCGGGCGCTTCATGAAGGTGCTGACGCTCGCCGGATCTCTCGTCACCTTGGTCATGAGCCGGGAATTTCTGGCCGCCGAAAAGATCGACAAATTCGAGTTTCCGATCCTCGTTCTTTTATCGACGCTCGGGATGTTGATGTTGATTTCGGCGGCTGGCCTCATCGCGCTTTATCTCGGGCTCGAATTGATGTCGCTCGCCCTCTACGTCCTCGCCGCGTTCCATCGCGACAATATCCGGGCGTCCGAGGCTGGCCTCAAATATTTCGTGCTCGGTGCGCTGTCGTCCGGCATGCTGCTCTATGGCGCTTCCCTGCTCTATGGTTTCGCCGGCACCGTTTCCTTCGCCGGCATCGCCGAAACCATCAACGGACAGGCTTCGCTAGGCGTCGTCTTCGGACTTGTGTTCCTGATGGTAGGGCTCGCGTTCAAGATGTCGGCGGTGCCGTTCCACATGTGGACGCCGGATGTCTACGAAGGCGCGCCGACGCCGGTGACCACGTTTTTTGCCACGGCGGTGAAGATGGCAGCCGTCGCCATCACGCTCAGAGTGATCCTGACCGCGTTTCCGGCCATTGCCCCGCAATGGCGGCAGATCGTGATATTCCTTTCCATTCTGTCGATGGC
>Ga0207108_1055_pt1 | contig 21117 bp, 20 predicted proteins | sample Alteio_BWMinHeat_76_FD_153562 | JGI IMG/M metagenome (GOLD analysis project Ga0207108, IMG submission 153562) | Enriched cells from forest soil in Barre Woods Harvard Forest LTER site, Petersham, Massachusetts, United States -... | ecosystem: Environmental > Terrestrial > Soil > Temperate forest >...
CCACCACTCAGGAATCAGAGCCAGAATCCAAAGGTAAGGAATGGGCGAGGTAGTGCACCTCAAAGTCTTATCCGGCCAACTTAAGTTGCCCACTGATTTCATAGACACAAAATTTAAGATTGTTAGGATTGGAGCGTGAAGCACCTCAAAGTTTTTTTGCCCATGACGTTCTGTTTTGTAAGTGCCTTTGTGGCATGTACAAAAAAAGATTCTTCCAATACATCTTCCACATCGGATCAACACGCTCCAGTGAATGCGGATTCAGTTGTGATCAAGTCGATTTCACCCGACAAAGTAAAAGCACTCGCTAAAAATGGAAAGGGCGAGTGGACGGTCCTCAACGTCTGGGCATCGTGGTGTTTACCTTGTCGTGAAGAATTTCCTCAAATTCTTAAATTTCGTTCCGATTGGCTAAAAAAGGATGTTAGGACAATCTTTCTTTCGGCGGATTTTCCGAAAGATGTTTCCGAGGCAAAGTCTTTTCTTGCTGAGAAAAAAGTCGACTTTGAAACTTTCATTCGCGAAGGAGATGACCAAGCGCTCATCAATGGCTTGGATCCTCAATGGTCAGGGGCGCTGCCAACGACTTTTATTTTGGATGCAGCAGGAAAGATTCTCTACCGATTTGACGGCGAAGTAACTGAGAAAAAGTTAGAAGAGAAAATTTTGGCTTTGAAAAATGGCGGCGGAGCAAAACCTTCCGCCGGAGAAAGGAAGAATAAAAAATGAAATTTTTAAACTGCTCACTGGCTTTTGGATTGGCCTTGACGATGGGATCATCGGTATTCGCACTTAATATTGGAGATTCGATTCCAGATTCTGTGGTGAACACAAAGATGAAAAATGCCGCCAATGGAAAATATCTCACGATTAAAAAGGTGGCGGGGAAAAAGGGGACACTGGTGATCTTCACTTGTAACAGTTGTCCGTATGTTCAAAAGTGGAATGACCGAATCGTCAAAATCGGAAACGACTATTCAGCTCGAGGTATTGGCGTAGTTGCCATTAACTCTAATGACCCCAAGAGAACGGATCCGAAAGAACCCGATAACGATGGTTATGACGCGATGAACCGACTCATTAAAGAGAAGAATATGAAGTATGCCTATGTGGTGGATGATACTTCAAAAGTTGCCCATGCTTTCGATGCAAAGAAGACTCCAGAAGTTTTTCTTTTCGATGGAAAAGGTAAACTCGTTTACGAAGGAGCTGTCGATTCGAGCCCAGAGTATCCAGAAAAAGCTAAACCATGGCTCCGCCAGGCATTAGATGAGGTTCTCGCCGGAAAAACTGTGAATTTCACAAAAGGTCCTGCGGTAGGTTGCGGAATTAAATTTCGAAGTTAATGAACCTCTTAGCGCCAGGTTGCGCGAAGTCGTTCTGATTCAGGCACGCAGGCCGTAAAGCGTGCCATATTGGAAAGCGTATCAGGAAATAATTGGGTTCCGTCGTCCAACAAAATGGTGGGGTAGCCCGAAATATGTTTTTCAACGCAAACGTCTTTGCTCTGATCGCAGTCAATAAATTCAACATAATTTTTGTGCCAACCGAGTACTGATTTTTCTTCTTTGCAGTACGGACACCAGCTTGTTCCGTACATTTTAATACCTTTCGCCTGGAGGCAAGTGCCCGCTGACTCCTCATGGTAATAAGTGAGCGCATAGTAACCGATAAGAAATAAAGCAACGGCGAAAAATCCTAGTTTTGGATCCATAAGATCTATTTCTGCCTCTTTCTCAATTTTAACATAGGTTCGATGAGGCTTGGGCTAGTACTAGGGTTTTAATGGCAACCTGTGTCGGAACTTTACAAATCCGGTCGTTTGGTTACTAGGTTGAATGAATGAGGACTTATTAGATGCAGGTTTCAAGACAACGACAAAAGGATGTTCAGCGGTATCTCGAAAATTGGCAGGAAGAAATCGATAGCGCCGCTCAATATCACGCGATGGCTTCAAGTGAAGAGAATCCTAAAATTTCACTGGTCTATGAAAATTTAGCCAAGGTCGAAGAGAAACACGTATCGTTCTGGGAAGATCAACTCAGAAAAGTGGGCAAACCCATTCCCCAAAGAAAGCCCTCTTGGCGAAGTCGTGTTTTGGTTTGGTTGGCAAAATATTTAGGGCCGCGTGCGGTTCTTCCAACGCTTGCCTCTGCAGAGCAGCTCGGTCGAGATTCTTATGCCTTGCAACCAGAGTCGCGAAAAACCTTGATGTCTCAGCAGGAGCATTGGCATGCGCGTGTGCTTCATCAGTTAATCAAAACCCAGCCTCATGGAGTTTCGGGCGGCACCCTTGGTCGCCTGGAAGGACGCCATCGACTGGTGGGGGGAAACGCACTTCGTGCATCCGTTCTCGGAGCGAATGACGGACTCTGTTCGAACTTAAGTCTGGTGATGGGGGTCGCAGGTGCGTCTATAAGTTCGCATGGAATTTTGATTTCCGGAATTGCCGGACTTTTGGCAGGCGCGAGTAGTATGGCGATTGGCGAATGGCTCTCGGTAAAAAGTGCACGTGAGCTCGCAGAACGTGAAATCCGTATCGAATCAAATGAGCTCGACGCCGATCCCGAAGCAGAGGGAGAGGAACTTCAATTGATCTATGAATCAAAAGGGCTCAGTTCGGAAGAGGCTCGAAGTCTTTCAAGGCAAATGCTAAGCAATAAGGCGACTGCCCTGGATACACTCTCGCGCGAAGAGCTTGGAATAGATCCACAAGAGCTCGGAGGATCTCCCTGGGTCGCAGCCGTAGTGTCTTTTGTACTTTTTTCAGCAGGAGCGGCCATTCCAGTACTTCCTTTCTTTTTTCTCTCCAATTCCCATGCAGTGCTTGCAAGCATTGGGCTCAGTTCACTGATGCTTTTTTTTATCGGCGCCGGTATCACGATTTTCACAGGACGTTCAATTTGGATTTCGGGCGCGCGACAACTTTTGCTTGGATTGACTGCAGCCGTGCTTACGTTCTTTGTCGGCAGCTTCTTGGGCGCTCGATTGTAGGAGTATTTTTAAAAATGAAGTCATTTTCTCACTGGATTGCGATCACTTTTTTTGTGGTTATTCTTTTTCTGAGCAATATCCTGAGTCGCGTTTTCGCCTGCGATGTTGCCACAGATGTTAAGATCATGGGATGGAATCCTAAAAAATCTTCTTTGCTATTGGAAGTCACTCTTAGCTCGATGGACGATGCCTCTTCCAAGGAAAAAGCTTATGAGATTCAGACGCTCGAACTTTCTCTCGCGAATGCTCAGGTAATCCAGAGTGCGGAATTTAAGAACGAACATTTTCGACAAAAGGCTCGCGATTGGCTCGATAAGAAGATGTTGCGAGGCTATCAGCCTTTTAGTGGGCCCAGACTTTCGCGACATGGTGATGAATTTACAGAGCCAAACGGTCAGGGAATCCTCACTTTAAAAATTGAAGATAAAGATGAGAAAAATAATTCGGGATGGTTTTCTCTTTATCAGAAAAAAAGGGGAGAGGCCGCCGAGCGAAAGGTTTCCTCTAAATTGCTGCAAACTTCTCTCTCAGCTTCAGAAACGACTTCTCCTTACGCTTTGTTTTTTGCGGGAAATTCTTTGGTCGGCCTTCACAAAGGATGCGGAAATGTCGAGCTCTGGAGCATCCCACGAGCGATCCTTGAGTAGGTAGCGAGAAATAACGCGAGCCTCCTGTGGAGGGTCACGTTCAATTCGGTTATTTTTTCAAGTTTCTCCCGCCAAGATCATCCATGATAGAATAATTGGGTATGTCGAATTCTCTTCGGCCACGCTCCCTTTGGCTGCTGAGCATCATTTTCGCACTTTTGATTTCCAATTCTGCAGAAGCAGGAAGTTTGAGGGGCATTTTCGCACGCATAAGGGCTATTCGACGCCCCAACGCGCCCGCCAATATCATCGAAGATTCCGAGCCAGTTATTCCTGTGCGAAAGTCTGTCGGCCCAAGACGCTACAGAACTGGCGATATCTATATTGCGACGACGCCCGAAAACTACGATATTTTTCTCACTCCTCCTCAAGGAGCCACTAGAGGACTTTATATACATGGTGCTCCCGCCGGAATGGGTGCGATGGGTTTTCGCGAATCGAGCACCTCGATCGATAGCTCCGTAGTTTTTGGCATTGAAAAGTCGAGCCCATTCTATCGAGGTCCTGCAGGACTGCGACTTAGGCAAATTGCGAATGAATTAAATCCATATAAGTCGATCGAAGTTAGTTTTACTGAGGTGAACTTAATGAGATTTAATCAACTCAAAGAACTCGCATCTCGAAAAGGCAATCTCAGCATTGAAGATTATGCGAGCGTTCCTGGGTTTCGAGCTATGCAGCAATCGGGAAGAAGAATTGAGATCGTGGATCTTAAAGATGGATATTTCATATCTCCGCCCAGACTTCAATCTCGTCCAGGGTCGCAAATCCCAAGCATTGCGGAATATCTCGCAACCGATCCAACTTTTGATTTCAATATGCCGGTACCGGAAAATTTTGTGATCAATCATGACGAATTCATTTTTAAGACAACGGTCTTTGCTCGTTAACAGGAGCGAGGCGACGAGTGAACGGAATTCTAGGGACTAACGGGCAAGCAAAAGAAAGCACCTTGAATCAGTTTTATCTACTTCTAGAAAAACAGCCCGGTAACCCATTCTATTAATGGCTTCGACTAGAAGTCCATACACATGCACTTGCCAATTTTGTGCTTCAATTGGTGTGAGAGACTGAACCTTGTAGGGAATCTCTATTTTGAATATTTTTTCTTTGCTCGGCAAGTTTTCAGTGGCAACTGGGATTGAAACTAAATCTGGCAAGTCCAAGGGAGGTCTCTTAAACCACCATTCGACTAAGAATCGATGGGTGAGCCGATTCGCGTGAGCTGAGCTACTCAGTACACCATAGAAGTTTTCATAGACTTTTGTGGCCTCAGCCCGACATTTTCCCAAATAAAGATTTCCATTTTGAGCTTCCATTGGATCATAAGTAAAAAAAATGGCTTCGGCTCCCTTAGCAAGGCTCACTTTTTTTGCCTCTAACATAATTTCAAAGCCCAGATTTTTAGCCTGCGACTTTATTCCGACAACTATTTCATGTAACCAATGCACTTTTTGATTTCCGGAGGTCGTCACACGGGCAAACCCGTGTACTTCTGATCTTTTTGCAATAACAACGTAACCAAGATCAATTGACGGATCGATCATGTTGATCGCATCAGCACGAAAGACATGAGATGCCACTGTTTCGTTGCTCCAACCAACATCCTTTTGCAGCTGAACACATCCATCAATTTCCGACATCGCTTCATTGGCATCTGTAGACAGCAACCCTATCTTCATTTCTCAGATGATAACCGAATGACGATTTAGGACATAATTCAAATGTCTACGGATGCATGATGACCAGCTTGACTATGGTGCTCGCGGCCGGAATTCTGAATTGCGGTGAGCGAGGCGACGAGTGAGCGCGAGCCTCCTGTGGAGGGTCGCGAGCAATTCAGGGCTCCCGCCGGTTTGCGTAACCAAAAGTATAGGAGAATCGCGGTGCTCGCGGCCGGAATTCTGAATTGCGGTGAGCGAGGCGACGAGTGAGCGCGAGCCTCCTGTGGAGGGTCGCGAGCAATTCAGGGCTCCCGCCGGTTTGCGTAACCAAAAGTATAGGAGAATCGCGGTGCTCGCGGCCGGAATTGAACCGGCACGCTCTTGCGAGCCCAGGATTTTAAGTCCTGTGCGTCTACCAATTCCGCCACGCGAGCATTTATTTCCGAACGGTAGACTCTTTATTATCACAACTCTTTTGGCCAGGTCGCACGCCTTGGTAGCCGCACCCTGTGCGCCTTTTATTTCGCTCGCCTGCGGCTCGACCAATTCCGCCACGCGAGCATTTACTTCCGAACGGTAGACTCTGGTCGACACACTTACGAGTTCGACTAGCTCATCTGACATTCCAAAAAAGCTCAAGTCTCGTTTTGTTTCCGCAAATATGAGTGTCGGCCATCAGATTTGCTGGACCTCAATGCTGATTTCTTTCTAAGCTTTTCGAATATACCGCTGCCGCAGAAAAAATAAGGGCGGTGCATTCAGGAGGGGATAGCTTGATCCATCGGTCAGCGTTCTTAATCGTGATTGGATGGCTGACGTTGACAAGTTCAGTCCTCCGAGATTCTGACCATTGGAAGGAACTCAATCCCTCGATTCGAGACCTCTTACAGGATCATATCGGCCCCATCACACGCGGATACAACTCCATATCAGACGATCTTGAGTTCCGTAGATGGTATCATCGAAATCTTTGTCTGGATCGGCACGAACACGGCGCGAAGGATTGTCCAATGAAAGGTTTTCGCACACCCGAAGAGGCTTACCCCGAATTCGCTTACAACACACTTCCATTGGCCGAGCGCGTGGCCTCTGCTTGCCTACTCTGGAAAATTTCGATGAGTTTTGGAGCTCATATTCCTAACGAGCTCGGAGAAATTATTTCGGCTGGGAAGGAAGCCTTCATCAATATGCAGGTGAGCAGTCCTGGAACGCTTCGAACCAAGCTCGAAGAAAATGGCTACACTCCATTTTTTCATGCCAATGCGAGAAAAAAGATTTGGGGGCTGAGATCTCCCGATATAGGACCTCAATTGCATTGGTACCAAGATCAAGCTGATGAAGACAGTCATAGAGTGAGTATCCATATCGACTTCTACAACCCAGGCGCTGGGAGCGGATCATCTATTAAAGGAAAGGTTCACGATCTCTTCGAAGCTTTCGAGCATACCACGCATGACTATCTCCACTGGAACGATCGAACGATGGCGGAAATGGTGCTTGCGATGGGTGGCTCGGCCTGCGGCTTAGGTTCTAGCGATCTCGTCGCCGTCATGAATGAAACTCGCGGAGCATTTCGAATTAAATTCCGTGATAGTTATGAGCAAAAATTGCTTCCGCAGATTTTAGTTCACGGGGGCGCGCAAAATGACCCGGAGAATAGTCGAATTGCATCGCGCCGTCGCCGTGAAATCGCACGGCGGCTCAATTGAACGCTTGCTTCTATTCCTTCCAGATTGAGAATCTATTCAGGGAGATTTATTTCCGTGCGGATTTGTAGGCAGTCACTGTTTTTGGTTTTCCTTTTGTTATATGCACGTCCCGTACTTTCGCAGGCAGATTACGAGCTCAGTGATTCGGTCTTACTACAAGAATGTCCGTTTAGTCATGGCGACAGTTACAATGCAGATTCACTTTTAAACCTTGTGAAGGCGCAACTCGAAACAAAGCTCAGCGGCAATCAGCGTTGCACCGCGAATATGAATCAGCTTGTTCAAGATCTCGGAGTAATTTCAAATTATTTTAGCCAAGTTGATCCCAATATAAGAAACAAAGTTCAACATGATTTCTATTCCCGACAATTGATCGAGCTGCAGCTCCATCTCAAAAAGTTGGAGCTCGAAGGGAAACAAGATTCGCAAGACTATTTGGATGTGAAAAGCAATATCTCGACGCTTGAATCCAATTTAAAGCAAAATGAGCTCGATTCGCTCTATAATACAGAAAGTTTTAGTGCCAGCGAAGAGGCTACTTTTCGTCAAAAATTGTTTCAGCATATCAACAATGTTGTTTTGACCCTTGGAGCAGCGGACGCGGGTTGCATTCAGCATCTAGGAGGTTGGCAGCAGGTTCTACCTCCGCTGATTGGTACGGCCGCACTCGCATCCGGCTTTGGCGTCTTCGCCAGTCAAAACATTGTGGGCGCCGTCTTGCAAATCGCAGCCAATCTTTCGACATTGCTTCAAAATCGTGAAGTGAAAAAGGCGATCAATAGCATCGTTGAGCTTCACAATTACGAAATTCTCGCTTGCACTTATTTTTCGATCACCAATTTAACTTGCGAATACGGAAGGGCGCTTCGCCTGAGCAATGAAAAAGATGATCTTTTGAATTTGATTCAAAGTCATTATCATTCTGGATTCACAGGCGAGTTTGAACAGTATTTTAACTTGCTCGAACAGACGTCTGGATTTGCTAATCTTTTTACGGCTATTGCTTCGATGGGTTCACCGGTTACGCTCAATTTATCTTTAATCTATAGCTACTTTCAAGCGCTCGCAACCACGGCTGATCTTCCAGATCCCCCTCCATCGAGTGCTAGTGATTCAGAGAAAAAACAATGGCTCATTTCGATCGAGGCGCGCGGAATCAATGACTACGTATCAGCTTCGATCACACCTGGCGGTGGGCAGAGCGTTGTCACACTCGACGACAAAATTCGGGCGGCGCTCAATGACATCAAGGATAAGAAGGCGACCAAAGATGCGATTGAAGAAAATTTGCGTACGACGAGGTCCTTCGTCGATCTTCGGCACCAACTCGATGCTTTTAGTAATCATTTTATTCTCCAGGTCGACGAGCTTTCGAATTTTTTCAGAAAATATTTGATCAGAAGTTCTGGTGCTAAAGTCAAAAATGATGCCGCTGAAGTTCCGGATGAAGAATTAGGTTCTCTTTATGCCATTTTGCAAATCTTGGATCGAGTGCACGATTTCTTGGTGATCAGCCCAACCGCCTTCAAAATGGATACCGAAACGGGGCAGCTCGAATACGAAAAAGCGATTAACAAAGAGGGGCTGGCTCTTTTTACAGCGATGGCTCATGGAGCAGTAGCGCAATTATCGCAGCAATCGCTCCTTTCTCTGGCTTCAAAAGTTCAAGAGCGACTGTCACGTGCATTTCAAATCGTTGAAAACGCTTATGTCGATCGAGATCTGCGTTTGGAGACGCCTCCTGAGGCAAGCTTTAGTCAGTTCAACAGAGACAGATCTCTCAAATTCCATATTCTCGACAATTTTGAACAGTTCACTGGGGCTGGAACAACGTTTCGAGAGGAAAAATTTGAACAAGCGCGCAGTAGCTTCGAACAAGGATTCCATGACGAAATTCTGGAAATGGTTGGGCTTGCGATGAGGACTCGATCGCAACGTATACCTGAGCTCAATGGCTCAACAGCTCCACATCTGTGCAGTTTGTTTTCGAGCGCTTTGAGCCACGACCGAGTTCGTGGCCCTTTCGGCATCGGGGAGCCCAAGGGAAAATTGCTTATGAGTATCTGTCGTAAAAATTTTGATAAACTCGAACTTGTAAAATATCTTACGCCAGTTTCGGTTCAAATCGATTACTCCAACCCCTGCTTTTACTCCGAATACGTTCGCACTTTTGAAATGCAAAAAGTGCTTTTGGAACGCTATAAACAGCTTAAAAAGAATCCTTCCACCTCCAAAAAAAAGTAAATGGGGTCAGGCACCGAAGGTGCCAGGCTATTCAGAGGTTTTCATAGTGAACGAGTGAAAACGCGTGCATTCAAGAAAAAGGGCTCGTGAAACCCTCTCCCACATAAAGTTGCGTTTTCTCGCACTTTAGACCGTCTCCAGCGGGAATTTGCCTTAAAATCACGTTCGAGAAGCCTGGCACCTTCGGTGCCTGACCCCAGCGGGACCCCAAAGCGACAATTTTTGTCGCTTTGGGGTATGAAGCGGCGTGCATAGAAGAGGGTGTGTCAACTTATTTTGCTCATGAACTGATCGACTTATAGGCAGAGCCATACAGCATGGTTTTTGCATTTCTTTGATACGAGAGAGGAGTCTTTCGTGGCTGGGAGTATTCGCAAAGGCTTAATCATCTTAGCACTTTTTTTGCTCGCATCCCATTTGCGCGCCCAGTCGCCTCCACCATCCGGAGACCCGCTATCATCAACACCTAGCCCAACCCCAAGCCCCTCTCCCGATACTGGCGTTGGCCTTCCGGTAATCAAAACCGATCTTCCTACGACACAGACAGCTACCGAAGGTATTCCAATTACTCTCTTCGTTGACACCACAGGCGTGGTTACGTTCCAATGGCAAGTAAGTTCGGCTTCTACCTCAAGTTCTCCGAGCAATCCACCGCCCACTGGTCTGCGCATCGGCAATGCACTCAGCGCTTCAAGAGCTCTGACGGGGTCAGGAACCTCGGATGTTTTTATCGATATCGCTGGAGCGACACAAAGTTCGTATACTTTCACACCCACATCTTTCGACGACGGAAACAAATATCGAGTCGTGATGACGAACACTTACGGAACGACCATAAGTGGCATAGTCGTCATCCATGTGCAGTCGACCACTCCTTCCATCACCGTGCAGCCTCTCGATCAAACGACTCAAGCCGGAGGAACCGTGAGTTTCACCGTTCAAGCGAACGGAGCACTCCCCATCACTTACACCTGGTACAAAAATGGCAACCTTCTTTCGAGATCTACCGTGACTTCAAATTCATCCATTTATTCATTTGCAGCTGCAGCCAGTGACAATAACGCGCAGATCTCTGTCACTGTTTCAAATACTTACGGTGTCCTTACAACAAGAACCGCAACTCTCACGGTGACCAGTACGTGCACGATTCCTTCTGTTCCCTCCGCAATTTATCCGATTGCCAATGAAGCAAATAGTCCAACCGCCTTTGTATTTTCCTGGTCCCCTCAAGGATCTGATGCTTGCCCTGTGAAGTATGATTTTTTAGTCGAAACGAGTTCTACTTGTGACCCCAACCAAGCTGTTTTTACAGCTTCGAATCTTCAACTTCCGAATACATCCATTACAGGGCTCGCTTTCAATACAACCTATTATTGGTGCGTTCGAGCGACCAACACCCAAACGCCAAGTTTAGTCCGAGACTTCCAGCCGCTGGGGACATTTTCCACTCATGGGGCGACTGTAGCTCAACCATTTAATATCACGACCAACCCCATCACTACCAACGCTTCAGCAGCAAGTGGTCACTCTGTCGTTGTAGTTTCAGCGGATGGAGGTGAACCAGGAGCTGTTGGAATATTTTACGTTTACGCTCCGCTCACGAACACAAAGACTAGACTTGGACAAAACCTCATCGGCCCGTCCGGTCATTATTCAATCGTCACAGATATTAATTTTATCACCAACAATTTGCCGCAAAATCAAACCTACACTTTCGAATTTTCTACTCAAGTACGTCGAAATGGCACAAGCACACTCCAGCAAAGTCCTGAGTCGGCACATGCATTTTATTTTTACAACGCAGCTTCGGGTTTGCCCGCACCTCAAAACGTAAGACTCGTCCCAGGCCATGAGTCCCATATCGGGGAGTTTCAATGGGATGCGGTCTCAGGAACAACCTCTTACAAAATCTGGAGACGAGTGGGAACAGATGAATGCGATCCTTCCCACCTGATTTTGGGTCAACCTACGGTTTGTTATCTCGGGAACCGACCATTCATGTTGGTAGCAACCGTTCCGTCAACAACGACAACCTACAACGACATTACGAATCAAAACTTTCCTTTACCTTCATCACTTGATCACGGAGTAGCTTACTTTGTGACGGATGAAGACGCCGCAGGAAGTTCAAGTCCTCGATCGTCTTCGATCGTATTCCATAATCCTGTTGCGCCAATACGAGGAAGCAATCAAAACATTCAGTTCTTTTCGAATCCAGGCAGCAGCGTTCAGCAGGGATATCTTTGCGGAATCAGTGACGCGGGTTATTTTGATGGAAGCGTTGCTCCGGATCTAAAGGTGGATATTCGAATTAAACCAGCGATCGCTGGGCAGGGTTGCTTGCCAAGAGACGGCTTCTCGTTCGATAGCCCGCAATCAGAAATTTTAGGAAATCTCGATTCCCTTGTATCGGAATCCTATTCAAGCGCGGATCAACGCTGTATTCCTATCACCACTCAAACCCCTCTGACTTTCTCAGTAAGCAATTATTGCGTCCAAACTTGTCTGATCGATCCTTCTGAAAATCATGAACGAGTTTGCGAAGTGAATGGTGTCAATGCGTATACCGATCCTGCCTTCCCGAATTTTCACGGACTTGATGCCGTTCTTCCAGATGGAACTTCTACAAACGTTATTGCCCGGTGGACGCAACCCGGCGTAACTGACGCCACATTGACCGTCAAAAAACTAGTTTTGCAGTGGACTTCTCACGTGGATTCGAATGGAAGTCCGATCTTTGATGACCCAACGGCCACTCGGGACATTACCGATATTCAAGCGACGAGCTATCAAATTACCGGTTTAGATACCGATGCAGACTACTGGGTACAAATCACGCTGATCGATGCTAGAAATCAACCACATACACCTGGAATGCCTTTGCGTGTTCATACGACCAATATCAAACCGATCATCACGGACCTTCAGGTGCTCCCATCGGAATCGCCGAATGAGCCTTATAAGCTCGTCATCCAATTCAAAGTAAAAAGTGTTTTTGTCGGACGAGATGATTTCCATGTCTCTATGGATTCCATGAAATATCGATTCGATGGGGCTGGAGATGGCGTCACCATTCAGTCCAAGTATCTATCCTCCGTCACGTCTTTAAATAACTTGCTGCTTGCGTCTTCAGTCTCAAATTCGAACACCTCTCCCGTGATCAAAGTTACCTTCGACAGCCTTGCTTACTTCAACGGCCAAAAGGGAATGCAAATAGGCCTTCAAGTTAATGATAGCTACGGAACAAAAAGCGATTTCACTTGGTCGGGACAAAATACAGTTTTACGTGGCACGTCGGAAGTGGAAGCCAATTCCAATTCTAGCGCCATGGACTGTTCCCTTTCATCGCGATCGACCACTAGGAATCAAGGTCCACTGAGTCTTATGCTTGGACTTTTTATTTCGTCGATTCTGTTGATTCGAATAACTTCCAAGAGAAAACGACGAAAAAGCATCCTCTAAGAATTTCAAACTCTTCCTTTCAAAAGTTCTTTTTCTCTGCATTATTAAGAAGAAATAAAGGGGTTTTCTCAAGGCATGCTCGCAGCTCTTCAAATTGCATCTTTGTTAACAATAATCCCGTTCGTGACAGAGCCTCCTTCACAATCTTTCACACTTCCGTCTGCCATTCAAAAAGCTATCGAAAATAATCCGGATATTCGTGAGGCCGAGGACAAAGTCCACGAGGCCGAAGCTCTCGGCGGATTAGCTTGGTCGAAAGTGCTTCCATCGGTCAGCGGACTGCTGCAAGCGAATACACAGAAAGATGCCGTCGGAATTGGAACTCCGCGTTTTAATGGCGATGCTTATAATTTGTACACTGCAGAACTTACGGGTTTCCAACCGATCTACAGTTGGGGTCTATTTTCAGGCTTGAACGGAAGCCGCCTCGAAGGGCAAATCAAACGGGAAGAATTGAAAATCTCCAAGCGGGATCTCGGCCTGAATGTGATGAATGCCTATTATAAAATTCTGCTGGCTAAGAACCAGCTGGGCTCGCTTCAGAAAAATGAAAAAATAGAACGGGAAGTTTTAAAGACAGCGGAACATCGCCATCAGATTGGTCGCGGGCAATTACTGGATGTGCTGCAGATCAAAACCCAGCTCGCCTTGCTGAATCCAAAAATTGAAAAGGCCTCCAATGATTTAAAATCGGCAGCTTCGGAACTGGCACACCTGTTGGGCGATCCGAATGCCAATGAAATCCAGATTGAGGGAAGGCTTGACGCACCCCACTGGGAAGAATTTTCGATACTTATTTCGAAAATTCCTTCGGAGATTCCGGAGATCAAGAGAATTCAATTTTTGGAAAAGCAGACCAGCGATACGACTTCGAATAGTCTTGGTAAATATTGGCCACAGCTGAACGCACAAGGGAGCTGGGGTAAAACGGGAACAAAGAAAACAGCTCTCGTGGATGACTTTGGAACGTTCTGGTCGGTGGGCTTACAATTGAACGTGCCTATTTTTTCAGGTCTGGGATGGTATTTTGAAAAACAGAGTTTGGAATCAAAAGAAGCCCAGGTCTTAGATCAGGAGATGTCTTTGAGAAATTCCATTGGATTGCAACAGGTAAAAACTCGTAAAGACATCGATTCCGCAGCAAGCCTTATCCATTCGAATGAAGAGGCTGCAAAATTAGCGGCCACCTCACTTTCGGAGGCGACTCGGAGCTATCGATTCGCCACAATTGATTACGTTCGATATTTGGCCGCCGAACAAAGCCTTCTCGATTCTGAGTTAGCCCTTGATCAGGCTCGGTTTGATTATATCGGCCTATTGGGAAAATACTTTTCGGCATCCGGCTATGATATTCAAATTCTTGTGAAATCGTTGGCATCGGGCTAAAACGAAAGGAATGGGGGGATCGAGGAATAATAGTAGGGGATTATTATTCTTTCTGAATGCTGTTTTTATAAGCTCTGCGATCACGATTTGTGTCAGCTGTGCCGATGACAAAAATATGGATGACTATCGCAAGCAGCGCGTCTCAGAAGAAGTGGCCAAGCTTCAAACGATTAGCGGCGTCTACCAAGGCTCTCTTCTTACGGTCAAAGGTGGGGCTTCGATGGGAACTCTTATCATCGAGCTTGAGGCGGCAACAACAGTCAATCAATCAACAGATCGTCCGTCTTCGGATCAACAAGCGGCACTTCGAGGAAAAATTACATTGGAAGATGCCAATGGGCGCCTCTTTATTAATTTCTCAGATGGTTTCTACGACTCAGATACACACCAATTTCAAGCCATCATTCCGGTCACACGAATAGACCAAGAGCAGATGAAGATCGAACTCTCGGGCTCTGCGTCCGGAGTCGAACTGACAGGAAGTCTTCAAGCTCAGAACTTTCCTGAAAATGGGGGAAGCTTCAAGTTGTCGAAGGCAGCTCCTGATGTAGGTCATGCCTCGAAATTGGAACCGCCGGGAACTTCCGTTCAAGTCTGGGTCGCCGATAAAGACACTCTTCCAGATTCTAAAGTGGATGTGTACCTCACGATCGCCCAACCCGAGAAAACAAATGACGAGGAATTTATCGAAAAATTTGTGCCCATTCGAATCGTCTCGACGGGTCTGATCTACGCGGACCTTCCTCTCGATTGTCCAAATACTCGATGGGATTTACGCACCGGAAAATTTCGGGCGAATTGCTCGGCGTCTCAAGGAATGTCCACCTTCAAAGTCAGTCTCGATTGCGCCACTGTGACTCTGGAAAAATCAAAGCTGGGGTGGAATTGTAATTATCAGGCTCTTTCGGGAATTCAATTCCCCCTTCATTTTAAGCCCACAACGCAAGAAGCCATCCAGGCCAAGATAAAGAAAAAGGTTACCTGGTGATTGTGTATGATTTCGGTTTTTCAAATCGCTCTAGCCAGCCTCTTCTTCACCACACAAACTTCTGACGAATCTGAGTCCACCCGCATTGAAATCCCAAGCGATGTCTTAACAAGATCGTCCGATTTAACACCCAGAACAGAAACAAATCGATCCCATCTCCATTTGCTGATCTCCTCTTGGGAACCGGCGCAGCTATCGCTTCCCACGCATGATGGACGGGAAAATTATTTTGAGACCACTGAACTTCCACAATTGGGCTTTTTGTTTGAGTCCAAAATGTTTACTTCATTTTCGCTTTCTGTGGTCGGAGGGTTTTCATTTTTGACGATGCAGAGACGAATCGCGACGTCTGCGATTTCGTTCAAACAGCTGCTCTATTTGATTCCGGCGTCACTTGGAATGCAGACATCTCCAAATCTTTTTCTGAACAAACATCTGCGTCCCTTTCTACGAGCCGTTGCGATGCCAACGCTGTTGCTCACGAGCCAATCGGGATTGGAAAATGACAAGACTTATCTGGCACTTCCGTTTCAATTCGCGACGGGTTTAAGGTGGCAGATTCCGGGTTCGAGCAGTCCTGAAGTTCAAGCTTCGTTCACGACTGTACTAGGCTCCATCCGAAATTCCTCTTTTTTTGGAATCGGCATAGAGGGTGGGCTTGGAATTTCGATTTAAACTTTTTTCCTGATTCAGGGATATTCATTGAACCCATCGACGATCTCTGGCTGACTAAAGGAGATGTTTTCCGCCGACTCTTTGTTAGTGCAGAAGGGCAGTATTTTCGTATATCGAGTCTTCGATATTGCTGAAGAAGTCAGTCTTCAGACTGTCGAGCGAATTTTGAGTCAGCCCTCCGGAGAATCCCGTGTAAAATTGGCCGAGAGAACTCGCGATGCCGTTGTGGTAAGAAATGCGCCGGTGCGAATTTCGTTGGGTGAAGCCCAGCTTGGCATCTCTCAAATTCCTATCAAAATGGCAGAGGTGACCGCCACGGTCTGGGATTACGGGGCACTCTCGATTTCTTTTCGGATTCCTTTAGACGAAAATACGCGCTGGAAGGATCTCCTTTCGCTGGCATCCTCACTGAACATGGATTCTGAAGTACTTACAAAAATTGATTCGCTGGCAAGAGCCAAAGCCAAAGATGTTGTGCAGTTAATTTCGAATGCTCTCATCCGCCACACGTTTTGGCCAATCTCGGAAGACTATATTGTTTATTTTTTCGAAAGCTTGGCGGGAATCAAAGAAGGAAAAGATCTTTTGCAAAGAACTCATATCGCAGAACTGCTTCTCGGAGAATCGAATGAGGCGCTGTCAGATGAAACGCGAGAGCGCATTCTTCAGAATGTTTTTCAGTATTCCAATCATGACCTTACCATTTTGGATTGGAATAGCGCGGTGGTTTTCGAACCCACGGGACAGCGTGAGATTTTAGATGTTCTAGAATTTGCTCTCACACAACTTCTCGAGGTCAGATATTACGATGAGCAACTCGATCTGCGACTCGCGGAACTTTACTCTTCTGTCGAAGCGGGAAGAAGTCGATTATTCCAGAATCAATTTGGACGCATTTCCAAAGATGCCAACACGAGATTCATGGAGTTTTCGGAATTCATGGAGCGTATGAACAATTCTCTTAAAGTGGTAGGGGATTTCTATTTGGCTCGCATTTTCCGCGGTGCAATCCGCCGCTTTAGAATTTCGGATTGGGAAGATAGCATCACTCGAAAGATGAACGTGCTTGCCCAAGTATCCTCACTTCTACAAGGAGAAATGAATGTGCGGCGCAGTCATTTTCTCGAAATTATTATTATTTTTCTAATACTTTTAGAACTCGTCTCTACTGTAATTCGTAACTGGAGTTGAAATTTCGTAAGTTGTGGACCTCTTTAGAATCCACAACTGACCTAAATTTTTCGATGCTCCTTGAGAATATCCCGCATCTTCGATTTGAGGACCTCTTGATCTTTTTCAACTTGGTCCATCTTGGGCAGGTAATCCTCTAAGAGATCTCCAAAATCAGTGAAAGTGGGCGAATTCAGCTCGAAAGCGCTCTTTCCATCGAGGGTCTCAGCCCAGACATCCCGAACATACTTCCAAAAGGAGTCTTTGCCCTTCCACCAGTCTTGTGCGGGTTTGCAGACCGAATCCTCAACTTTGCGAAAATACACTCGACCTTTTTCTTGGACGAGCGGTGTCTGATTTCCATCTTTGATGATCGTCTTCACATTGTCTTCATCTTGCATCCAACCATAGGTCGTAAGTTCCTCACGATCACGACGAAGAATGGCATCGTAATCATGTCTTTTCATATCCTCCATCTCGCGTCGCGGAAGGGGCGTCAAAGACTCGCACTCCCAATAGGCTTTTCCATTCGTATACACCCAAGGAGCCGAACACTGGTCGCGCGGTCCATCGTCCACATGAGTAACTTTCTGAGTCCATTGGCCGGCCACGACATCGGGTTGCAAATGTGACGGCTCCCATCTGGAATGACCTACAAAATTATAGAGATCCGCGTTTTGATAATACCAGTGGGCTCCCCAATGTTTGATAATCGCTTGGCCAGCCAGCAAAATATGCTGAAATAAAATGCTGTGATCACCTTCCTCAATCGGTGTAATCCATTCATGAGTTTTTGAATGATAACGTCGTTCGTCGACCTTATAACCTTCCTTGAGTGGAAAGGTCTCGGCGTAATTGAACTCAACCTCAAAACAACCCGACATGGCTTTGATCGAACGAAGATCCTTTTCAAAAGCAGTCTCAGCAGCAATTACTGAGTTCGTTAACAACCAAGAGCAAAGCCCAAAGCTTGCCAAGATAAAGTGAGTTAATTTCTTCACGGAAAGTCCCCTCCTTGAAATTATTTTTTTAAATCGTCGACCCACAGAATTCTTAAGATGACAGACTTTTGTCAACGATTATAAGTTGGCGAGAAAGAAATGATGTCTGCAATCGAGTAGTCTGCAATCGAGTAGGAGGTGGAGTTTGATCATTTACGAAGTAAACATTCGCGCAGAGCGAGCGATTGCGCGCGAATATGAATCTTGGATTCCAGATCATATCCGACATCTGCTTCAATTTCCGGGCTTTGTTTCTGCTGAACTTTTTCAGGAGCAAGCTCTTGAAGATGAAGCACCAAACGAGCTCCGATTGACGATTCACTATCGTTTGAAGAATCGAGAGGCTCTGGATCGCTATCTCCGAGAAGATGCACCGCGAATGAGAAAGGCGGCGTTTGCGCTTTTTGGCGATCGATTCTCCACGACACGACGCGCGTTTGAAATCGCGGGTCAGTTTTCATGAGTTTAAAATTCATGCTGGACTCTGCGCAAAGAACTTCATAAGGCAAAAGAGATGCTCGTTGAAGCTCTTATTTCTATCCTTTTGGTTTCTGCAGATGAGCCGCCGCGCAAGCCGCCCCAGTTGCCGAATATACCTCCTTCGACGAATGAGCCTACGGAACCCGGATCTCCCACGAATCCATCACCGCCAAGGCCACAACCTCCGGCTCCACTTCCTATGCCCCCGCCGGCGGGAGGTGAGGTACGCCCCCATCAACGGCTTGCCCGGATCGGTGGAGCTCTAAGCTTTACGCCCGTGATCACGGTGACGGTGATGCTCATTAAGCTTCAACTCTATTCATCTCCTCATTTTGGACAGGGCCTTGCCTTGATTCCCGTAGGGGCGGCCGCTGCCGGGTTTTTTATTCATAAAGCTCTTAGCAATCTTTACTGGAAGGATACCGCTGTTGGTGAGCAATCACGATTGCGGAAAGTCCTCGGTAAGAACCCCATCGTTTCGGGAACCGTGAGTGCTGTGATTACTAATTCTGTGTGCTTGCTAGCGCTGACTCAGCTTTAATCAACTTTAGATTTTCTGGAGAAGTTAGATAAACAGCTTCTTGGAATTCGAATAGATTTTTTATCTTCCGATCACCCAATGAAGTAATGATGTCCCCCTTTTGAAAAACAATTGTCTGAATCTTGGAATTTTTTTTCACTGCACCAACCTGAACCCCTTCCTCAGAGAATTTTCCCGAGGCGTTTTTCAGAACTAAACCGTTCCACACAAAAAATTGACTTTCTTTCGAGATGAGATCTGGGAGGTCATTCTGAATTTCAAAAACAACTTCGCGCTTGAGAAGCTCGTTATCTCGAAGAATATAGAATTTCGTCGTTTCACTCGTTGAACTGTAGGCAATGCGCTCTGTAAATTCGTGATAGACAATATCAACTCCATTCATCTCGAGCAAAATATCTCCTTTTTGAAGAATCGACGAAGCGGGACCTTTCTCCAAAATCTCATCCACGACCACGCCATTTTTGCGGTTGAAACGATTTCGACGACTGGCCTCATCAAGATCCAGTGGCCTAAATATTATCCCCAGCCATGCATTAAGATTTTTTTTGCCATGCTTGAGTTGATTTATTTGGTTCAAAAATCTCTCGGTCACCGGAATGGCAAATCCGACTTCACTCAGTTCTTTGTCTTTAGGATTCAGCCGTGTCGTCGTAGTGATTCCAATGACATTTCCATCTAAGCCAAAAAGAGGGCCACCCGACTGGCCTGGCAAAACTTGAGCAGTCACGGCGATCAAATGGGTGTACCACGCCTTGGAATCCTTAGGGATCGCACCCAAAAATTTGTTGGTTTCTATAACGCTTCCAATCGAAGCCTGGATTTGGCCGGCCATCGAGCGACCGTAAGGATTTCCCATCGCGACCACGCCTTCATTTCTTTTAACTTCGCGAGTGGAAAAATTCGCAACCGGCATTCCGTGCCCAGGAATCTTAAGGATTGCAAGATCCACAAATGGATCCGAGCCAACCACCATAGCGGGGTACACAGTTCCGTCATCAGTTGTGACCCAAATCTGAAGTTTTCTTTGAATTCCTTTTTGAATGACATGATGATTCGTCAGTATGAATCCCTCTGAATCGATGATGACTCCTGATCCCGTGGTTCGGTTCACTCTCGTTAGGTTGCTGGCTAAACGCGGACCTTTAATTTCGGCCTGAAAATAAAATTTTGAATTCATTGAACGTTCAGGAACGGCGATGGCGACCACACTCGAGGCGTGTTTGTGAACGAACTTCCAATACCAAGCGATCTTCTGAGTGAACTCAGAAAGAGAAGCTTGAAGATTACTTTCGGCTCCAAGAGCTGTCCCGGAAGGCAAAAGATATAAAGTCCCAATGAAAAATGAGACAATATGAATTCTTATTTTCCTGAAGAATTTTGTAGCGACCAATGGTCCCCCTAATTTTTTCCTTAAACGCCTGTTTTTCAAATAGGCGATTTACGATATGAAGTCAAAGTTCGGTCGTGAGGGGGCACAGATTATTTGAAATCCTTGAGGAAAATAAAAAGCGTCAGTGGTCGGTGAGAAAAGGGTAAGCCTCTTCAACGCTTGTTTTTCCAAGCTTCACATATTCGCGAAGTAGGGTAGTGAAAGGAATGAAACTCCCTTTTTTTGCAATCCCGCGAAGTTTTTTCACGGGCTCTCCCGCAGCAATGGCATCGCGCAGATCTTGTTTAACATCGATGAGTTCGAAGATCGGTATTCGGCCCTTGAATCCCGTCATATTGCATTGGCTGCAGCCTGCCGGAGCATAAAATTTTAATTTCAAAATCTGCTGCGGCGTAAAACCCAACTCAAAGAGCGTCTCTTTGGGATAGCGTCCAGCTCTCTTACAATTGGGGCAGAGAACCCGAATGAGCCGCTGAGCAATGAGAAGATTGAGGGCGGGTGCCAGTTGATAGGGCGGAACGTGCATATCCGCAAGTCGCTGCACAGATCCAAGCGCATCATTTGTGTGAAGACTGCAAAGCACGAGATGTCCCGTCATCCCAGCGCGAACCGCAATCTGCGCTGTCTCCTCATCGCGAATTTCTCCAACCATGATCACATCTGGATCTTGGCGGAGCACACTTCGCAGAATATTGGCGAAAGTAAGTTCTTTATCGGGTTCAACCGCAATTTGAGAGGCCCCGGGGAAAGTAAACTCAATGGGATC
>Ga0207108_1056_pt1 | contig 21071 bp, 23 predicted proteins | sample Alteio_BWMinHeat_76_FD_153562 | JGI IMG/M metagenome (GOLD analysis project Ga0207108, IMG submission 153562) | Enriched cells from forest soil in Barre Woods Harvard Forest LTER site, Petersham, Massachusetts, United States -... | ecosystem: Environmental > Terrestrial > Soil > Temperate forest >...
AAAGATGGATTTTATTGTGCAAAAGGCGACTGAACTGGGTGTGCATACTATTGTTCCTCTCATGACTGAACATGGTAATGTCAAGCTTGATGACGAGCGGGCAGAAAAAAAATGGCAGCATTGGCAATCGGTCGTGCAAAGTAGTTGTGAACAATGCGGGCGAAATCGTCTTCCAGCCATCAAGCCGCCGCTTTCGTTTGAGAAATGGATTGGAGATGTCAAAGCAGATCAATGTTTTGTCCTCTCACCTCATGTGCAAAATAAACTACCCCGCAAACAATTGCCGAATCAAGCTTCTGTTGTGCTGCTCATAGGGCCTGAAGGAGGGTTAAGTGATACTGAAATTAAAACAGCCGTAGGTAAGGGATTTTTGCCTTTGAATTTAGGGCCGCGCATTTTACGGACAGAGACAGCGCCTCTTGCTGCTATCACCATTTTGCAATATTGCTATGGGGATTTGTAACAGACCCTTTGACATCTATCTCTATTTCAGTAAAATAGCCGACCTTCACAGACAAGAGGTGTTCCATGGCTGATGAAATTGATTTAGCAAATGATCTTATCGATAGCGAAGTGTCTCGCGCATTAAGCAAACTTCGTCAGTATGCTGCTCAAGAAGAAGGCAGCAAGTGTTGCATTGAATGCGGCGATGACATGCCTAAAGAGCGTCAAAAACTAGGTTTTAAATTGTGTGTTCCCTGCGCATCAGAGTCAGAACGCAGACGGTCGTTGTTTGCTGATTACTAGACAACTGATTGATAATGAAACTTTTTTCCAAGTCACACGCCATAGCGAAATAGAGCTATAATAAGGATATATATAGTCATAAAGGATTGTTTTTACATGGCTAATGGCGAGATCGTCGGAGAGTATGAGCAGGCAGTTCATGAATTATCAGAACGAATTGTCAGTGCACAAAAGCCCATTCGTATTCTTGATTCACTGAAATGGAGCGGTGAAATTGAGGAATATTTTAGAAAAAACAAATATAAAAAACTGCCCGTTATTGATAGTACTTATTACCAACAAAAAAATCCTCTTACCTTTGATCCAGAAAAAAAGAAAGCAGAATTTCATGACATTGATCGCAGTATACGCCGCAAATTAGGTCAATATAGCGGTGTGGGCAGCATCATGCAGCGTATGTGTTATGAATATTGCCGGGTCATTGATATGTTAGAGGCGCGAGGTACACCGCGATTTACTGAAATTTCTCAGGAATTATATGGCAGTTCAGAAGATGCGTTTCACGTCGGCGCTCCTACTTTAAAAGATTTAGCAACGCTGGTGACTTCTACTTTAGCGCGCATCAAAGATAAAGTTAAAACATCAGCGGATGATGAAGTGTATTCGAGCGAAGAAGCCGTTGCTATGCTAAGTGAACGTCTTGCAACTTATTTTTCTGATAAAGAAAATATTCGCGTGGAATTGAGCGATGGTATTATTGCAGATGCAGCAGCGGGTGCTGATCGAATAAAAATACATAAAGATTTAAAATTTAGTTTGCGTGAAATACGTACCTTTGAAATTCATGAAGGTTGGGTCCACCTTGGCACAACGTTAAATGGCATGGCACAACCCATTTGTACATTTTTAAGCAAAGGCCCTCCTTCTTCAACAGTGACGCAAGAAGGATTAGCCATTATCACAGAAATATTCACATTTTCATCTTATCCAGGCCGTGTACGGCGTTTAACAAATCGTATAAGCGCAGTGAATATGGCAGAGGCGGGCGCAAATTTTTATGATGTGTATCAATTCTATCGAGAACAAGGTATGTCAGAAGAAGATAGCTATCAATCTACAGTGCGTGTTTTTCGCGGCAGTACACCTGAAGGCGGACCGTATACAAAAGACTTATCCTATAGCAAAGGATTTATTTTAATTTATAACTTTATGCGTCTTGCAGTACAGCGTGGTTTGGTAAAGCGTATTCCATTATTGTTTGTCGGCAAAACAACGTTAGAAGATTTGCATATCTTATCTGACTTATTGGATGAAGGCATTGTCACACCACCTAAATATGTCCCCCCACAATTTGCAGATATTGCGGCGGTCAGCGCATGGATGGTTTATTCATTGTTCTTGAACAGGCTGGATCTTAAACGTTTGGCATTGGATTTCAAAGGAATATTGCAGTAGGGTGGATTAGACGCGTTTTTTGCGTCGTCATCCACCAGCCATTAAATTAATTAAAACATGTATTTTTTTGTTTATAGGCTTCAGGTGTACAGAACACAATTTTTTGCGTGTTCCAACTATAAGCAATTCCCTTGCTTATATAACCATTGATCTTAGATTTATTGTTTTCAATTCCTATACTCCAATAGGCTAAGTCGTTGGCATTATCATCTTTCACTCGCACATAAGCGCGGTGCTCTTGGTCAATAATTTTGGTGTTTATTTCACCATTAACAGGGAGTGAAAAGTGTTCTGATAAGTTTGGTAATATATCAGGATTTATGTGCAAGAAAAAATTAAGTGGTTTATTAAAATGATTAATAATAGTGATGTCAAGATCGCTAGTTGCATGTGCAGAAAGAGAAAGTAGAGAAATGAAAGTAGAAAGTATAACGCGTTGCTTTAAAGCGTGCATAACAACTCCTCATATTTTTAATGTTATAAATTGGTATGGAATGTGCACGAGAAGTTGGACACATTGCAAAGAGGGACGTCGCGACCAGGACGCCGGGAAGCGCCGAGTACAGGGATGTACGCTCCCGAGTTGCAATGTGTCCAACTTCTCGCGCACATTCCCAGAATAGTATAAGTGTTGATTTAAAGCTAGAACTTGTAAAGCAGGTCTCAGCCTTTTCGTCTCTCTTTTTCTGTATTATCAAGACCAGATTCAATAAATTTGATGATCGCACTCGCCACATCTACCCCTGTTGTTTTTTCAATGCCTTCTAAACCAGGTGATGCATTGACTTCCATAATGAGTGGTCCGCGGTTTGATCGAACGATATCAATACCAGCCACATTTAACCCAATAATGTGTGCTGAGCGAATGGCCATATTTCTTTCTTCATCTGTGATTTCAACAGGAGTAGCAATACCGCCACGATGAAGATTAGAGCGAAATTCTTCGGGTGATTTTGCTTGCCGTTTCATCGCTGCAACTACTTTTCCACCGACGACAAAACAACGAATATCTGCTCCACCTGCCTCTTTGATATATTCTTGAACCATGATATTTACTTTGAGTCCCAGAAATGCTTCTAACACACTTCTTGCGGCTTTTGTTGTTTCAACTAAAATGACACCAATGCCTTGCGTTCCTTCTAAAAATTTAATCACCAAAGGCGGCCCGCCAACCATTTTGATTAAATCTTTAATTTCATCGAGAGAGTGTGCAAACCCAGTGATAGGCAAGCCAATGCCTTTTTTCGAAAGTAATTGTAAAGAGCGTAATTTGTCGCGCGCACGGGTAATCGCAACAGAATCATTGACACAAAAAACACTCATCATTTCCAATTGTCTGACAACAGCGGCACCATAAAATGTGACAGAAGCACCTATACGAGGAATCACAGCATCATAATGGTCTAATTCACTTCCTTTATAGTGGATCATCGGCCGGGCTGAAGTGATATTCATATAACAACGCATTGTGTCGATAATATCTGCTTGATGTCCGTTAGCATGAGCGGCATCAACTAAACGTTGCGTTGAATAAAGATTTTGTCTCCTAGATAAGATAGCGATTTTCATTTCTTGTGGATCCTAGTTGTTACAAACGAACGAGCTGGATTGACTATGAAACGTTTACGTAGTGCGCTTCGACCTAATAACATTCTAAATAACATATTTTCACGCTCGGTGAGAGTAATCTCAATAGACCAGGTTTGTCCAGCAATAGTAATAGGGGTTTGTACAACATAGCGTTCTTCCTCGTGTCCGCCCGAGTCTGTCACAAGACGCTTATCCACCACATTGGCAACGCAGTTAATTACTTTTTGCGTGTTATGTTGAAATGGATGGATATCAAAGCGAATTTTATGCTGACCATTCTCAGTAAAAGGTTGCAGGGCGAAGGCGTGTAAAGCTGAAGTACGTGCGCCTGTATCCACTTTAGCTTTAATTTTAATAATGCCTAATGCCGGCAAACTTACCCATTCCCGCCAGCCGATAATGGGGTATTTTCGTATCGGTTTAATTAATTTGATATTTTTTTCAGGCTGCATGAAACCCATCCAGAAGCAGATGTTTAAAATATCGTACCATATCTTATTTAAGATTATCTTAAGCTTTGGGGAATATAGTCGAAAAAGATACTCAAAAAAGGAGGCTTCAAAATGAAATTTTCAACTGGTGAAATAATGGATGTTTTTTCTGGGAAAGGAAAAGTAAATAGAATTGAAGTGAGAGCTAGTCATCGTCCTGACGTTCCTCAAGAATTGAATAGGGCATATAGTGAATTGCCCCGCTATGTACCTCAAGAATTGAATACGGCATATAATGAATTGCCCCGCTCTATTCCCACACCACTCATACCAATTACACGAAGCCACCCGATAACTATTCCTAAGACTAAGAAGCCTGCAAAAGTTAAAGATGTTTTTGTTGGTAATCCAAAAGATTTTGCATTGAGTGAGGAAGCAGAAGAATTCTTAGCAGAGAAAGGTACTCAGCGAGATAACATTCCTACTCAATCAATTCCACGAAGTGACCCAATTGACATTCCTCCACGAGCTCAAGTTAAAGATATCTTTGTTGGTAATCCAAAAGATTTCGAATTGAGTGAGGAAGCAGAAGAATTCTTAGAAGAGAACGATCCTCAGCAAGATAACGCTCCTACAAGCAACCGGAGACTAGGGGCTTAAGTAAAGATCACTGGAAATGAAGGAGGCAAAAGAATGAAAAGTACGCGTAACAAATACGAAAAATTAAATGATGATGAGGTAAAGAAAAAAAAACCTGTTCGTCCGCATAGTTTGCCCAAACCTCATAATAAAACCAAAGTTAAAAAGAGTGATGAAACAAATTTATATGGGCCTTGTGGGTGTAAAAGCGCACTCATTTGGAGACAACAGACGGAACAGACGGAACAGACGAAACAGACGATTGTACCTCCACCCGTTACTATTTCTCGCAAACAAAAAAATAATACTACTCTTTATGAGGATGAAAAACCAAGTTCAAAGTTTATTTTCCAGAGGGTTTAATAAAACGAATTAGAAAAAATAATACACAAGTTAATCCAATTAATGGAAATGTCCATAAAATAAAGGTGAGTTTATTGAATCGTGGCTGCAATAAAATAAACTCACCATAACGTTTCACCAGATAATCTTTAATTTCTTCATTCGATTTTTTTTCACTCATCATGGTAAATACTTTTTCGCGTAAATCATTGGCGAGAGGGGCATTGGAATCAGCAATATTTTGGTTTTGACAAACAAGGCAGCGAATTTCTTTTGTGAGTGTTTGAAAACGAGTGAGTTGATCGGAGGGTAAGGAGGATGGAGAATACGCGTAAGAGAGGTTGAAGAATGAGATGAAGATCAAAATACGTAAGAAAAAACTCATCATCTCCCCCCAAATTTTTTTATCAACGGATACAATGTTTCATCCCACGCTGCTTGATCAATGACACCAACATGACGATAAAGAATTTTACCTTGAGGACTAATAACAAATGTTTCAGGCGTGCCATAGACACCTAAATCAATAGCGACATCGCCGCGTTTATCATTGCCTATCATCACGTAAGGATTTCCATTTTGATTTAACCAAGCAATGGCTTCTTCTGCATTATCTTTATAATCGATGCCATAAATTGGAACATGATACTCGCTGCTAATTTTCAGCAACATAGACTGTTCCATACCGCAGGCATAACACCATGTTGCCCAGACATTAAGTAATGCTACACGCCCTTTTAAATCTTTGTGAGTAAATAATTTTTGTGGCTTAAACAAATCAGGTAATGCAAAGGTGGGGATGTCTTCACCTAATAATGCTGAAGGTAATTCATTGGGTTTAGAATAAAAAAGTTCTTTGCCCAATATACCAATTAAAGCAAACAAGATAAAAAATGGAATGAATTTTTTTAGCATCTTTTTGCTCGATTTTCCTTACGTTGTAATATTACCAATAATCCACCCAGCATCATTATTACACCGCCAAACCATACCCAGCGCATGAATGGTTTATAATAAATGCGAACAGACCAATCATCGTCACTAAGCGGATCACCCAAGGCGATATAAAGATCGCGAAATACACCCGGATGGATGTCAACGGTTGTCATGACCATATCACGGACAGTATAAATTCTTTTTTCCGGATACAGATTTGTCACATGATGTTTATTTTTAACGACATCAAAGTTAGCGCGAATGCCGCGATAATTTGTACCAGATACACTTTTTGTATCGATGAAAAAAAATTGATACGGCCCTAGGTCAACAGCATTGCCTGGATGCATGCGAGTTTCGCGTTCTTCACTTAAGAAGCTTGATAACATAATGCCGATCACCATGATGGCAAATCCCGTATGTGCAAATGACATGCCAGGAAGCGATCGTACCGAGCCCACAATGCTTAAGATGATCCAAATACTTAACATTAAACTGATGACGGGAATGACATCAAGTTGTCCCATGATACTCCATAATAAAGAGATAGCGGTGATTAGACCCAAGAAAAAATTTTTTGCTGCTTGTTGGACAAACAGGTGTATAGGTTGTTTTTCCCAACGACAAAGCGGCCCTAATCCCATGAATACCATCACAATCAAGACGAGTGGGGTCATCACAGAGTTAAAATAAGGTGCGCCCACAGAAATAGTGCCAAGATGAAAGGCATCTAACACAAGCGGATATAAAGTGCCTAACAAGATCGTCATCATGGCAACAATGAGTAAACCACTATTTAGCATTAAGGCAGTATCCCGTGATAACCAAAAAAAAGGACGGGCTTCAGTTTTAGCAAACGTTGGCAGGCGTATGACATACACAGCGAGTGCTGCAGTGATTAATATGGCGAGTAAGAGCAGCAAAAAAATACCGCGGGCAGGATCATTTGCAAACGTATGTGCAGAAATAAGAACACCGGAGCGAACTAAAAATGTACCGAGTAAGCTGAGTGCAAAACAGATGAGAGCAAGTAATGCAGCCCAGCCTTTTGCTGTCTGCCGTTTCTCTGCAAGAACTAAAACGTGTATTAATGCAGTACCCGAAAGCCAAGGGAGAAGAGATGCATTTTCAACCGGGTCCCAAAACCAAAATCCACCCCAGCCTAGAACTCGATAAGCCCACCAACTACCGAGCGTGATGCCTAAGGTGAGAAAGCACCATGCCGCAACAGCAAAACGACGGGTGAGTTGTGCCCAAGCTGTATCAAGCTGACCGCGTATTAATGCGGCCATTGTCATAGCGAAAGCAACTGAAAAGCCAACATAACCAATGTAAAGCATGGGTGGGTGGATAACAAATCCCGGGTCTTGTAATAGGGGATTTAGGTCTCGTCCTAGTTGTGGTCCCGTTGTGGGAAGAAAAGGATTAGAAGTGAGTAATAGGAAACATAAGAAGCAAAAGCTAATGAGACCGAGAATGGAGAGGGTGAGTGCGACGTTGCGAGGAGCATCATTCATTGCGGTTGCGAGCGTCCACGCATTCAGTATCAATATCCATAATAAAATAGATCCCTCATGAGCGCCCCATACTGCAGTCATTCGATACATAAGTGGCAGCGAGGCGTGCGAGTTTGCTGCCACATAAGCAATGGAAAAGTCATTCGTTGTAAATGCGATGGTAAGAAGAATATAAGCGATGAGGATAAAAATGAATTGGGCTAAAGCGCTTGGACGTGCAAAAGCGGAGAGATAAGGATGATGACGCCAATGACCTAAGAGCGGTAACACACTTTGAATAAGTGAACAAAATAGCGCGAAAATAAGTGAAATTTCACCGAATAATCGTATCATGCCGCATTCTTCCTTATTTCTTGATAAACATTTTTAGGCATGTAATTTTCATCATGTTTAGCAAGCACCTGAGTAGCAATAAATATGCCTTGCGCATTGACACTGCCTTCTGCAATGACACCTTTGCCTTCGCGAAATAAATCTGGCAGCACGCCAACGTAACGCGCAGTGAGGTCATGTTTGAAATCGGTAATGACGAATTGTACGCCCAACCCATTTTTTTCTCGCAGAATGCTTCCAGGTTTGACCAGGCCGCCTAAACGAAAATGATAATCAGTAAAGTTATTTTGCTGAAAGACTTGACTCGGTGTAAGGAATACATTGATGTTTTTTTTCAGTGCAAACAAAATGAAAGCAGTGCTGATCGCAAGTCCCAGCGTGAATAAAATAACATAATATAAACGTCGTTTTTGGATATTATTCATGATTTGAGCTGTTGATCACGTAAGTATTTTTGCCAGCGCCGCCAAGGATAAAACCATTGCACTGCCAAAAAGGTGAAAACACTTGCATAGGCAGTCCATACATACCATGCATAACCACCCATATGGAAAAAATGTAGTAAGGTTTCGCTCATGTTTGTTTCCTCAACCAGTGATGGTTTGCTTCTACTGCAGTGAGTTCATAACCCATACGCAATAGTAGGACGATGACATAATAAATGAGAAAGGCTGCAATCATAGCAAGCAGAGGGTAAAGCATAGTGGAGTCGATCGCAGAGGGGGCAAACACTTTTAATGTCGCTCCTTGATGCAAAGTATTCCACCAATAAACAGAATAATGAATGATGGGAATATCAATAAATCCCACCAATACTAAGATGGCTGTGGCACGCTCACCCTGTTTCTTTTGTGAGATGGCTGATTGAAAAAGAATAGTACCTGCATAGAGAAAAAGTAAAATGAGTTCTGAGGTTAAGCGCGCATCCCAAATCCACCAAGTGCCCCACATAGGCTTGCCCCATAAACTACCTGTGATCAAAGCAAGCAAGGTAAATCCAGCTCCTATGGTTGCACTATGTTTCATGACCAAAAAAGCTAACTTGAGGCGCCAGACAATCCCTGCTACCGCTGCAGCTGCCATGACGGCATATATGAATAAGGACAAGAAAGCACAAGGCGCGTGTACATAAATGATGCGAAACCCATCACCTTGGAGGTAGTCAGCAGGAGCAAGAATCAACCCGCCTATAATTCCGTAACTAAATGACAGGATGAATAAAGCAGCCAGCCAAGGAATTAACCTGTTCGATAGGTAGAAAAATTTTTTTGGTGATATGAGGCTGTTAATAGGTAGCCACATAATGGATATGCCTTTTTACTGAGAGTGGGGGAAAATCCTATCAAATATGCTAAATCCTGACAATCTTGTTATATAATGCTCAGAAGTTCGAGGTAGGGTGGATTAGGCGTGTTTTTTACGCCGTAATCCACCAACAACATAATGATGGTGGATTACGGCGTAAAAAACACGCCTAATCCACCCTACTATTTATAATACCGCACAAAGTCGCCGGACTGGATATGAAATTAATTGAACACGCAAAAGAAGGGTTGCTTAATCTCTATTTTTCAAAATTACGCTCAAGCTTGGCCTTGCTCGGTGTGTTAGTAGGAACAGCATCGGTTGTGGCGATGGTATTGGGAGGGGAGCTTGCGACCCATGAAGCGTTAAAACAATTTAAATCATTAGGCACGGATCTTTTTGCGGTCACTATTAATAATGCTTCAGAAGACAATCGTGATGGTGGAGGTAAGACAGAAAATTTATCTTTATCACAAGCTCTTCTATTGGCAAAAGCAGATAACAATATTTTACGCGTAGCGCCTTATACACAGCTATTTCATCCCATTTATTACGATGGCAATCCCATTAATGGTGTTATTTTAGGTGTCACTGACAGTTTTGCCGATATCGTTCAGATTAAAATGCAAGCCGGAAGATTTGTTTCCATTTTTGATAATTATCAATTCTATTGTGTGATTGGCCACGATATTTATCAAGCAATGAAAAAAATATCGAGTAAAGAGCCATTAGGACAACAATTACAAATAGGCAAAAATATTTTCATTATTGTGGGTATTGCAGAGAGTTGGCCTGAAAATGGTTTTGTGTATGCCAATATCGATAATTCTGTCCTCTTGCCACTGATGGCATCAACAGTGGTAAGTAAGTATGCGGTGATTGGTAACATCATTATGCGATTATCACAGCAAGCAGATATTTCAACTGTGCAAGAGCATGTGACAAATCATCTCAACCACTTATTTTCTGGGAAAAATATTTCATTTCGCAGTGCAAAAGAATTGATTGCGAAAATGCAAAAGCAAAGTAATATTTTGACGGTTTTTCTTGGCTTAATCGGCAGTGTTTCATTGATTGTAGGCGGTATAGGTGTCATGAATATTATGCTCGTTTCAGTAGTTGAAAGACGCCGTGAAATTGGTATTCGTTTAGCGGTGGGAGCAAGACGAAGAGATGTAGGTGCACTGTTTTTAATGGAAGCAGTGATGCTGTCTCTCGTTGGCGGCAGCTTGGGTGTGTTAATTGGGATCTTAATTGCTTATATCATCGCCATGATCTGGCATTGGCAATTCACCTTGTTTTTGTGGCCGCCGCTAGCGGGATTTTCTGTTTCCGTGGCAGTGGGCATTTTCTTTGGCTTTTATCCTGCGTATCAAGCATCGCGATTGGATCCAATCGAAGCGTTACGTTCAGACTGATCCCGGATATTAAGATTCCGGGATGACAGCGCAATGGCACTACCTTAAGGATAAATGCGGCGACTGTAGGGTGGATTAGGTGCGTTTTTTTGCACCGTAATCCACCAAACAAAACAAAATATTTTTTTATTTGGTGGATTACGGTGCAAAAAAACGCACCTAATCCACCCTACAGTCGCCGCATTTATCCTTAAGGCGCTATTGGGATGACAGCGTGGATCCAGGTGAAGGTCGGACTGATCTAAAATAATCCTTTCTCAAAACTAGAGCTAAATCCAAGCTGAATGAATTTTAAATCTATATCTAATTGTTTTAAATGGTCATAAAAAAAATTGTAAAACGAAAAATCACCCGTCTTGGTCTTAAGATTTTCTGATTGGGTTATTAGATATGCAATAATATCCTTGTACTCAGGAAGTTTAGGTTGATTGAAGAAAGCCATGAATTCATGCACACAATCAAGGTCTTCAGCAGATATAGTTGGATACACTGTTTCTAAAATCATTGAAGAGGCATCTGATATTGCAGAAAATATACTTGTTAGCATACTTTTTTTCTGTTTTTTTTCCTCTTTTTTCTGCTTTTCTGCTGCAAGCAACACGTCTTCATTATCTTGTAATTTTTTTAAATATTTATAACAGGTAAGAAGAATACCGACACGCAAACTTTCTGAGTCATCATCTGCTAATTCACGCACAAATTCCCGATTTTTATGATCATATTTTAAGTGGAGGCCCACTTCCACTTCTCCTTTTTCTGTCAGTTTGGGGGTATAGATCTCTATTCCTTTTTCAGATACCGCCTGAAATCCATACTTGGACAAAAGTAGTACATCAGGATGTCTTTTGAAACTTTTACGAGTTTGTAAATCACCGCCGCCACCACCACAAGTGGTGACAAGAAAATCTGGATTATCATCGATGCAATGTAAATGATCATGCGCAGCGTTTATCAGATCAGGTTTTAATCCGAATTTTTTTAAAATCAATAATATTAATTCATTATGATTATGAGAAAAAATCGTATCGTTTCCCAGTTTTTTATTTAGCAGAGCTATTTTTTCTTCATAAGACATGATAGATAAATCAAGATAATCTATAATGTCACTATGAATCGCGCGTTTGCCCGATGTAAAAGGAGCATGATGCATAGCAAAATGAATTTCTCTGCCCGCTTTTTTTGCTTCCTTATATTCTTTAAGTAACCATGCTATTTGATTTTTGTTTGGATCTTTTTCACCATTTTCATAAGCAAGAAAATCCTCAAGCAGATAATTGGAATCGAGGCAAAAGATTTCGGTATTTCCGGGGATCAAAGAATAATAAGAATGAGGCATATTAAATTGTTGCAGTTTTTTCAGATCAAGTGTTTTTTGATTAAATAGTTTAGATAAATCATCTACAGCATTGTATTTGACCCCATCAGGAACAAAGGTGTGGGCCCTTTGATATAATCCTAAATGTCTGCCTTGATCTAACGTTAAAGATAATTTATTTATATGCTTAACGCGCGCTTTCTTGTGTTTATTGTAATCGTGATTACCTAAAATTAAAAAACAAGGAATATTGAATCCATACACTTTATGAAATTGTGTATTAAAGACTTCATCAATGGGTGAATTGACTCCGCAATCATAAAAATTATCACCTAAAAAAAGGATAAAGTCTGGCCTTTGATCCGGCGAGGTTTCAGCAATTTTTTGCATTAATTCAGCCACTTTTTTTTGTGCATCAGTGCCGCTGCCTTGGCAACCCACTGTCCAATAGATAGGATTTTTTTTATTTTTAAGTCCTTCGAGAACATAGGTACGCGGGCCTATTTCCTTTGCTGCATTTAATACCGCTTCCACTAATTTTTCTTTCTCTTCCTCTAATTTTGTTTTTACGGTTTGGAATGTTTCTTTAGCAGCGGAAGTGACAGTGGTAGCAGCAGAAGAGACTGTCGTCAGTAGAGAATTTAATTTACCAAAAACATAAGAGGATGAAGAGCTGGAATTCATAAATGTTCCTTGAGGATTTTTTTGCGCGGAGGGTTAAGTTGAGACTTAGGCTTGAAGTTGCGGAAGATCACCCACAGTCACAATTTTTAAAGAGTTAGTACGTCCGTGCACTCCAATTAAATCACCTTTTGTAATAATCACAATATCGTTTACTTTTAAAATATCGCGTTTTTGCATTTCTAAAATAGCAGCTTGATTAAGAATGCGTCTATCAATATGGGTGGCATCAAATGGAACCGGATAGACACCGCGATACAGTGTCATGCGGCGTAAGGTGGCATCGTGCCGGCTCAATCCGTAAATGGGAATATTAGAATTGACGCGCGACATTAAAAGCGGTGTTGTGCCAGATTCGGTGAGTGCAATAATGCCTTTAATATCCAGATGATTTGCTGTGTACATCGTTGCCATTGCGATGGCTTCATCGACGTGTCTGAAAGTTTGATCTTTCGTTTGTCGCATGGATTTGATACTGCGATGTTTTTCCGCACTCAAACAAATTCTATCCATTGCAGCAACAGCTTTGTCGGGATATAAACCAACGGCGGTCTCACCTGAGAGCATCACGGCATCAGTACCATCTAATACTGCATTAGCCACATCAGACACTTCAGCACGAGTGGGAATGGTGCTATTTATCATGGTTTCTAACATTTGTGTTGCAGTAATCACAGGTTTATTAAATACACGCGCCAGTTTGATGATTTTCTTTTGCATGGCAGGCAATTCCGCGTCGCCGATTTCTACGCCTAAATCGCCACGTGCAATCATCACCGCATCGGAAGCAAAAATAATGCCTTCAAGATTAATAATGGCTTCTGAACGTTCAATTTTTGCGATAATGCCAGGATGGCCGCCCGCTGCTTTAAGCAAGGTCCTTGCTTCTTTAATATCATCTGCATGGCGAGGAAATGAGATGGCGATATAATCAGCATTCAATCGTACGGCTTCTTTAATATCTGCACGATCTTTATCAGTGAGTGCAGCTGCAGAAAGACCGCCGCCAAGTCGATTAATGCCCTTGTTGTTAGATAATTCACCGCCGACGACGACAGAACAATATATTTTGGTCGGTTCTACTTGTAGGACGCGAAAAATGATACGACCATCGTCTAATAGCAATGTATCACCCACTTTTACATCGCGTGGAAGGTTCTCATAACCTAACGATACACTATTGTCATCGCCAGCATTTTCATCGAGCTTCGTATCTAAAATAAAGGGTTGGCCTTCGTGCAACATGATTTTTTTATTTTTAAAACGGCCTATGCGAATTTTAGGACCTTGTAAGTCAACGAGGATGGCAACGGTTTTTTCATGGCGTGCGGCAATTTCACGCACAAGATTAATACGCGACTCATGCATACTGATATCGCCATGGGAAAAATTAGCACGATAGACAACCGCACCGGCAAGCATGACGCGCTCAAGCATGATGGGATTATCTAGAGAGGGCCCTAAGGTGACAACAATTTTTGTTCGACGAAGTGTGTTCATGCTACCTTTTCATTTTTTATCATGCGCTCTTCTAACGCTTCGATAACAGGTAATTTTTTACCCTCGAGAACAGTCAGAAATGCACCACCACCAGTTGAAATATAATCAATCTTATTGCTAATACGATATTTTTCGATGGCAGCTAGTGTATCACCACCGCCTGCAACCTTAAATGCTTTACTTTCAGCAACTGCCTTTGCAATGGCTTGGGTGCCATTGGCAAATTCATCGATTTCAAATGCGCCGACGGGCCCATTCCACAAAATAGTTTTGGCTTTTTTGATGATGCTAATAAAATTCTTGATCGTATCGGGTCCGACATCAAGAATTTTTTCGTTATCATCCACCTGTGAAACTAAGCGAACATAAGCTTCGGCTTCTTCTGATAAACGATCAGCCACAACGACATCAATGGGAAGCGGAATTTCTGCTTTACGTTTTTTGGCATCTAATGTAAGGCGTTCTGCTTCATCAATGAGATCTGGCTCATGGAGTGACTTGCCCACTGTGTAGCCTTCTGCCGCTAAAAAGGTATTGGCGATGCCGCCACCGATGATGAGGTAATCGACCTTTTTGACTAGAGAATCAAGCAAGGCTAACTTAGTGGACACTTTCGACCCGCCCACAATGGCGACAACAGGATGGGCAGGTTTTTCCATAATTTTATCCAGGGCTTCAAGTTCAGAAAGAAGTAAAGGGCCTGCACAGGCTTGTTTAGCATACTTAATGACGCCGCAGGTTGAAGATTCAGCGCGATGAGAGGTAGCAAATGCATCCATCACAAAAATATCGCATAATGCCGCCATCTTTTTTGATAATTCAACATTGTTAGCTGTTTCACCATGATGAAAACGAACGTTTTCTAATAAAACAACAGAAGCATCCCCCATATTAAAACCATCAATCCAATGTTGAATTAATGGGATGTCCATTTTTAATAATTTTGCAAGTTCTCTCGCAACAGGGGCAAGAGAAAATGTTTCATCATGCACACCTTCAGCGGGTCGCCCAAGATGCGACATCAGCATGACTTTTCCACCGGCCTTAAGTGCTTGTTTAATGGTAGGAAGAGCAGCACGAATACGAAGATCACTTGTGACTTCCCCATTTTTTAGAGGCACATTGAAATCTTCCCGAATTAATATGCGTTTTCCTTTTAGATCAAAGTTAGACATCTTTGGAATAGGCATTCAACGCTCCTTAAGTAGGTGAGTTTGGTTAAGGGTGATAATACGAACATAATGTTGCTGAATTTATTGCATTATTAACTGAAACACAATACCATCGTCAAAACGAAGTTATGCCTATCCTATTACTTAGACAATTTTTACAACTCGAATCTAGCAGCGCAATTGTTCTATTTTTCATGGCGTTGATGGGTATGATTTGGGCAAATTCACCGCTTGCTTTTGTTTACCAGCAATTTGCGGGTGTTTCTTTATTTTGGATCAATGAAGGCTTGATGACTGTATTTTTTCTTGTCGTTGGCCTCGAATTAAAACGTAATTTTGTGGAAGGAGGATTATCACGCCCTTCCCAAGTCATGTTGCCCTTAGTTGCGGGGATCGGCGGAATGATTGTCCCTGCTTTGATTTATCTCTTCATCAATCATGCCAATCCCATCGCATTAAAAGGATGGGCCACCCCGGTTGCGACAGATATTGCTTTCGCCTTAGGTGTTTTATCAATATTTGGCAAGCGTGTGCCTGTCACACTCAAGTTATTTTTATTGATGCTGGCCATATTCGATGATTTAGGGGCCATTTTCATCATCGCTTTATTTTATTCTAAAGGATTGTCTTGTTTATGGTTGGGCGCTGCGGCCATCATTGTTTTTATTCTTTATTTACTCAATCTTTCTTCGGTGAAGCGGCTTTCCCTTTATCTATTTTTAGGGGCCTTACTTTGGGTTTGTTTTTTATTATCTGGCATCCATCCAACCATTGCGGGCGTCTTGTTGGCCTGTTTGATTCCGGCGGAACGAAAGAATAAAAATTCACCCATGCATCGATTAGAACAAGCACTCCATCCGTGGGTAGCCTATGTCATTGTTCCCCTCTTTGCACTTGTCAATGCAGGCATTTCATTTCATGAATGGTCGTTAAACACCCTTACAAATACCATCGTATGGGGCATTATCTTGGGTTTATTTCTCGGTAAACAAATGGGTGTTTTTCTTTTTTCTTGGGCAGCGATTCAACTTGGTTTGACAACATTACCCGAGAAGTCATCGTGGCTTCAACTATACGGAATTGCATTGCTATGCGGGATAGGTTTTACTATGAGCCTATTTCTTGGTACCCTTTCTTTTGAAAATTCGTACCATCATATAGCAGAAGTAAGATTAGGTGTCATAGTCGGCTCTCTTTTATCTGGTCTTTCAGGTGTGACTATCTTGCTAGCTGCTTTTTTTAAAAATGGGGCATCATCCCAAAGGAGTAGTGCCATTTGACTAACGAGTACTCTTTAGACAAAGGTCATTTCATGCAACGCTGCGTCGGTTGGCTTATCCACGCTTTTACTGCTAGTGGCGCCTGTGTTGGTTTATTATGTTTGTTGGCTATATACCAACATAATTTTCTATTAGCTCTATGGTTAATGGGCGCATCTATTGTCATTGATTCGGTTGATGGTATGCTTGCGCGCGCAATAAAAATTAAAAAAGTAGTACCAGAGATCGATGGCGCGTTGCTTGATAACATTGTCGATTTTGTCAATTACACGATTGTTCCGTGCTTTTTCCTGCTCATTAGCAATTTGCTACCTGATTATTGGCGTATTGTTTGCGTGATGGCGATTACCTTTTCTTCTGCTTATCAATTCACGCAAGTAGATGCAAAAACCACAGATCATTTTTTTAAAGGGTTTCCAAGCTATTGGAACATCGCTGTCTTTTATTTATTCTTTTGGCAAATGAGCAATGTGACCAATATGTTGATCTTGATTTTACTAGCTGTACTTAGTTTTGTACCCATTAAATATGTTTATCCTTCCCGTCTCGATTATCTCACGAACAACAAATATCTTCGTTTGAGTATGACGGTTGTGACTCTATTATGGGGCATTGCAACCACAGGATTGCTTTGGCTTTATCCATCATCGAATCATTTTCTCGTTGGAGTCTCAGTTGGATATTGTCTACTTTATTTAGGCATTAGTTTGTATCGAACATGGGTCCCTCTTTCATCGTTTGAACTTGCACCTTAATTCTCATGACACGTATTTTGGTCACAGGCGGTGCGGGATTTATAGGCTCTCATACAGTTGATTTATTATTGCGTGAAGAAAATGACGTTGTTGTATTAGACAATTTATCTTCAGGTAATATGAGCAATCTTAATCTTAGACACCCTAATCTTGAATTGATTGAAGGCGATATACTGGAATATCCCTATTTAGCAGAATTAGTGGCCGATTGTGACGCTGTATTACATCTTGCTGCACTCGTTTCTGTGCCGGAATCGATAGATAACCCTATTTTTTCATTACAAGTGAATACGCAAGGCTGTTTGCATGTATTGCAGGCAATCTACAAAGCTAAACATCCCATACGTTTAGTCTATGCATCCAGTGCTAGTGTTTACGGTAATGTAAGCGAACTACCTTGTCGTGATGATGCCCCATTGTTAAGTGAGCCGCTTTCGCCTTATGCATTACAAAAAAGACATGCAGAAGATTATGCAAAACTATATACCCGTCTTTTTGGCATAAAAAGTTTAGGATTACGTTATTTTAATGTGTATGGACCACGTCAAGATCCCCGCTCTCCTTATTCGGGTGTGATTAGCCGTTTTCTCGATGCATATAAAAATGATGAAGAACTTGTTATCTATGGTGATGGACAGCAATCACGCGATTTTATTCATGTTGATGATGTGGCAAGAGCAAATTTGCTCGCTTTGAATAGTCAATACAGCGGTGTGTTGAATGTGGCAACAGGGACCCAAGAGACGCTGCTGCAAGTCATTGAATTCATACAAAGAGCAGGCAACAAGGTTGCCAAATTACATTTCGAACCTGCCCGACTAGGCGATATCCAAGCTTCCTATGCCGCGACGAAAATGGCTGAACAGCATTTAGGATTTAGTTATGTTATTTCGCCGCAAGAAGGAATGAGGTTGATGGTATAAGTGTGTCATCCTGAGGGGCGTTTTTTGCTCCGAAGGACCTCCATGGACTATTTCAGGTGGTCCTTCGGAGCAAAAAACGCTCCTCAGGATGACACTTCATCAGTTATCATTAGCGCTTTTGTTATGTTGAAAGCTTGGAGAGTACCATGCAAAAAGACGCGGAACAGGCATGTACAAAGCGCCATTATGATATCACCTATGCGGATTTGCCCCTTTCCTGTCCGCCGAGAGATGACCGCGTATGGGACGCGCATCCCCGAGTTTATTTGCCTGTTCAAGAACTCGGTAAAGTGACTTGTCCCTATTGTGGTGCTGAATATGCCTTAAAAGATTTTATATGACACACAAAAAGATATTAGTAATAGGGCCTGCCTGGATAGGCGATATGGTCATGGCACAAAGCCTGTTTAAATTGTTAAAGCAACAGAATGCCACTCATACCATTCATGTATTAGCGCCTGCTTGGACATTCTCATTACTTCAATGTATGCCCGAAGTCACACAAGCGATTGAAATGCCATTGACACATGGTGAAATAAAACTACGCACGCGCTATCATTTGGCGAAAAAGCTTGCAGCAAATCGCTATGATCAAGCTATCGTTCTCCAGAATTCGTTTAAAGCAGCTTTGATTCCTTGGTTCGCTAACATTCCACAACGGACAGGATGGGTGGGCGAATTCCGCTATCTTCTTTTAAATGACATTCGTCATTTAGATAAAAAACGTTATCCGCTTATGATTGAACAATATATGGCTTTAGGCTTGCCTAAGAATGCATCGCTTCCCCATCCCTATCCGTATCCAGCATTTTCTGTTTCCAACACATCTCAAGACAAAACGCTAGCAAAGCTCAAACCCATTTGGCGTGGCCGTCCAGTACTTGCATTGGGTGCAGGTGCAGAATACGGCCCTGCTAAACGCTGGCCTGTTGAATATTTTGCAAAAGTAGCAAATCAGAAATTGGCGGAAGGCTGGGATGTTTGGCTATTCGGTTCGAAAAAAGATTATCCCATTATCGAGCAATTAATGCAGTTAACTGAAAATCGCTGTGAAAATCTTTCAGGACGGACAGAGTTGTTTGAAACCATTGATTTACTTTCATTAGTATCGGGTGTGGTGACAAATGATTCAGGATTAATGCATATGGCAGCTGCACTAAAAAAACCAGTCATCGCTATTTATGGTTCTACTAGTCCCGCTTTTACGCCGCCGCTATCTGTTTCTGCCACCATTCTTAAACTTGATCTTGATTGCCAGCCTTGTTTCGAACGCGAATGTCCGCTAAAGCATTTTCGCTGTATGCGTGACTTAACGCCCGATCGAGTGATGGCTGCGATGTCCACTTGGAGTGTATAGATGCGTGTGCTCTTGATTAAAACATCTTCCATGGGCGACATCATTCATACACTGCCAGCACTCACTGATGCGGGCTGCGCTATCCCAGGCATTAAATTTGATTGGGTGGTCGAAGGTTCTTTTACTGACATTCCCCGCTGGCATCCACGCGTGGCTGAAGTCATTCCTGTTGCATTGAGACGATGGCGCAAAAACATTTTTTCTCAGACAACACGAACAGAATGGAAGCAGTTGCGTAAGCAGTTACATACACATGATTATGATCTCATTCTAGATGCGCAAGGATTAGTGAAAAGCGCTTTTCTTACGTTTTTGGCAAAAGGCAAACGGGCTGGTTTAGATTTTCGTTCTGCGCGTGAATGGCCTGCTGCATTTGCTTATCAACAGAAGTGTAAGGTCAATTTCTATCAACATGCGATTGTTCGTATGCGGAGTTTATTTGCGGAAGTACTGGATTATGCATTACCAGGAAACCATCCTGATTTTGGACTGGATCGTCATCAGTTTGATCGACTCTCTTTTAGCAATGAAAAGTATCTTGTTTTTTTACACGGTACGACCTGGGCGAGTAAGCAATGGCCTGACTCGTATTGGATTCAACTGGCAGAATTTGCTGGTCGTGCTGGTTATCGTGTGAAAATGAGCGGCGCTCATCCTAATGAAATTGAAAAAGCAATTCGGCTTGCAAAACACAGTACAGCAATTGATGTGATACCGCATTTGGGGATTGTTGATATGGCGAGATTGCTTGCTCATGCTAAGGCGGCTGTTTCTGTGGATACGGGGCTCGGACATCTTTCGGCTGCATTAGATGTGCCTACTGTTTCGATTTATGGCTCGACTAATCCTGAATACACAGGTGCCTTAGGTAAATCATCCGTTCACCTTGCAGCAGATTTTCCATGCGCACCTTGTTTGAATCGCACTTGTCATTATCGAGGTGAGAAAAACGCGGCTATTTCACCCGCTTGTTATACGACAGTGGGACCTAAGCGAGTGTGGGAAACGGTTTATAGTTTATTAAAAACCTAACACCTTCCATTTCCGTTAGCACAATCCGGTGCACTGTTAATATCACTATCATCCAATGCACCCATGTTATGCACCGCCACCTCTCTTTTTCCCATCAATAAATCACAATTAGAAGGATAAGATGTAATTTGAATCCGACTATTCTCTCTAATCCCTTTGTTTGTGATACTGCTGGCGATAGGAAAGTAATCACCATAACCCACATAACCTAATTTACGTAAATCAGTGCCTGTCGTATCTTTAAAATTACCAATGCCTGCATTCCAAAGATAAGCAGCTACTTTTTGTGCGCGCTGTTCTGATAAACGTTGTTCCCAGCGTGATCGATAAAACCCACTGGTATTGCCTGAAATAAGTATATTGTTGTTAGGATAGCGGTTAAGGACTGCAGCAGCACTGTCAA
>Ga0207108_1060_pt1 | contig 20935 bp, 21 predicted proteins | sample Alteio_BWMinHeat_76_FD_153562 | JGI IMG/M metagenome (GOLD analysis project Ga0207108, IMG submission 153562) | Enriched cells from forest soil in Barre Woods Harvard Forest LTER site, Petersham, Massachusetts, United States -... | ecosystem: Environmental > Terrestrial > Soil > Temperate forest >...
ATGAAATCAATCAAGACTAATCTCTTAAGGAATTTAATAGTTATAGCTACCCTGACTTATGTATTCTTCTTCGCTAATCTTCAAAGTTTTGCACAAGCCACCACTTCAGGAATATGTCCTGATTCCACATTGATTCGTCAAGGGTATCCTTGTGATACTTCCGATTTTGCAAACCATTATCAGCCAGTTTGCGGCTGTAATGGAAAGACCTATTTTAATATCTGTGCAGCACTGAATTATGCCGGAATAACGACTTACCAGAACGGTCCTTGCGATCCGCTTGCTTTTATTTTGTGGCCCGTTCCAGCCAATACAAATTTGAATATTGTGATGGCAGTTAAAGATTTGACAACGATAGTGCATATATCAATTTATAGCGTCGCCACCTATCAGTTTTGTTACGAGCAGTATTTAGATCTTTCAAACTTTTCATCAGGCGTCAATACATTTCCTGTAGATGTTTCAACTTTTCCAAGAGGAGTATATTTGGTTCTTGCACAAACTGCTGACGGATCTTATCATTCCGTTCATAGATTTGTGAAGATGCCTACGCTTTAGCAGAATTGATTTTAACATTACAGATGATTTTTGTAAAATTGCAGCTTCAAAAAAATAAAATATCATGGAAGTAGAAGTAAAAAAGTTATTAGACGAAACGAGCATTCACATGGAAATGGCAATAGCTCATCTTGAATCAGAATTACTGAAAATAAGAGCCGGCAAAGCCTCTCCTGCAATGCTTGAAGGGCTTCATGTGGATTATTATGGAAGCAGTACTCCATTAAACCAGGTAGCAAATGTTAGCACTCCCGATGCACGAACTATCATGATCCAACCTTGGGAAAAGTCAATGATTCATTCTATTGAAAAGGCGATTACAAATGCTAACTTAGGCTTTAATCCACAAAATGACGGTATAGTAGTTCGTATTACAGTCCCTGCATTAACTGAAGAAAGAAGGAAGGACTTAGTGAAGAAAACCAAAGCAGAAGGTGAACATGCAAAAGTTACTATTCGTAATGTCAGAAGAGATACTATGGAGGTGTTCAAAAAGCTCATTAAAAATGGGCTTCCTGAAGATATTGGAAAGGATGCGGAAGCGAAAGTTCAACATATTACAGATAGTTTTATTGCAAAAGTTGATAAACATCTAACGCTGAAAGAACAGGAAATAATGACGGTTTGATTCGTCAGATTTTCTCTTTCACAGCATCATAATCAAAAATATTTCTCAGTTTTTTCTCAATTGTTTTTTGTGGAGTAAATCTTACAAAAATATTTCTCCAAATAAGAGAAAGGCTTTTCTTAAAATGCCCCATTCTGATAAAATCTATAACCTGTTCTGTAATTAATGCGACCCTGACAATTCGAGCATCTTCGTAATAAAGCAAGGCATCAGGAACAGTGTGATATTTATCAAGACAACGGGCAAGAATAATAGCATCTTCAACAGCTAAAGAAACACCCAGACCGAAGTTTGGTGTGAGAGAATGTGCAGCTTCACCAATGATAGTTACAAATTCTTCAGTCAAATTTTTTGGAGGAGACTTAGCAAAACTTCCGACTTTCAGAATAGTATTCTCATCCGTAGCTTTAATCAATTCAGGGACCGGGTATGCCCAACTTCTGAAGTATTTATAAATTTTTTTCTTACGGTCTGAGTTCATGTGATTGACACGGTGAATAGACTCTTTGGAAGCTGCCCACCAGGCAATTTTTGTATCATCTATTCTGGTAAATCCAAACCTCTTGCCTCTGCCCCAAAATTGCATACTTCCTTTTTCAATGATGTCGTTAAAGGGAGAATCAATAATGCCACGCCATACCTGGTAGCCCTGATAAATAGGCTCATCTTCCTTTAGCATCAGGCTCCTCACCTTGGAATAAATTCCATCTGCGCCTATCAATAAATCACTTTTTAATTGCACTTCGTTTGTAAAAACGATATTTACCTGGTCGTCAAAGATTTCATAATCCCTCAAGGTATGACCAAAGTTAACGGTGCCTTCCGGTAATTTGCTTAATAAAATTGTATAGAGATATTCCCTCAAAATACTGACAGGTTTGAATTCCTCTTCCGAAAAGTTTATAGTCCTTATTTCTTTCCCTTTATTTGTTGAGAGAGTGAACATTTCTACTGCTCTTCCTTTTGAGATAATTTCATCTGCTATGCCAAAATGACTTAATATTCTCATAGCATTTGGAAAAAGTGTAACGCAGGTTAACGGGTCCTTTAACTCATCTGCCTTTTCATAAATCTTAACGGTAAACCCACTTTGAATTAAAGCAATTGCAGCAGTCAGTCCTCCGATACCGGCTCCTATAATAGTTATCTTTAATTCTGATTTATTCATTGCTAAATGAAATTATAAAACTTAATGAAGGATATGTTTCCAGATATCATTTCCGAAGATAAACACCATCAGGGTTATAAGAATTACCATGCCCACAAGCTGAACTTTTTCCATGAAATTATCGCTGAATTTTCTGCGGGTAACCATCTCTGCCAATAAGAAAATAACATGTCCGCCATCCAAGGCAGGTATCGGTAAAATATTCATAAACGCCAAGACCATAGAGAGTAATGCGGTAAGCGACCAAAACTTCCTCCAGATCCAGACTCCCCCGTATATCGTAGCAATCCCGATAGGTCCTTGCATCGAATCCGTAGCTTTTTCTTTTCCGGTAAATATTTGTTTAAGACCTTTGATATTTGAAACCATAGCTTCAATGGCATCAGATGTCCCGTATTTTATTGACGAGAATATGGTGTAATTTTTATAAGGATAAAACTCCTTATAATCTGGAGAATAGGAATGATAAACGCCTATTGTGGAATCAGCATCAACCTGAACTTTAAATTTTAACTCCTCATTATTCCTTAGAACTGTCAATTCAATTTCTTTACCGGCATTCATCATTACATACTCTTTGAATTGCCCGCCATTAAAAATCTTTTGATTATTTATAGCGACAATTTTATCCTTCTTAATAAGCCCAGCTTTTCCTTCAGCATGATCAACAGGAACACTATCCAGAATGAACGATGCTTGCATTGGGCTGATGAAATGACCATGACCCGCCTTGATTATTTTTTTATAAAAATCTTCGGGGATATTTATATCCACTTTCTTTCCATCTCTTATCACAGTAACTGTAGCTCCAAACATAATTCTGGTGGACAATAAATCTTCAAAGCGTTCAAAAGATTTGCCATCAATAGCAATCACTTTATCACCTGTCACAAAGCCGGCGTCACGTCCTAATTCATAGGCATAAATACCATCTTTTATATTTTCATTCGGAAGATAGTTTTTATCATAATGCATCAATAGAAAAGTATAGATACCGATGCCAAGTATTACATTCATCGTTACGCCACCTATCATAACTATCAATCGTTGCCAGGCTGGTTTAGAACGGAATTCCCAGGGCTGCGGAGGTAATTTCATTGCTTCTTTGTCCATAGATTCATCAATCATTCCGGCTATCTTGACATATCCGCCGAGTGGCAGCCATCCGATTCCATACTCTGTTTCTCCTTTCTTGATACTGAATAATTTGAAGCCCCAGGCATCAAAGAAAAGATAAAATTTTTCTACCTTTATTCCGAAGGCACGGGCGGCAAGAAAATGCCCCAGTTCGTGCAGTGTTACCAAAATTGCCAATGCAGTTATTAACTGCGCCGCCATTACTAATCCGTTCATATTTTAATTTATTTTTACTTCTGTTTTACTAATTATTTCTTTCGCCAGCCTTCGTGTTTCTTTGTCAGTATTTTCATAATCCTCAAGCGTTGGTTTAGCAATGAAATCAACCTTCTGCATACATTCTTCAATAACTTCTGACATTCCGAGAAAGCTGACTTTATCTTCCAGGAAACGCTGCACTGCAACTTCATTTGCCGCATTCAAAACACAAGGCATGGTACCTCCTTTTTCCATTGCTTCCATTGCTAAATTGAGATTATGAAAGGTCTTTAAATCTGCTTGTTCAAAGGTCAGTTGGGGATAGTCCATGAAGTTGAAACGTGGAAAATCAGATTTTAATCTTTCAGGATAAGAAATCGCATATTGAATCGGCAGCTTCATGTCCGGCAATCCCATCTGTGCCTTCATGCTTCCATCCTCAAACTGTACGATGGAATGGATGATGGATTGCGGATGAATTATCACATCTATCTGGTTATGTTTAAGATTAAACAACCACTTGGCTTCAATCATCTCCAAGCCTTTATTCATCAGGGTTGCCGAGTCTATGGTTATCTTATTTCCCATCTCCCAATTCGGATGTTTGAGGGCTTGTGCTTTGGTAATGAATTTTAATTCTTCAATAGTTTTTCCTCTGAAAGGACCTCCCGAAGCGGTGAGATAGATCTTCTCGATTTTATTGTGCCATTCCCCGGCAAGGCATTGGAATATCGCAGAATGTTCGGAGTCAACGGGAAGGATATTCACCCCCTTTTCCCGAGCCATAGCAGTAACCAATTCCCCTGCCACCACCAGCGTTTCTTTATTCGCCAAAGCAACGCTCTTGCCATTCTTGATGGCACTCAATGTCGGCTTCAATCCGGCAAATCCTACCATTGCCGTGAGCACCAGGTCAATGCTGCCCATCTCCATAATCTGAACGATGGAATCGGCACCGGCATAGACTTTTATATCATGACCGAGGAGCACATCGGCAACTTCTTTATACTTCTTTTCATCGGCTATGACTACTGCATTAGGCTTGAATTCGAGAGCCTGCCTGATCAATAAATCAACATTGTTATTCGCTACCAAGACCTCCACAGCAAAGCGATCGGGATGCGCCTTGATGACCTCCAATGCCTGCGTCCCGATAGAACCCGTCGAGCCGAGAATTGCAATATTTCTTTTATCTTCCACCTGTTATGGTTATTGTTTGAGGCGGCAAAGATAACAAGGGAATAGAAATACGGATTTTATCCTAAACGGAATCCAAAATATTTGCACAAAAAAAAGCTCTCCGATTTTCATCAGAGAGCTTTAAAATTTTTACATCGTCCAAAAATTACAGAGTATAGATAGGAAATGGACCGGCAATAGGACCTGCTCCTGCGCTGTTAACTCCATAAATCCAGCCACAATAATCTTGTTTAATCGGCAAACCGGACATGTCTGTTTTGCGGTGGGTATCGCATTTCATGCCAACGATTACCGCTCCGGGACCAATAACCAATTGATCATTGATGACATTGAAAACTCCTGTTCCAATGATGTAAACAAAACTATCAACGACCACCAGCTTATCATGATCGCTTTCGAAATGAATACAACCCGATGACCCGTCAATTCTCATTACTTTTCCATTAAGAATCGCATTAGGTTTATGCGTCGGAGTGGTAACGGTCTTGGTAATTGAACAGCCTCCTTCTATCATGATAGCTTCATCGCCATTTGCGATTCCGCCTACATAATAAGTTTCACTCTTGGCAACTTTATCCCAAGCTTTTTCTGCATTATTTCTTGTTACCAATCTTGGATGACCGCCGAAATCCTGCCAATCTTGCTCGCTGCTACTCATCAATTCCGTAGCGGCATCATAATCTATGATAGGAATTTTCGGCGTGGGGAACCTTACCAAATGCCCACCTAATCCTACGGTCATTCCAGTTCCATAGGTAACTTTTTCTGATATGCTTCCGGTCAAGAAATCATACGATACATCTCCAGGTATTAAACTCATGTTATTTGTATTAAGTATATAAAATTATTAAGAGCGCAAATATAGCATTTTAATATTTGGTAGTTCCAAAACATATCTGCGAGGTGCCATTTGCGACATTCATAAAACAGGATTTTTTGAGGAATAATTCAATACTGATCCAAATAAAAACAGTAATGATCAGTATCAAAACATTACTGTTTACGGAAAAATCAGTACTGATCACAATAAGAACAGTACTGATTTTTCCGTGAATACTACTGATCACAATAAGAACAGTACTGATTTTTTTGTGAACACTACTGATCACGACGAGAACAGTACTGTTTTTTCCGTGAACACTATTGATCACAACAAGAACAGTACTGATTTTATAGCCTTTCCAGGGATTTCGACACCAGGACACAGGAAAATACAGGCAGGTTTAAACCTAAACCACTCCTTATATATATGCACGCTTTTTCAGAAGGGTTTAGTTTCATTCCAAATCTTTTCCTTAAATTCGCCCTTATTAATCAAATATTATGTCCTATGAAAAAAATTTTAATCCTTAGCACTCTTATCATTGCAATCTTTTTTTCCTGCAAAAAGAATGACACCAGTACCACCACTCCGCCGGATACCACTCCGGTAGCTTGTTTTTCGGTGGATACCACCCAGACGAATGACACGCTGCACCTGTTTACCTTCACTTCCTGTTCCAAAAATGGGGCACGTTTTGAATGGGATTTTGGCGATGGAAGCTCTTCATTAATCGCAAATCCTACGCATAGATATGTCATTAAGGGAACCTATAATGTTCGATTGACGGCATATAATTCTGTAGGAATTTCTAATACAACATCGCAGGTTATCACTATTGGAAACTTTTATTATACCCTTACTAAGGTTGTCTTGACGAAGCTGTCAGGAACCATTTCGACTCCTCCGGTTTATATTGGAATGGAATATCAAAACAATGTGTTATTTGATGTAATGAATGACAGTATTACCAATTTTAATCAAATCCCACTCACCAAACTTTTTGCAGATAGTACTGTCTATGACCTTAAGAATTCTGCACTTTGGCAACAATACCGTGAGTGGAGTAGTCAACATGGAGGCATTGTTCCGTCATATCAATGCAATTCAGCAAATATTGTAAGTAATATCTTGAATGTAGTGATTCCTTATAATTCTATTGATACAGCAAAATTTTCGATGTATTTTAAGTTGGTCCACCGCTAAAGAACAAGGAGAGATGAAACTTATAATTCATAATTATTTTCCCATCTCTCTTGTACGAATGAAAATTTTTATAAATTAGCCGCTCCAAAAAAATGGAGCATCGTACAATAATATTGAATAAATAAAGTTATTAGAACTTCCCGAATCAGGGACTAATGAATAGAAATTAATAATTCCAACAAATAAATAAAATTAAAGTAAAATGAGTAAATCAAAAGAAACGTCCGGCAGTCTTCGTTCTATGTTTGCCGCTATTGTTATTCCAGTGGCATTTGTAGTTGCCTTTGTTATTTATGCTTATGTATTGGGCGACCCTTCCCACTTTCAGGGAAATGACCCCGAGAAAAATCCTAATGATACCTTCGGGATTATTCATAAAGGAGGGATTATCGTGCCGATTCTTATCGGAATGCTGATTTTGGTAATCACCTTTGCCATCGAGCGTATGCTTACCATCACCCGTGCAAAAGGGAGCGGCAGTGTGGAAGTTTTTGTGAAGAAAATCCGCTCTATGATGAGCAGCGGCGACTTCAATGGTGCTGTGGCAGAATGTGATCGCCAGAAAGGATCTATCGCGAATGTTGTTCGTAGCGGTTTAGGAAAATATAAAGAAATGGAAAACGAACATAACCTCGATAAGGAACGTAAACTTCTTGCTATCCAGAAAGAAATCGAAGAAGCTACTCAGTTGGAATTACCGATGTTGGAAAAGAATCTTGTGATTATCTCTACCATCGCTTCTATCGCTACGCTGATGGGACTTTTGGGAACTGTATTAGGTATGATTCGTGCCTTCAAAGCGTTGGCTGCAGCAGGTGCACCGGATGCTATCGCTCTTTCTACTGGTATCTCTGAAGCTCTTATCAATACTGCTTTCGGTATCGGTACATCTGCTTTGGCGATTATTCTGTATAATTTCTTTACATCGAAGATTGACGGTCTTACCTACGGCATTGATGAAGCCGGTTTCAGCATCGTTAATACTTTTGCTGCGCAATATAAAGAGAAAAACTAAATTAGTTATGAGTTATGAGTTTTCTCATAATTCATAACTTATAACTAAAAATAAATGCCTAAAGTAAAACCACATAGAAGTTCGCCGACATTGGATATGACTCCTATGGTTGATCTTGCGTTTTTGCTGGTAACATTCTTCATGTTGACCACCAAGTTTGCGCCAGAGGAACCAGTACAGGTAGATATGCCGAAGTCACATGCTAATTTCCGATTGCCCGATACAGATATTCTATTGCTGACGGTTTCTAAGGAAGGCAAAGTTTTCTTTGGAATGGATGGGAAATTCACCAAGCAGACGCTCTTGACGAATATGGGGAATGCACATAAAATAAAGTTCACTCCCGAACAAATCAATCGTTTTGCTGTGCTGCCAAGTTTTGGACTACCATTAGCTAATCTCCAGAAATTCCTGGATATGGATCAGGAAGAAAGGAAATTAATCAAGCAAGATGGTATCCCTGCCGATTCATTGAATAATGAATTGGCTGATTGGATAATCTATTCCAGATTGGCTAACCCAAAGCTGAGAATTGCTATCAAAGGAGATTCTGATACCAAATTCCCAGTAATCAATAAAGTAATCGAAACATTGAAAAGTCAGGATGTGAATCGTTTTAATCTGATAACTAACTTGATTGCTGAACCTGGAGTTAATGAACCTGAAAAATAATTAAACAATAGCGATATGTCAGAAGTACAACAGCAAGGCGGTGGTGATAAGAAAGGTGGGAAAGTAAGGAGTAAAAAGCAATCTACCCGAATAGATATGACTCCAATGGTTGATTTGGCGTTTCTATTGTTGACATTCTTTATGCTTACCACCACATTTGCTAAGCCTAAAACAATGGAAATAGCTGTTCCTGAAAAGCCAAAAGATACTCTTCATACTCCGCCAGTTTTTGAAGGAAGGGTTATGAATTTAATTTTAGGAGAGAAAGATAAGATCTATTGGTGGATGGGTATTACCAAACCGGAAGTTCATACTACCACTTATTCTAAGGATGGTATTCGCAAAATTGTTTTGGAAAAAGCTAAGGATGTAGATGCAATAGTAAGAGGTCAGGGTAAGGATCCAAGTAAACTTCCTATGGTTATTCTGATTAAACCGGTAGATTCATCAAGATATAAGAACTTTGTGGATATTATGGATGAAATGAAGATTACCAAAGCCCCTATATATGCCTTGGTTCCGATAACCCCCGACGATAAGGCTTTGATTAAAGCCAATGAGAAATAATTTATGGAAATAGCTCGCTTTTTGCATCATTAAAGAAAAAAGAAAATGGAAAGTAAATTATCAGTATTCAATGATTGGGGCAACGAGGTTTCCGCCGGCAGAAACGATGTCGTTTTTGAGGGAAGGAACCGAGCTTATGGTGCATTCGATTTAAGAAGACATTATGGCAAGAGAGCATCTACCTCCTTTGGAATTACTTTAGGAATATTGTTTTTTGTGTTGGCAATTCCTTTAATCATTAAACTCTTTACACCAGCAGAAGATTCCAAAACCAAACATAGAACTAAAGACGTGGTAACAGAATTAGGACCTCCTCCACCATTGGAAAAGGAACTTCCTCCTCCACCGAAATTAAACATTCCAAAGCAAGTAGAGCAAGTTCGTTTTGTTCCGCCAAAGGTTGTTGTGAAACCGGTTGATGAGCCTGAATTACCAAAAAATACCGATCCTCCTAAGCCCCCTCCTCCACCGGATGCAACACCAGGACCGGATACAACTGTTTATGCTCCTCCGGCCGCTCCAATTCCTCCGACTAAGAAGGTTGAGCCTTATACTTATGTGGAGCAAATGCCTACCTTTCCGGGTGGTGAGGATAAAATGACCGAGTATCTGTATGCTAACATGAAGTATCCTTCCATGGCAAGAGAAACCAATATTCAAGGAAAGGTGTATGTTAATTTCATTGTTGATGAAGATGGAAAAATCAATAATGTTAAAGTAATAAGAGGCATTGGCGGCGGATGTGATGAGGAAGCAGTGAGGGTTGTAAAAGGGATGCCTACATGGAAACCCGGCAAACAAAACGGTCGTACAGTTCCTGTGTCATTTAATTTGCCGATCCAGTTTAAACTTCAATAGTAAAAAGGTATAAAGGAATAGGGTATAAAGGTATAAGGAATTACCTTTATACCCTATACCTTTATACCCTATACCCACAACAATTTATGGAATCTCTCCGTTCAAAGCATCTAAAGGATATAAACTCTCAAATAATTCTATGGCATGAAATAAGTTTTACAAGGAAAATTTTTAAAAAATGGTCTTACTTAAAACTTAAATTATCATGCAATCAAAATTCAATTTCGCCTCCGACTGGAGTAATGCTGTTGACGCACAGCGAAACAGCATCGTTTTCGAGAACAAGAACAAGGCTTATGGTGCCTTCGTCCTCCGCAACAATTATGAGCGCAATATGGTCATTGCGTTTTTCTCTTCATTCTTTATTTTTGCCATATTAATCCTGCTGCCCATGTTGTTTAATCATCATTTAGTTTCTGTTATTCCGCATCCTCCAAAGACTATTGAGGGACCCATTTTGACGGAGGCTCCTCCAATTATTCCTGATCCTCCGATTCATGTCGAGCATCCTCCTTTCATTCCCCCGAACACGCCTCATTTCAATATCATGAACCTGCAAACTACAAACAACGATGATGATGACACGATGGCGTTTATTCCCCCTGTGAATCCTCCTGAAAATAGCTCTGATCATGGCAGTGGCAAGGGAGAAAATACCCATACTACCGAGGTGACGCATGTGGTGATTCCTCCCATTCCAGACCCGAATAAAACTTGGACTAATGTTCAGGAAATGCCCGAATTCGTTGGTGGTGATAAGGAATTATATAAATTCCTTGGCAATGAAACTCATTATCCGGAATATTCGCGTGAGAATAATATTGAAGGTATCGTTTATCTGTCATTCGTCATTAATCAGGATGGAAGTGCCGGCGATATAAAGGTATTGAGAGGGGTGGATAATTTCCTGAATAATGAAGCCATCCGTGTGCTCAAGAAAATGCCTAAATGGAAACCCGGCAAGCAAAATGGTAATCCTGTGAGGGTTCAATTGACCCTGCCTGTGAAATTTGAAATCAAGAGGAATTAATGGCTGTCAGAGGTTATATTGAATTAAAAGGAGGCATTCTGCATATATGTAGAACCATACCGCATATATATAGAACCACGCTGCATATATATATAGAACCATGCCGCATATATGTAGAACCATTCTGCATATATGTAGAACTATGCCGAATATATGTAGAATGGTTCCAAATACCTTAATTCATTATTTTTAATTCATAATTCTCAATGCTAAGCCGTATTTTCAGATATTTTGAAGTCGTCATGGTGCTGGCTTACGTCGGATTTGGTATTTTTGTCCTCGTTTATGGAGAGAAGGTTTTTGGGTTGATTCCCATTCAAAGCAAAGGCTTGGGCATAATTTTGGTAGCGTATGGAATATTCAGAAGTTATAAAGCATACAAAAAAAAATTTAAAAATGAAGAAGATGAATAAAAAAATAGGAATATCGAAACATCCTGACAGGTGCGTTTCAGCTCCTGTCATGTTTCGTAATAAACTAAACCTGACAGGTGCGAAGCTCCTGTCAGGATACCTAACCTTATTGGTGATTATTTTCCTGTTATCTGCCTGCAATAATTCCGCTCCAAAATATACAGATACTCCGACTTCCGGCACAGTGAAAATTGCTGTGGATGAAACCCTCGCTCCGATATTGGATTCCGAAATCAACACCTTTATGGCTATTTATAAGGATACCAAAGTTATTGCGAAATATGAGCCGGAAGCAGAGGTATTTAAGGATTTATTGAATGACAGTGCAGCAATTGGAATTACAGCCAGGGGATTAAATGACAACGAAAAAGCCGCATTTAAGAAACAAGTCATTGACCCGATAACTACCAAAATCGCCATTGATGCCATCGCTTTTATCATTAATAATGAAAATCCTTCCGGTCAAATAACATTCCCAAGAATGAAAGAAATTCTCTCGGGGAAGATGAAGACCTGGCATGATGCCGATGATCAGAATAAATTGGGCGATATAAAAGTTGTTTTTGATAACATGAAATCCAGCACCACGAGATTGCTTCGGGATAGTATTGTTGGGAATGACAAACTGCCCGCGAATTGGTTTGCCATGAAGAATAATCCTGAAGTGGTGGATTATGTCGCCAAGAACAAAGATGCCATCGGAATCCTTGGTGTGAGCTGGATCAGCGATGCACAGGATTCATTGACCGTGGACTTTTTGAAGAAAGTAAAAGTGGTGGGATTGACCTCCAATAATCCTACTGACCGGGAATATTATCAACCTTATCAGGCATACATTGCCATGAAGCAATACCCTGTTTGCCGGAATATTTATGTCATCAATCGCGAAGCCCGTACTGGTCTTGGAACAGGATTTGCAGGTTACCTGGCAGGAGAGAGTGGTCAATTAATAATTAAAAAAATGGGGCTGATGCCTGCGACACAATCAGTAAGATTAGTACATTTGCAGCCCCAAAATATACAGTAAGAATCAAGTTTTATGAATTTTAAGAATATTATCCGTGTCGGAATCTTTATCCTTCTAACGATTTCGGCGGCTACCGGACAAACGCTTCAAGAGGGACAAAAGAAGATTGAGATGAAGCAACTGGAAGGTGCCAAAAGGACTTTCAAATCTATCCTCGCTAAAGACCCCAATAACATCGAATCCATGTTTTATCTTGGAAAGGTTTATTGGCTGCAACAGAAGAATGATTCTGCTTTGACACTGTTTCAAAAGGCTGCTGTTATGAATCCTGAATCACCTCTGGGATATATAGGGCAAGGATGGATTGCACTGAATTCAAAGGATGAAAAGAATGTTCTGTCAATGTTCAAAAAGGCATTAAACTATACGAAGTCCAAAGACCCGAGTACCTATATGAATATCGCCGAAGGATATATTTACGGAACTAATCCAAATCTTGATAAGGCAATAGAAAACCTTGATCTGGCAAAGGAAATAAGTAAAAACAATCCTAAGATATTTGTTTTGAAGGGGGATGCCAATGCAACAAAGTTTGATGGTAATGGTGCGGCAATGACGAATTATGAACTGGCAACTGATCTGGATAAAAACTTTGTTCAGGCATGGTTTAAGATCGGGGAATTGGATGCTCATTCCAAAAATTATAAAGAAGCCGAACCTGCTTTGAAGAAGGTGAAGGAATTGGATTCTTTGTACGTTCCGGTGTATCCTGAATTGGCTGAATTGTTCTATTATTCCAATCGTCTTTCGCAGGCTAAGGAGATGTATCGAATTTATCTTTCATTATGTGATTATGATTTGGATGCAATGGTTCGGTATGCTTCATTCCTCTATTTGAGCAAGGACTATGAGAATTCTATAAAAGAAATTTTGAAGGTGCAGACGAAGGATACTTCTTATCTTGTTTTTAACAGGTTCCTGGGTTACTCCTATTTCGAAACAGGTAAGTATGCTGAAGCAATTCCTCCTTTGAGAAAGTACATTAGCCAAACTCCTAAGGAGAAAATTGAATTTAAGGATTATGAATATTATTACAAGATGTTTCTGAAAACAGGACAGGATAGTATCGGTAGAATCTGGATGAGAACAGCTTATAATAAGGATACCACGAAGATTGAAATCCTTGGACAGATAGCTGAAATGCTTAATAAGGATGCTGATAAAATCTATAAGTCGTATGATTCTTTAAACAGGATAGCTGATACCTTAACCAAGAAAGCTGACACTGCTTTGAAGGGAAGGATATTGAAGGATGCGGCTGTAGTATTCAAGCAAGCTGCCGATAAATATCATGAAGCAGTGGATGCTTATAATTACAAACTTGCTCATTCTGTTCATCCACAGGCAGCAGATTATTTTGTGATTGGAAGAGACCTTTATAAAGCCACTGATTATGATAATGCCGATTCAGCTTTCAAAAGGGTTAATGAAATTGCGCCTTCTTATATTGCAAGTTATGTATTCCGCGTAAACATCAACGTTTATTACAAGGATACATTGGCTACAACAGGGGGTGCAGAAGCTGTCTGTGATACCTTGATAGAACATTTAAAAATTGATACCGTTGCTGCTTCAAAAAACAAACAAGTCTTGATGACTTGCTACAAATATCTCGGAACCTATTATCTGAAGAAGAAGGATTGCAAAAAGGGCAAGGAATATTATCTGAAGGCAAAAGAATTAGACCCCGGAGACAAGCAAGTTCTTGATATTCTTAAAGGCTTGAACTGTTAAAAACTTACCACAAGTTATGCCAGGTAACTCCATCGAAGCATCTTAATTTATTCAAGGTGCTGTCGAAATAAATCATTCCTGCTACAGGATTGGAAGGTACTGAACCTGGAGTAAGTTTTAAAATATTATTCAAGGTAACCACACCGGCAGAGAAGTCCCCGCCGATAAGGGGATTTGAAGTATTTGAATTGGAGATATAAAGTTTATTAGACCCCATTTCATTAGCTCCTGACTGGTAGCCGATGAAAATATTTCCGCTGCCGGTGGAATCATTTGCCCCGGCATAATATCCTATTCCCACATTATTATATCCTGTGATATTACCGTAAAGAGCACCCATACCATGTGCAGTATTATTGCTTCCTTCATTATTTGAATAGAGCGAATGATAGCCACTGCCCGTGTTATTCATCCCTATGTTAGTACCATTGAGAGCTTCAAAACCTATGGCAGTATTATTGGCATCTGCACCTGAACCATTATCGGTATTTGCAGCAAGAGCACCATCGCCAATAGCAGTATTCCCTGAATAAAGATAATGATACAAAGCATTATTCCCAATAGCCACATTATGTGAACCTGCTTGGTTGGAGAGGAGGGAATAATTCCCGATAGAAGTATTAAAACTCCCCGAATAATTTGATGCAGCAGCTTCAAATCCATCAGCTACATTATTACTTCCTGTAGAATTATTATTCAAGGCATAAGCTCCATTTGCACTATTTTCATTTCCTGTAGTGTTGGAATATAATGATGCATAACCATTAGCCGCATTCTCATTACCCTGGTTATTATACAACGAATAAGTCCCGATGGTACTGTTGTAACTGCCCGAATCATTAAGATACAAAGTATATGCGCCTTGTGCAGCATTACGTATTCCCGTCAACGTATTCGAACCTGACTGGTATCCGAAATAAGCATTTGACTGACCATTATTGTTAATATTACTGCCTGCCTGATACCCGAAGAAAGTATTATTCGCATTAGTCTGGTCTATCAGTCCGGCTATCTGATTATTCACTTTAAACACCAGGTTTTGAGTATCTGTAGTTCCAATAAAATCAGTCCCCGGAGTGGTTCCGGTATTACCAAACCGATGCCAGTTATTGACCATAGTAATCCATTTTGTACCATTCCAATAGTAAAATCCGGGCAGCACCTGGTTAGGAGATGTGCCCGAAGTATCTATATTAAATACCATCAAACCGGTAGCAATCCCACTGCCGATAGGGGCATTGGAAATGGTAGAAATTAAAGCTACACGAGGAATCAGCAAGCCCTTGTCGCTGAAGTTAATTTCTAATCCAGCCGATGAATTCGGAACAAAGGACGTGGAACCTATCCCTACATTCTGCGCATACAGTTGCGGGGTAAGAATCAGGGTAACAATAATTAGACGGATTACATTATTTAATGTTTTCATTCGAGTGGGTTGATTGATTTGCGAATACAAAAGTAGAGAAATATTTCTTAACAGCCAAAATTTTTTCTCCTGACCAAACGATTTTCTTCCTGTTACAAAGGTGATTTTCTTCTCTTGTAAAGATTGTTTCATTGGCTATTATGAGGTATGCTTTTTATCAATTATTGAGGCGAATTTAGCACATGTTACGGAAATCCCCAAAAAAAGTTCAAAGTTTAACGTTAATATTTCAGAGAATGATGCTATGCGGAAACTTTTTTCCGATAAAATTTCTATTTTCGCATTCTAAAACAAAATATCATAACTATGGCACTACAAGTAATCGGAACCGGGCAAGGACGCACCGGCACATCATCGTTAAAATTAGCCCTTGAGCAATTGGGCTTCGGTAAATGCTACCACATGTATGTCTTGATAAAAGAGACTCCGGATGAAATAGAATATTTCGAAAAAGCCGAACGTGGCGAGCCGGTGGACTGGGACAAATTATTCACAGGATACAAGTCAGCCGTGGATTTCCCTGTCATCAGGTATTACAAAGACATCATGGCGAAGTATCCCCAGGCAAAAATCATTCACACCACCCGCGACGCCGAATCGTGGTACGAAAGTATGCAGAAAACAATCTTCTGGGCTGTGAAACCAAACCTTGGAAGAATTCTGAAGATGTCGGTCAAGATGCCCTTTTCACCGATGACTCGGAAGCAACTTCGTGTATTTAAGTTTAATGGTAAAATGATTAATCATGTCTTCGGCAATGACCTGAATGATAAGGCAAAAGTTATTAAAATATTCAATCAATGGAATGCCGATGTACTGAATTTTGTCCCGAAAGAAAAGCTCCTGATTTATGATGTCAAGAGTGGTTGGGAGCCATTGTGCAAGTTCCTCAATGTTCCTGTTCCCTCGATTCCATTTCCTAAGGTAAATACTTCTGAAGAGTTTATCGGAAACGTGAAATCGTTGTAGTCGCAAAACCACAAAACAGTGAAAATGAAAAATCCCCCGCAACATAGTTACGGGGGATTTTTCACTCTTCACTCTTCCCTAAACAGTCGGGCTGAATGAATTCCCTCCGAATGGATCGGACAATGGTCCATCACCATGCTCGTTACTGCCCTGAACTCGGAACCAAAGTTTGACACCTGTTGCTACATCAATGATGCCTCCATGAGAATTCCAGAAGGTATCCGGACTCGTCCTCGTGTAAGAACTCAAAATAGATGGATCGGGATTAGAACTCACCCAATACTTGTAACTTCTCGTCCTTGGGCATTTGTGGCAATGCACCGATGCCTTGCCCGCATCTTCAGCCTGAACTGCCGATCCGCCATCCGCCTTCGGAGGCTTCGTGCCTGTGGTCGCCTCGGCTTTGCTGGTTTCAAACAACAATTCGCGATACGCAGGAGGGTCGTTCGGGATGACATCCGTGACGGTGTCAGCCATTTCTTTGTAAGCATCAACGCCGTCATCGGTCAATACTTTCAGGTCAACAATAGAATTATGCAATTCCACTTCCGCATCTTCCTTGTGAAGAATCCCTACCCGAATCAACTCGGCTTTGCCCTGACCGATCAGCCCTTTAGCCTTGATTCGCGCATCCACCATGTCGAAACATTTGTTGGCAACCTTGAGCAGTCGCTCCTTGATAGATAACGCAGGGCTGGTCTTATCCATCAATAAAATTTTCTCTTTAATTTCGTGACTCATTTTTGTTTTATTTAATTAATATTTATGTAAACTATTCTTTCTGTTTCTTGAATTCCATAACCTGAAAATCCTTCTTGAGACGATAAGCGATGTCTCCAAAATTTGATTTTGGTGACCAAAGCTGGCATTTTGGTGACCAAAGTTGAGACAAAGGTTACCAAACCTGGCGCTTTGGTTACCAAAGTTGTGACGAAGGTTACGAAAGCTGAAACATTGGTTACCAAAGTTGTGACAAAGGTTACCAAAGTTCTGACAAAGGCTACCAAACTTGGTGCCTTGGTTACCAAAACTGTGACATTGGTTACCAAAACTGCGACGTTGGCTACCAATAATTGGCTTTCGGATACTATACTATAAGGAGTAGTCTTCAATTCCATAATTCGAGGGTCTTAGCCTTGTGCGATAATGCAACCCTCTGAATCGGAGAATCTTTCGATACTGTTTTATTCGTTGTTATGAAATATTTCATGGCTGCAAGTTTAAACATATTCCTGGTAATGCCAAATGTTTTTTATTTTTGCAGGGAATAAATATGGATAGGATGATGAAAAAGGTTTACTTTTTATTAATGGTTACGCTGTTGAGTATTAACGGCTATTGCTTTGCGCAATGTATTAATGTCGCTTTAGGGAAACCTACAACGGCAAGTGAAACGTGGAATGGAAATGTTTCGGGAATTCTGTTGATGGAAATTGTTTAAACATGTGGAATGCAGGTAGATATACTTATGAGGCTGGTATCAGATATATCCAAATTGATTTGCAGGGTACTTTCATTATAAACAATATTAATCTTGTAGTTGAACAAACTCCTGCTCCTGCAATGACATCTCATCAAATTTATACTGCTCCGAACATTAATGGTCCCTGGACTTTGGTTGATTCTATAGATGTGGTTACATCACAGGGAGAGTTTATCGAACGGTGCTATCATGCTGCTCCATTAACAAATGTCGGGGCAGTAAAAATAATTACTACAAATTCACCTTCCTGGGCTGCGTGGCGAGAAATAGGGGTTTTCAGTTTAAATACCAATACAAATAATCCAACGATAACAGCTAATGGTCCATTAATCGTATGTCCAGGTGATTCATTAACACTGACTGCAAGTGCGGCTGTATCTTATTTATGGAATAATGGAGACACTACTCAAAGCATCACTGTTTATACTTCTGGGAATTATTGCGTAACAACAGGAAATGTAATTTCTTGTATTGCTAATGGCACTGATTCATGTACTTTATGTGGAGGAGGAACAACATGTATAACTATCAATTGTAATAATGAAACAACATCTATCCCATCCTCCAACCCTATTCCTCCAGCCATCTCCCTCTACCCCAATCCCACCTCCGGCACCCTTACATTCTCCTATCATCTGCAAAATTCTCAACTCTCAATTCTCAACTCTCAATTCAAATTAATTGATATTTCTGGAAGAATACTCTATTCACATAGCATCAGCGGCAGGGAGGGAAAAGAAATTATTGATGCTGCGGCTTTGAGTGATGGCATGTACTTCTATCAACTTACTTCGGCTTCGGAATCATGGCAGGGGAAGGTGATTGTGGAGAAGTAATCTTGATTTACTATTTAAAAAAATCGTAAGCCGTAAATCAATTTACTCACCCTTGAGGCTCGCCAGCAAATACTCTCTGTTGAGGCGAGCGATGTGAGAGATAGATATTTCTTTAGGGCATTCGGCTTCGCATGCACCTGTGTTGGTGCAGTTTCCAAAGCCGGCATCATCCATTGTTTCAACCATTCTAATGACACGTTCTGCTCTTTCAACTTGCCCTTGTGGCAATAATGCCAATTGAGAAACCTTTGCAGAAACAAACAACATTGCGGAGGCATTCTTGCAGGAAGCAACGCATGCTCCACACCCTATGCAGGCTGCGCCATCCATAGCTTCTTCAGCCACAGGCTTCGGAATAAGAATGGCATTAGCATCAGCAGGGCTACCGGTATTCACAGAGACGAAACCACCTGCCTGCATGATCTTTTCGAATGCAGTACGATCCACAACTAAATCCTTAATCACCGGGAAAGCCTTAGCTCTCCATGGTTCGATAGTGATTGTTTCACCATCTTTGAAATGACGCATGTGAAGCTGGCAAGTAGTGGTGCCCACCAAAGGACCATGCGCCCTGCCATTGATATACATAGAGCACATTCCACAGATGCCTTCACGGCAGTCGTGGTCGAAGGCTACGGGTTCTTTATTTTCTTTAATCAGTTTCTCATTCAGCACATCCATCATCTCAAGGAAGGACATGTGGGTGGAAACGCCATCAAGTTTATAGGATTCAAATTTACCTTGAGATGTAGGATTCTTTTGTCGCCAGATCTTCAGGGTTAGGTTTAGTGTATCGCTCATATTATTAGGTATATCAGTATTAGGTATAAAGAATGAAATTGATTATTCATAATTTCTTTCAGCAAGATGAATCTCTTCGAATTTGAGAGGCTCTTTGTGGAGCTTGGCGGGCTGGTTGTCGCCTTGGAATTCCCAGGCGGCTACGTAGGCAAAGTTATTGTCATCGCGCTTGGCTTCGCCTTTGTCGGTGGCACTTTCTTCGCGGAAATGACCGCCGCAGGATTCTTTGCGGTTGAGGGCGTCATCTATCATTAATTCGCCCAGTTCAAGGAAGTCAGCAACACGTCCTGCCTTCTCTAATTCCTGATTAAACTCAAATGCACCGCCAGGAATCCTAACATCTTTCCAGAACTCTTCGCGGATTTGTTGCACCATAACTTTAGCTTTCTTCAAGCCTTCTTCATTGCGAGCCATGCCACAATAATCCCACATAACCTTGCCTAATTTCTTGTGAAGATCATCAACGGATAGATTGCCTTTTATGGAGAGTAATTTATCAATTCTTTCTTTCACTTTATTCTCTGCATCAGCAAAAGCAGCATGGTCGGTAGGGATTGCTTTGGTCATGATTTCTCCTGAAAGATATTCGCCAATAGTGTATGGAATAACATAGTATCCATCCGCCAAACCCTGCATCAAAGCTGATGCTCCAAGACGATTGGCACCATGATCCGAAAAGTTGCATTCTCCGGTGGCATAAAGACCTTTGACGGTTGTCATTAAATTATAATCAACCCAAAGTCCACCCATAGTATAGTGGACTGCAGGGTAAATTCGCATCGGAGTTTTGTAGGGGTCTTCGCCGGTAATCTTTTCATACATTTCGAAGAGATTGCCGTAGCGGGCAGCGATAACGGGCTGACCCAAACGAGCAATGGCATCACGGAAATCAAGATATACCGCAAGACCGGAAGGACCAACGCCCTTGCCTTCATCACAGGCTTGTTTGGCAGCACGGGAGGCGACATCGCGGGGAACTAAATTTCCATATGCAGGGTATCTTCTTTCCAAATAATAATCGCGTTCGTTCTCTGGAATATCAACGGGTTTGCGAGTATCTTTTTCTTTCATGGGAACCCAGATTCTGCCATCATTACGAAGAGATTCAGACATCAAAGTAAGCTTGGATTGATAGTCGCCAGAGACCGGAATGCAGGTAGGATGTATCTGCGTAAAGCAAGGGTTTCCA
>Ga0207108_1061_pt1 | contig 20895 bp, 19 predicted proteins | sample Alteio_BWMinHeat_76_FD_153562 | JGI IMG/M metagenome (GOLD analysis project Ga0207108, IMG submission 153562) | Enriched cells from forest soil in Barre Woods Harvard Forest LTER site, Petersham, Massachusetts, United States -... | ecosystem: Environmental > Terrestrial > Soil > Temperate forest >...
GCCTGGCCATTGGTTAGTCTCCCCGAGTATAGTATTGAGCTTGACAGTATCATAGGGAGAATTAAACGTCCGACCATATCCTATACGGAAAATGGCGAGCTTTTGTTTAATTACAGGCTAAATGGCGCGCTCGAGCTGCAAGAGGTAGAGAAATGATTGCCTGCTTACTTATGAAGCGGCAAGAAATGGTCGTTGGCGCAAAGGGACCAGATCCGTTCATGATCCTCCGCCCTGCCCAAGCTGGTTGGCGTCATTCATGATTGCGTTGCTGGTGCTCTTGCCCACGTTCTTGATGAAGATGACCAGCGCCACGATGACGAGGGCGACAACGATTCCGTACTCGAAGCTGCTGTGCCCGTCGGCTGACCTCAAGAAAGCGCCGATCTTGCGCGCCAAAGTGCGCAGCATGAATTCGTCCTCCGCCGAGTACGTATAGTGCGGATGGGCCCTGGTTAGTCCATCTGCACAACTATGGGTTGTATCCGAGGCTTTGTCAAACCTGCGTGGACCTAAAATGTCAGCCCTGGCGCGACGAGCTTTGGTGGTTGCGGCCCTTGCATTCTGGATGGGTGGGTTCACTTTCTATGCCGTCGTCGTCGTGCCGGAGGGCCAAGAGGTCCTCGGGTCCCATCGGCTGCAAGGATTTATCACGCGCCAGGTCACGAATTACCTGAATTGGGCCGGCGCTGTCGCCCTGGTCATTCTGGCCTGGGACCTTGTTGCCGGGAAGTGTTGGACCTGGCTGTGGCCGACGCGCTGGGCCCCGTGGGCGGGCATGGCATTGACACTCGGCGTGTTGTTCTGGCTGCACGCGCAGCTCGACGATCTACTCGACCAGGAATCATTCCGTATTCTCGATGGCGCGGCGTTTTACAGCGCCCATCGCTGGTATCTGATAACCAGCGCCATCCAATGGGCGTGTGCGCTTGCCTTTGGAGTCTTGACTCTGGTGGCCTGGCGGCTCGAAGATCGTGGCACACACGTTGTGCGCGAAGGTCACTACGTGTAATCGCGCGCCAATTCACGCAGTGCGGGCCGGTTCTTTCCACCACCGACGCGGGCGAAGCGTTGCCACGCGCGTTTGAGCTTCAACCATGAGGCACGGGCGAGGCCGACGAGCCCACGATCGTACAGGCAGGCGCTCGCGCGTCGAATGGTGTCGTCCAGGAAATGGTGAGCTTGGCCGGCAGGGCCGATTGGGTGCCTGTCACGCAACCGGAAACAGCTCGGGGGCACTGTCGCAACCGCGATGCCCGCTTCCCGGCACCGCAGGCCGAAATCCATAAGGACCGTCGCCGTCCGATGGCTCTCATCGAAAAAGCGCTCGCGGCATTTGTCCCTGTCTATCAGCAGCGGGAGCTGACAAACCATCAAGGCGTGGCCGGGGCCGGCGGCAAGGCTCACGACGCCCACGTTTCCACACATGGGAGCGAGTAGCTCATCGAGCCAGCCGCGCCTGACAAGGGTGGTGTCGTCCATGAGAGCCACGTAGCGCGTGCGCGCCGTCTTCACAAGCCGGTTCAGCTCCGCCCCCAAATGGAATTCGCCGGAGGCACCGTGCTCCACAACGACCAGCTCGATTCGCGCGGCGGTCCGCCGGATGGCCCTGTGACAGGAATGAAAGTGACGACGGCTGCAATCGGGCGTGAGCAAGCCAATAGTCACGGGTGTCGAGGCACTCGCCGGCGACCGCAACGTGGACTCGACGCGCAGCCGCTCCGGCACTCTCAGGAGGAACGAGTCGCGCACGCTCTCCAGGCGCAAGCGCCAGAGCTGCTCTCGATTGGTGCGCGCCTGGTCGACGATGTGTTGCTTCAGCCGGATCGCCACCTCCTTACGCGCCGGAGCGAGGGCCTCAAAACGGGGCGCGTCGTCCGCCAAGGTTTTCCCGTTCGAATGGTATTCGCGGTGGCCGGCCGGCTGCACGACATAGTTGAGATGCTCGAAAACGACGTCGGGGAAGTAGAGGGTGCGGCGCTCCCCCAGCACTCCAAGCAGGTTGAAGACATCCTCGATATGGTCGTCGATGCGGTAACGTGCATAAGTGCGCGGGCAGATCCCGCCCGCAAGCTCGCAAAACGTGCGCGAGACGATCGGAAAGGTGCACAACGCCTCGCGCAGAAGTGTGTCGTTAACGTGAGCCAGAACGATGCCGTCGGGAAAGCTTCGCAGCCCGGCCAAGATTTGCTCATCCCAGGCTGCTGTCCGGACAATCACGTCGTCGTTGAGCAGCATGAGATAGGCGCCGGTCGCTGCCTCATACCCGGCCATGTTGAGGGCGCCCATGGGCAGGCCCGGCTCGACTACGACCTGCCGCACGGACAAGCCGGCGAAGTGGAAAGCGCGCGTCTCCCGATCATCGCCATCGACGACCAGTATCACCTCAAGAGCCTCGGCATGGCTCGTGGTGGATTTCAGGCTCTCCAGAAGCCGCCGGAGCCCAGGAAGGCGTTGGCGCGTCGGCACGATCAGGGAGAAGGTCGGGTTGTGGGCCATGATGGCTTCCCATCCATTCGAGAGACACGGGATCGAAGGGATTGACCGCGTCGGCCGGGACGCTGGCCGCGTCGAGGGCCCGCTTGACGCCCTGGTTCCAGCGGTCAAGGGTGTAGACCGTCTCCACGTCGCGTCGAGCGCTCCGGCCGAGGCGCTTCCGCAAGGTCGCGTCTTCGACCAGCCGCGACACGGCTTCCACGATCCCCTGAACGACTTCAGGGTCGGGCGTCCCCATGGGCGAATAGAACTCGCGGAGCATGCCGGCCTCATCGTCGGCCCAGGAGATCTTGCCATAGCGACCCTTGACGATCAGGCCGTTACGCTCGTGGTTGATGTATTCCTCGATGCCCCAGCCATCCGAAGTTACGACGGCTAGCCCGTAGGACATGGCTTGCAATATCGAGACGATGTGAACGCGGGCCGCCGGCAGCAAGAAGATGTGGCTATCCGCGAGCAGCGCGTCCATCTCCTCGGGCGCCAGAAAGCGATTGATGATGCGGACCCAGCCGGCTTCGAGGATGCGGTGATAATGCTCGTCGAGCGTCGGCAAGTTGGTGCGCAGAGTGAGGCGTAGCTGGGGATAGCGCTCGTGGAGGATGCCAAAGGCCTCGAGAACGTCAAGTCCGCCGCGGACGAAGAAGTTCTCGGGGACCTGGCACCACGAATTGATGAAGACGAGATTTATGTGCTCGCTCTCTTCGTGGCGCTGCCAGCGCCGCGGCGGTTTGATGCCGAGAGGGGTGTAAAACACTTTCTTGCGAATGATCTCGCTGCCAAATAGCGTCGGGATCATCGTGGCGGTGGACTTCATGTGCGTGATGATGGCCTTGCAGCTCTCTGCTTCGAGGAGGCTCTTGACGATCGGATAGTAAGGAGACTCCGCGATGCTCATGCCCGCAGTGTTGCCGTTTTGAATGAGCGGGTAGAAAAGCGTCGTGGGGTCTTCGACTTCGATAACCCAGGGATTTTGCCCGTAGGTGTAAGGCATGCTGGTGAGGAAGACCAGGCCGCGGTGGTTGCCGAGGAGGACTTGCGATTGATAGTGGCGGGACCGGAGAAAACGAACGATGGCGCCAAGGCGGGCGCCCTTCCAGACGAGCTGGAAGAAGAGTCGCAGCAGCGCGGCCAGCGCGCGCAACTTCGCGCGCGGGGCAAACCCTTGAACATAGCCATGACCGCACCGAAAGAAACCGAAAAGCGGCCGAGACATGAACCAGAGCGCGGCCATCACGCCGGTGACGACCCGCCCGACCAGCCGATTGCCGCGCTGCCAAAACGAGGGTCCCGTGCGTCGGCGCGGCGCCGATTGGGTGAAGCGATAGCCTGGCGGCGGATCGCCCGTGTGCTTGAACTGAGGATGCCGGCCGCAGTTGCCGGAAGCCTCGTAGATCGGCAGCCAGCCCGCGAACTCGACGGGCACGCAGGTCTGGGCAGCTCGAATGCGCTCGCGCACCTGCTGGAGATCGTGCCCGCAAATCACGCCCGTGCGCCTTCGCTCCTCTTCAAGATTCAGATCAATGGCGCCGGCGGCGAGCGGCACTCCGTAGAACACGCCACGATGGGAATAGAGATCATGACCGTCTTCGCGGCCCACTTGCACGGGCCGCGCGGAGCAGAAGTCGTAGGCATCGATCAGCCCCTCAAGCTCCTCGCGCGTGGAGGCGCCCAGACTGGCCGGGTGTGCGCTCAGGCTACCCTCGTTGTGATCGTCAATCGGTCCCAGGAAGTCGGGAATTCCGAACAGGCGCCCAAACCTTCGGACAAGGCGAAAGCTCTTGTAGGTGCATGGATAGTTGTAGCGCACGCGCGATTCGAGGTCCATCGAGTCTCCCTTCCTTGGTGTCGCTGCCATGTGCGCCCGTGCGGACGCCGAGCGTCGGCCGCCTTCCCTGGCATTCGTCCTAAAGCGAGGCCCAGAGCATTCCTACCTTGCTCCAGATTTTTTTGCATATGCGCACCGGCAGCCGGCGCAGCGGCTGGGCGCGAATCTTGCGCCAGACACGCCGCGGCAGCGATCCCGTCTTCTTGAAGTCCGTGCCGTGCTCCATGTTCAAGAAGAGGTTTCTTGCCTGCCGGCGAACTAGCTCGAACCAGTAATGGTTGAACGGGCCTTTCTGGGAGGTCAGCTCCATGTTGTTGTAAGTCGGCGTGTCGCCGAGACCATAACCGCCGCCGCGCTCGTAGTAAGGCTCGATCGGCTTCCAGATGATGATCTTGTAAAGGTCAAAGAGGACCACCGACAAGCCCATGAGCCAGCTATCGACATTGGATTGCCAGCCAAAGTTTTGGCACACTTCGATGAGGCGGACGCTGACTACCGGCGCCAAGTTGCCAAACGCGGTCACCCAGCGGCGGACCGCTGCTTCATTTTCATAAATGCCCGCGAATGTCTCGATGGCCGGGCGGACCGGCCCGAGGATCACAAACTCGTCCTGGACACTCAGGATCTCGGTAACGAACCCCGGCCTGGTGAAGAAAAAATCGTCGGCAGTCATTACACAGAATCGCGAGCGCGGGTCGCGCTGCGCAAACATGTATTCCTGGGCATGGTGCAGGTAGTGCCGGCCCTCGCCGCGCGACCACACGAACGTGCGAATGGTGAACGGGTATTGGGCGAAAAAGCTCTCCGACGGGCGGCAATCGTCGTCGTCCAGCTTGATCAGGACCTCGATCTGCTTTCGCTCCTCCGGAGTGGTGCAGGCAACGGTCGAATCGAGCAGCTTCTTGAGATTGGAATCGGGGTTATTGCTGGCTCGCGAGCAGAAGATGATGCTAATCATGTCCGTGACTCCTTCTCCGATGCCGGCAGGCTTCGCCTGCACAGGTGCGGCAGCACGAGCGCTATTCCGGCTGGCATCCTTGGCCGACAGTAGGGAGAGAAGTTTAAGTTGTCCCACTTTTTGGGTCAAGTTGTCTTGCGGCGCCGCCGACCTTGGCCGGTTACATCCGCATTGACAGGTTTTTCATTTTGCGGCAGATTGTCGGGAAAATATGGGGAGAGGTGCAATGAAAGCCTACATGGCCGATGTCTGGCGGTTTCGTCATTTCTGGCTTTCCCTCGTGCGCATGGACCTCCAGGCCCGTTACCGCCGGTCCGTGCTGGGCATCGGCTGGTCGCTGCTGCACCCGATTGCCACGACGGTGGTGCTCTGCGCGGTTTTCTATCAGATATTTCACATGCCCGTGCGCGAATACTTGCCTTTTCTGATGGCGGGCCTGGCGTGGTGGGGCTACGTTACCGGCGTGATCGGGCGCGGCTGCCAGTGTTTTGTGGAGGCGGAGTCGTACATCCGGCAGCACCCCGTGCCGATGGCGGTCTACCCCCTGCGCACGGCCCTGGGAGCGATGATCCATTTCCTGATCGCCCTCGCCGTGGTGTTGCTGCTGACCTGGTGCTTCCAGGGCTTCGCCAATCTGGCGGCACTCCCGGCTGTGCTAATCGGTCTGATGATTCTGCTGGTTTTTGGCTGGGCGGCGGGTGTCGTGGCCGGCTACGTCAACACCATCTTTCGCGATATTCAACACCTGACCGATATCGTCTTCCAGATCCTCTTTTACCTCACGCCTGTGATGTATCCGCCCGACATCCTGGTCCGATCAAACATGACCTGGGTCCTCACGATCAATCCGCTGACGCACCTGCTGAAGATCGTTCGCGATCCGCTGATTGCCGGGACGATCCCCTCGGTGCGGGCCTACGGAGCGGCCGCCGCGACAACACTTCTGCTGGTCGGTGTGGCCGCCCTGCTGCTCGGCCGGCTGCAACGCAAGGTGATCCTCTACCTGTAGGAGCGTCGAAAAGAAAGGGGTCTGACCCCTTGGCATTGGGATTTTAGGGGTCTGACCTCTTTCTTTTCGACGCTCCAAAAAAAAGGTGACGCGATGGCCCGAATTGACCTGGACCACGTCAGCATGACCTTCCGGGTGCGCGAGCAATACCAGATCACGCTCAAGGAATTCTTGCTCCGCGGCATGTACCGCCGCCTGCGCAATCCGCTCCTGAAGGTCCGCGCACTGCAAGATGTCTGCCTGCGTTTTGGCGACGGCGATCGGATCGGCATAATCGGCGGCAACGGCGCGGGCAAGAGCACCCTGCTGCGACTCCTCGCCGGCATTTATACGCCGACGCGCGGCCGACGCATCGTCGCGGGCCGCATCAGCTCGCTGTTTGAGCTGAGCCTTGGGTTCGAGATGGAGGCGAGCGGCCGGCAAAACATCGTCTACCGGGGTTACCTCCAGGGCGAGAGCCCGCGCGGCATTCGCGCCAAGATGCAGGAGATTGCCGACTTCAGCGAGCTGGGCAGGTTCCTGGATGTTCCCGTTCGTTACTACTCCGCCGGCATGATGGTCCGCCTCGCGTTCTCAATCGCCACGGCCATCGAGCCCGAGATCCTCCTCGTGGATGAAGTCCTGAGCGCCGGCGACATGGCCTTTCAAGACAAGGCGCAGAAACGCATGCGCGATATGATTGCGCGGGCCAAGATCATCGTGATTGTCAGCCACGACATGGGGTCGCTGCCCCGGCTGTGCGACACCGGCGTGTGGCTGGATCGAGGCCGCGTTCGCAAGGTCGGGCCGGTGCGGGAGGTCATCGCCGCTTATCGAGAACACGTGCAAGGCGCCCGCACATCGGAGAGTGACGCCGCCCGCGATGACCACGAGCCCGTACCCACGGGATTCGCCCAGCCGGCGCTCAGGTAAATCGTTGCATCCGCCGCCCGCCTGACTTAACTTGGGCTTGCAGGCACCAGGCGACCGAGGGCGAGCGATGAAGATGCTCTTGAGCGGTATCCTCGTCTTGTGGGTCGGCGGAATAGCCGTGGCGGCCCCACGGGAGATCGACCCTCAGCCCGTGGTCGCCGATCTCATTCTCACCAACGGCAAGATCTGGACCGTGAACAAGGCGCAGCCGGCCGCGGAGGCCGTGGCCATCTGGCGCGACCGGATCCTCGCGGTCGGCTCGTCGGCGGACTTGGGCCGGCTTGCCGGCCCAAGGACCCGAGTAATCGACCTTCGGGGCCGCCGGGTCGTGCCGGGCTTTCACGATAGCCACGTGCACCTCCTCGGATCGGGTCAGCGGCTCGGCGAAGTCGCCCTCAAGGACGCGCGCGACGAGACCGACTTCGGCGCACGCCTCCGCGCCTTTGATCGCAAGCTGCCGCGCGATCGCTGGCTGCTCGGCGGCGAGTGGGACCACGATCGGACCTTCGCAGGCAAGCTTCCTTCCGCCGCGCTGATCGACAAATACGTTCGCGACCGGCCGGTGTTCCTGCGCCGCTACGACGGCCACATGGCGGTGGTCAATAGCAAGGTGCTCAAGCTGGCGGGCATCACGGCCAAGACGCCGGACCCGGCCGGCGGCATCATCTACCGTAAGCCCAGCACGCAAGAGCCGACCGGACTGCTGCGCGACAACGCCATGAACCTCGTCGGCGAGCGGGGACTGATCCCGCCCCCAGCGGACGAGGAGATTGCCGTGGCCGTGCGCGCCGCCCTCGCCGAGGCCCGCCAGCTCGGCGTCACCAGCGTTCAAGATATGGATGGCAGCAGCCCGGCGACCCGGACGAAGCTCTTCCGCCTCTACCAGCGGATGAGTCGCGCGGGCCAGCTCACCGTGCGCGTCGACCTCTACTGGCCGCTCGCGGAGTGGCAGACCCTGGCAAGCCTGGGCCTGGCCCGGGAATTCGGCAACGACTGGATAAAGATCGGCGGACTGAAGGGGTTCGTGGACGGCTCGCTCGGCTCCAGCACGGCGAAGATGTTCGAGCCATTCGTGAACGAGCCCAACAGCACCGGCATATATGTGACGCCCCTCACCAGCTTGCGCGAGTCGATTCGCGCCGCCGACAAGGCGGGTCTTGCCGTCGCGGTGCACGCCATCGGCGATCGGGCCAACGCGGAGATCCTCGATATCTTCGAAGTCGTTGCCAAGGAAAACGGACCGCGCGACCGCCGCTTTCGCATCGAGCATGCCCAGCACTTGCGACCGCGCGACTACGCGCGTTTTCGCGCCCTCGGCGTCATCGCCTCGATGCAGCCATACCATATCATCGACGACGGTCGCTGGGCGGAGGGTCGCATCGGCAAGAAACGCTGCGCCTCTTCCTATGCGTGCCGCGCCCTGCTCGATGCCGGCGCCCGAGTGGCTTTCGGCTCGGACTGGTCGGTGGCGCCGCTCAGCCCGCTGCTGGGCATCGACGCCGCGGTGCGGCGCCGCACGCTCGACGGCAAAAACCCCGGAGGCTGGTTTCCCGAGCAGAAAATCACCGTTGCTGAGGCAATTGAAGCCTACACTCTCACCGCCGCCTATGCCGCGTTTCAAGAAAAAAAGCGTGGCTCCCTCATGCCCGGCAAGCTCGCCGACCTCGTGGTGCTGTCGCGTGATATTCTCGCGGAAAAGGAGCTGGCCAATGTCGGCTCGACTGAAGTCGTGATAACCATTGTCGGAGGCAAGATCGTTTACGAGCGAAAGAAATAACTAAGAGCCGGTGGCTTCGGGAGGGTGAGGCTCCTGCCGAGTCGGTTTTCTTGGGGTACGCGGCTCGGCAGGAGCCTCGCCCTCCCATTCTGCGACAGGCTTGTTGAACGAGGTTGCCATGCACTCGCAACTATGCGAAAGACTTCGCGCACACGTTCAGACGCTCGCCGCGGTGCCTCGGCCTCCGGGAACCGACGCCCACCGCGCTGCGGCTGCCTACATCCACAAGCATCTCGAGCAGGAGCGCTTCGCCGTCGAGGAGACCAGGTTCAGCGTCGGGGCACTCGCGGGCATCAACCTCGTTACCCGGCCTGTGCCCGATCGCCCCGAGCTGCCTCTCGTCATTGTCGGTGCGCATTACGATTCCATTCCATTCTCGCCCGGCGCTGACGACAACGCCTCGGCCGTCGCGGCCCTTCTCGAGCTGGCAAGGTGGATCGGCCCGCAATTGCCTTCGGGCAAGACTTCCGCTCGTTTACAACTGGTGGCGTACGATCTGGAAGAAAATGGACTCCTGGGCAGCCTCGTTCACAGCCGAGCGGTCCAACGGGCGGAAATCAACCTGCGCGGCATGATCTCCCTGGAAATGCTCGGTTACGCCAGTCAGAGGCGCGGCAGCCAGCGCTTGCCGCCCCACCTGGCCCATGTGTACCCCGACGTCGGCAACTTCATCGGTGTCGTCGGCAACGAGGTCTCCGCCGAGCTGCTGCGGACAGTGACCGAGGGCATGAAGAGCGTGGCCGAGCTGCCGGTCGAAAGCCTGGCGGTGCCGGGCAATGGCGAAGTCCTTCCCGAGGCGCGCCTCAGCGATCACGCGTCGTTCTGGGATAACGGCTTTCCAGCGCTCATGATCACCGACACCTCGTTTTTCCGCAACCCGCATTACCATCGGGAAAGCGACACGCCGGAGACCCTCGACTACGACTTCCTGGCGCGCGTGACGCAAGGCGTCTGCGCGGCCGTCTGGCGTCTGCTGGGCGGCGAGGAAGGCTAGTTTTCTTGATTCGCAAAATTCATCATGAATGAGTCAAGTCTTGCGGCGAGAGCCGCCGGGTGGGGCAGGCCGCTGGCCTGCCATGCGCTGGCGAAGCCTCGTTAGCTTAAACTACCCCCTTTTGCCTCAGCTCCGCCAGGCGATCGGCATTGAGCCCGAGCAGCTCCTGGAGCACCTCGTCGGTATGCTGGCCCAGCTCCGGCGGCGCCGTCGGCACGCGCAGGGTCGTGCCCGCGATGTGAAACGGCGGCCCGGCGAGATCGACCGGCTGTCCGTGCGAATCCGTGACGGTGATTTTCATTCCCCGCGCGGCCGCCTGCGGGTGCGCCAGGAGCTGCGCATGGTTCCAGACCGGGGCGTGGGGCACATCCACGGCCTGGAGCCGCTCTTGCCAGGCCTCGACGCCGTGGGTTTTCATGACGTCAACCAGCGTCGTTACCAGCACATCGCGATTCCGGACGCGCAGCGCGTTTGTGGCAAAGCGTGCATCGGCGCCGAGATCGGCACGGTCGGCCGCCGCGCAGAAGCGTTGCCATTGCCCGTCGTTGCCAATGGCGAGGATGAGCCAGTCGTCGGCCGTGACAAAGGCCTGGTACGGCACGATCTGCAAGTGCGCATTGCCCTGGCGGGGCGGCACCTGCCCGCTGGTGAGAAAGGCCTGCACGACGTTGACCTGGCACGCCACCGCGCAGTCCAGGAGAGCGAGATCGATGGCATAGCCGTGGCCCGAGCTGGCCCGCGCATGCAGACACGCGAGCACGGCCACGGCGGCGTATAGACCGGTGACGACATCGGCAATCGCGACGCCGACCTTGTACGGCGGGCCCTCGACCGGGCCGGTGATGCTCATCAGGCCGCTGAGCGCCTGGACGGCAAAATCGTAGCCGGGCAGGTCGGCGAGCGGTCCGGTTCGTCCATAGCCCGCGATGGAGCAGACGATCAGCCGGGGATTGATCGCCAGAAGCTTGTCGTGACCGAGCCCGAGCTTGCCGACGCTGGCGGCCCGAAAGTTTTCCAGCACGACGTCGGTCTGGCGCGCCAGGTCGTGGAAGATTCGCAGTCCCTCGTCCTGGCTCAGATCGAGCGTGATGGCCCGCTTGTTCCGATTGCAAGAAAGGTAATAGGCACTGAGCGGACCGGCGAACGGCGGCCCCCAGGCGCGCGTCTCGTCGCCGCTGCCAGGCCGCTCGACGTGAATGACTTCCGCCCCGAGGTCGCCGAGCGTTTGCCCGCAGAGCGGCCCGGCCAGCACGCGCGAGGCATCCAGAACGCGAACGCCCGCAAGCGGGCCATGGGGATCGGTTATCACGGGAGCTTCCCGGTCAAGTGAGCGGCTTCCTCCCAATTTGCGCTGCGCGCGATTGGGTTTGCGTCTGCAAATCCGCGCAAGCTCTCGCCAGGAGCCGCGTGCTCTGTTATTTTAGGAAGAGAGTGCGGTTACGCGACACGACTTAGAGCCTGTGGCAGAATTGGGAGGGCGAGGCTCCTGCCGAGCCGCGCACCTTAGAGCCTGTGCCAAGAAATAAGAGGGCGAGCTCCTGCCGAGCCGGTTTTTTTGGGGTGCGGGGCTCGGCAGGAGCCTCGCCCTCCCGAATCCTTTGTTTCTGCCAAAGGCTCTTAATCTTAGGGGCCGGCTGGAGGCGCGCCGACACATGCCTTCCGTCAATCAAGTTCTCGAGATCTACCAGGACCTGGCCGACTGGTACGAGCAGCGCGGCCAGGCCCAGCTTCGGGACCGCTTCCTGGTCCTCGCCGCCGACGCGGCCCTGACCGCCGGACGTGCGGACGAAGCGGAGCGGCTGCGCTCCCGCCTCTTGCAACAGAATCCCCACCACCTGCTCAAGCCATATGTCTCGCTGACCGAGGCGATTAAAGTGCCGGCGGTCCAGGACTACGTGGCCGACCTCCGGCGCAGCTATGCTCCCGAGGTGGCGGAGCAGCAGCTCCAGTCGCTGCGCGCCAACGCCGAGGTGTCGCCGCCGCGTGAAGCGCCGCCGCCGCCCCGCCCGATCGCGCCCAAGCCGCGCAGCCCCGAGCCGCCGCCCAAGGAGTCGCCCGACGTGCAGCTCTTCTATCCCGTCAAGGACGAGCACGACGATCAAATCCCGCACACCATGCCGATCCAGCGCAAGCGCGCCACCGGCGAGCCGCTCTTCAAGCAGGTAGCGCCCCCGCCGCCGCCCGCAGCCTCGCCGAAGCGCGCGCCCACCGCCGAGCCGGCGCACTCCCCGCGGGCACCGGTCAAGAAGCCGTCCCGCCCGCCCGCCGTCGCGCCGTTCCTGACCGAGCCGTTGCCGGCCGCCAGGGCCGCCTCAGCGGACAAGGACGACGAAGACCTGACGACCGGCTACTGGGTGGCCACGGTTCTCTATGTGGTGCTGTTGCTTGCCGGGCTGGGCCTGGCCTGCTATACGTTGGCAGGCCCATTCCTGCCGCGCGAGTGGTTTCCGTGAAGCTCACCGCTGAGAGGCTGCGAAGGAAACGGGAGGGCGAGGCTCCTGCCGAGCCTGGGCCAGGCTCGGCAGGAGCCTCGCCCTCCCAGGACTGAATCCTTGGATCCGTCTTCACTTCCCCAGCTTGGGTATCACCAGCACGGTACCTGGAGTCAAACGGTCCGGGCTCGCGAGCACATCCTGGTTATTGTTGAAGATTTCCACGAATTTCCGCTCGTCCTGGTAATAACGCTTGGCCAGGCTGAACAGCGTATCGCCTTCGGCAACGGTGTGCCGCTGGCCTGCGAACGCTGCCGGCTCGTTCTGGATCGCCGTCTTCGCCTGGATGGCGCGGGGCTGCCGCGCTCTCGCGGCCACCTGCTTGTTGGCGCTGACAGGCGCCTCCGCGGCGGTCTGGCCCGACGAGCCGTCCTTGCGGAAAAACACCACGGCAATCGCAATGACCAGTCCCACCCCGACTATCATTCCCAGCTTGGCGTCATTGGGCATGTTCAGGGCCTCCCGCTTGAGAAATGGAGGAAGGTCCATCCCCCAGAAGAGGACAAACCCTCCTTGGCAAGTATGACTCAGCGCCGCCGCGCAACGTGAAGGTCGTTGGCAGGATTCTCTCAAATAATTCAACCGCCCCAAGGTATTCACCGAGCGCATGGCGCGTCCGGCATTGCCGTCGAGGTCGGTGAATTGGCCACCTCTGTGGCTTGGTGTTCAATTCCGGCTATTAAGCAATTCCGGTCCTACGATATAATCCGGCTTTCCACGGGGCAGGACGCCCCCTTCGCCGAGCACGGATTCGCGAAAGGACGTGGAACATGCGCGTGTGTCTATTCGAGGATCGCGACGTCCTGCGTCTCGAGCCACTTACCTACACCCGGCCCGCCTTCGACCTTCTCTGCGGCCGGACATCGCTGGGCGACAGACAGCTCGCACATTTCGGGGCCGGGCACGACGTCGGCTGTCTCGTGCGGCCCCTTCTCGCCGACCTCGTCGGCATGACGCACCCCGGCCGGCGCGTGAACGACCTGGCCTGGCTGCGTGCCGACGCCGCAATTCTTGTTAACAGCCGCTGGTTGCCGCCCACCGCGCCGGCCGCCGACCTGTCCTCTCCATGTGTGGCTACTATCGGCGACGACGTCGCTTATGCCGTGGTCGGTCCTGAGCAGCTCACCTACTGCTCGGCGAACACCCTCGAAGACTGCCTGGAGACCTGGAAGCAGACGATGCCGCGCCGGCCCGCGCCCGGCCGAATGATCTCTTATCTCTGGGACCTGGTTCAAGGCAATGGCGAGCAGATCCGCGCGGATTTTCGGCCATCGCCCACGTCCGCGGGCGCGCTGTTCGACGGTGCGGCCCTGGTTGGGCCCCGCGACCTGCTCCAGGTTGATGCGACCGCGCGGATTGAGCCGCTGGTGGCCATCGACACAACCGGCGGCCCGGTGGTTGTCGATCGGCAGGCCACGCTTGCCGCCTTCAGCCGGTTGGAAGGCCCCTGCTACGTCGGTCCAGGCTCCCATGTCCTGGGCGCCAAGATCCGCCCCGGCACGACGCTCGGTCCCTGCTGCCGGATTGGCGGCGAGGTCGAGGCGACCATTGTGCAGGGCTACAGCAACAAATATCACGACGGCTTCCTGGGCCATGCCTACGTCGGCGCCTGGGTCAACCTTGGCGCGGGTACCAGCAACAGCGATCTCCGCAACGACTATGGCGAAGTGAGTGTCACGGTCAACGGCCGGCGTGTGGCCTCGGGGCTCACCAAGGTCGGTTGCTTTGTCGGCGACCACGCCAAGACGGGCCTGGGCACGCTCCTCAACACGGGCTCGAACATCGGCATCTTCGCCAACCTCCTCCCTTCCGGCACGCTCTTGCCCAAGCACGTGCCCCCCTTCGCGAGCTGGTGGAACGGCGCCCTCGCCGACCGCGCCGACCTGACTGAGCTGCTGCGCACCGCGGCCATCGTGACACAGCGGCGCGGTGTCCCATTCACCGAGACACATGCCGCGCTCTTTCGAGCCCTGTTCGATCACACCGCCGCCCAGCGCCGCCAGGTCCTCCGCGAGGCCGAGCAGCGCCGCTTACGGCGAACCGCCTGATTTGCTTCCCTCTCCCGGTACTCCGGGAGAAAGGTTGGGGGTGAGGGCGCATTTGCCCCCCCTCTCCCGGTACTCCGGGAGAGGGGTTGGGGATGAGGGTCCCGCCATTTGACACCACGGCAAGAACAACCTACCTTTTGTAAGGGTTGTACCGCTTTCCCGCACCGGCACCGTCATGCCTTCGTCAAGCTCCTCATTCCTGACCGACAGCCGCTCTCCTCCCAAGCTGGAGCGACGGGCCTTCGTGCGCTATCCGGCCAGCCAACAATCGGCGTGCGCGGCCGAAGGGAATGAGTCGTACAGGTGCCGGTGGGCCCAGATGATCAACATCTCCCGCGGCGGCGTCGGCCTGGTCCTGCCCCGGCATTTCGAGTGCGGCATACCCTTCTCCATTCTCGTCAAGAGCCCGCTCAACGACATGCTCTACGAGCTGCAGGCTCGTGTAATCGATTCCACCGTGCGCGACGACGGCACCTGGCTCGTCGGCTGTGAGTTCTTCATCCCCCTCCGCGAAGACCAGCTCGAAGCTCTTTTGAGCTAAGTCATCGCTGGCAATTGTCATTTTTTCCGCTGCGTGACCGGTCTTTCGCCTTCATGCCGCACCACGGGCGCGGTATGCTGCGTTGCATGAAGGTGCGGGAGATCCTTAGGCAGATAAGGGCGGACGGATGGTATCAGGTTCCCGCCCGCGGCGGCCACCGTCAATTCAAGCATCCCACAAAGCCGGGGCGGGTCACGGTATCTGGCAAGCCTAGCCACGATTTACCGCCTGGCACCCTGATCAGCATTCTCAAACAGGCGGGATTGCGGCCCGGAGAATAACATGAAGAAGTATGCCATTGTCGTCGAGCGTGCGCAAGCGAACTTCGCAGCCTATGTCCCCGATCTCCCGGGCTGTGTCGCGACCGGGGACACGGTCGAGCAAACCGAGCGCCTCCTGCGCGAGGCAATCTCTGTGCATGTCGCCGGCCTGCGCGAAGACGGCTTACCCGTTCCCGAGCCGTCCAGTGTCGTGGATTACCTGGAGGTCTCCGTCTGACACGTGGGCGTCCTGGGAAAAACTCCACGGCGCGAACATTTCTCCCCAGCCGCCTGTCTTCGTTGAATCGAGGCAGCCTGATCGGGACCTGGAGATTCCGAGTGGAAAGCCTGGAGACGATCGAATCGACCTCCCCCGTCCCCGAGGCCGCCGTCGCGCCGCCGCCTCCACTCGCTCCGCCCCCGCCCACTCCCGGCGGCAGCCGCGAGCTGCTGGCACTCGCCGCGCCCCTCATCGTTAGCCAGAGCTTCATGACCGTCCAGGTGTTCGTGGACACGGTACTCCTGGCCTGGCACGACCCCCTGGAGATGGCAGCGTCCTTCCCCGCCGTGATGTGGTACTGGCTCGCCTTCGGCGTCCTCCAGGTAACGGCCGGCTATACCTCCACCTTTGTTGCCCAATACACCGGGGCGGGCCGCCCGCGCCGCGTCGGGCCCGCCGTCTGGCAAGGCATTCATTTCGCCGTGCTGGCCGGCCTGCTGTTTCTCTTCCTCGTGCCGCTTGCCCCGCTCGTGATCGCCGTCGGCGGGCACAGCGCGGCCTTGCAGGAGCTGGAGACAACTTACTTGCAGTGCCTCTGCTTCGCCGCTCTGCCGATGCTGGTCATGGGGGCGGTCAACGGCTTCTTCTCCGGTCGCGGCCAGACCTGGACCGTCCTCGGTATCGAAGCCTTTGGGACCGCCGTCAACGTCGTCCTGGCACTGGTGCTGATCTTCGGCCGCGCCGGTTTTCCGGAGATGGGCATTGCGGGCGCCGGCTGGGCGACCGTGGCCGGCTCGTGGGCCTCCGCACTACTGGCCGTGGGCCTCTTCCTGCGCCAGCGCTACCGCGCCGACTTCGCCACCGGCTCTGGCTGGCGGCCCGAGCGTGCCCTGTTCCGCCGGCTGATGAAGTACGGCGGGCCGGCCGGGGCCCAGGTCTTCCTGGACGTCCTCGTGTTCAACCTCTTCGTTCAGATGGTCGGCCAGCTCGGCGAGGCCGAAATGGGCGCAACCACCCTCACCGTGAGACTAAACATGATCGCCTTCTTGCCGATGATGGGTCTGGGGCAGGCGATCTGCATTCTGGTCGGCCAGCGGCTGGGCGCGGACCGTCCGGACCTGGCCCAGAAGACCACCTACACGGGCCTCGGATGGATGTTCGGCTACATGTCCATCGTCGCCGCCATCTACCTCTTGCTGCCCGGCACCCTCGTTGCCGTATTCGAGGGCGGCCGCGACCCCGAAGCGTTCGCCGCCGTGGCGGCGGTCGTTCCCGGCCTGCTCCTCTGCGTGGCTGTCTACTCCCTGGTGGACGCGGTGAACCTGACGTTCGCTTTCGCGCTGCGCGGCGCGGGCGACACGCGCTTCGTGACCCTGGCGACGTTCTGCCTGGCCTGGCCGGTCATGGTGGTGCCGACTTACTTGGTGGTTCGCGCGGGCGGAAGTGTTTACCTGGTCTGGTGTTTCGTGACGGTCCACATCTTCGCGATGTCCATTTGCTTCTTCCTCCGCTTCCGCACCGGGAAATGGAAAACCATGAGGGTCATCGAGCGCCTCCATGGCGAGCCGGGAGCGTGAACACACAACGCCCGCCACTTTGTTATGATTCGTCTCATGAACGAATCATCCGCCGACGAGCCGTCGAGACACGAGCGGCACAGCGACCTGGCGGGGCGCGACGTGCCCGCCGAGGACTCGCCCGTGCCCGCGGGACCGGCGACCCTGCCGCACGGTGCCCGACCGTGGCACGAGCCCGACCGCCTCGTCCTCCGCCCGTACGTTAGCTTCGGCTGCGCGCTCCTCTTCATGATCGTCGCTACAGGCCTGGCCGTCGCATGGATCTTTTTGGTCGCGGAGAGACCGGTTGTCCCGCTGGTGCTCGCGTGCGTGCTCGTTCCGTGGTTCCTGATTTGCGCGTGGTTTCTATACCGCCAGACCATCCTGCCCCGCCTCACATTCGACCGGGAGGCGGGCCTGCTGATGCTGGGATGGAAGGGCCTGCGCGGGCGCCGACCTCTGTCGTCGGTTATCGGCGTCCAGGTGATGCAGACGCGCAAGCAGTTCGGCGGCCCGGAGCTTAACATCCCCGCCCTCAACATGTACCAGCTGAACCTGATCCTCGATGACCCCGCCGAGCGACGCCTTAACGTCCTGACCTGCGACCCTTTGACGGCACGGGCCAAAGCGCGACTGATCGCGGACTTTCTCGGCGTGCCGGTGCTCGACCGTGGCGGCCCGCCGCCCGCCGCCACCGCGCCCGGTGCCGCTGAACCGATGACGGCCGACCCGACCCTGGCCGAGCCTGCGCTGGTTCCGTCGCCGGTGGTCACCGAGCCTGCGCCCGACGTCCTTCTCATCCGCCCGCGCCTTCTCCCTACCCTGTCCGAGCTTCGCGGAATGGGCCTGATGGGTGTGGTGGTCCTGCTCGCGCTGGCCGCCCAACACGGCTTGGCCGACTGGTACTGGTATATTGTGGCGGTCGTAGCGGCGGCGTTGTGCTTTCCGCGCCTGCTGCTCGTCACTGTGGGCCAACGGGCCCGTTTTGACCGCGCACGCGGCCTGCTGACACTGGGCTGGCGCGGCCGCCGCGAACGGCCGCTCGCCTCCGTAAAGGCCGTCGAGATCGTCAACGGGCTGGACTACCAGTTGAACCTTCTGCCCGCCGACGCAAGCCACCTTCGGCTGAACCTCATCACGGACACGGATGCGGCGCTGGTGCGGCGGGCGGCGGAGCGGGTCGCGACGTTCCTCGGCGTACCGCTGTTGGGCGCCAGAAGGCAGGCCGCCGCGGCCCATCTCGGTGGCGTGAAGGCGGTCGACCCCTTGGAGGACTTGAACCGGCTGCCGTTGCCGCCAGGACGCGCGACCATCCGCGGCCCGGCGTGCGCTGTGGCCAAGGGCGAGGACGTCGTAATGCTCCTGCCGCGCTCGCGCCTGTCGGGCAGGTTCCTATCCTCGTTGATCTGGATTGGTCTAGCGCTCTACCTGGTCTGGCTCGCGGCACCGGCGGGCTTCGGCCAGCAGGCGATCTGGCTGACGCTCGTGCTGTTGAGCGGCATCTCTCAATTTGCCTTGCGCCGCCTGCTCCTCTACGGGTGGCATTTCGACCGGCAGGCTGGGCTACTGACGGTGGGCTGGGTCGGCCTCAAGGAAACATATCCGCTGGAGAAGGTTCTGGCCGTGCAGCTCATCCCGGGCGGACTTGTTGATAAGGCCCCCGGCTCACTCCGGCGCGGCGGGGAGCGCGTCGCCTATCAGCTCAATCTGGTGATGGCCGACGCCTACCAGGATCGGCTTAACCTCACCAATGACCCCGACCTGGCATGGACCCGCCAGACAGGCCAGCAGCTCGCGGACTTCCTCGGCGTCCCCCTGATCGACCAGATCGCGGACGATAACTGATCCAAGCGGAGAGGGCGGGATTCGAACCCGCGGTGGGATTTGACCCCCACGCCGCTTTAGCAAAGCGGTGCTATCGGCCACTCAGCCACCTCTCCGGGATGTTGCGAAAGTTATCCGGGCTTGCATCTTTCGCCCCGGCCCATTTTGCCAAGATACTCAAGTGCGCGATCGAGGGCAAGACTTCCGGCGTTAGTGCGCTGGCCTGGCCCCACTTCCCCCAGCTCGCCTGGAATGACCAGTCCCGCCCGCCGCCTCGCCGCCAGCGGGTCGGCGTTGACCCCATTTCCCACGGCGGCTATAGTTCGGCCATCATCTCGGACCATCACCTCCCGTGACAGGTTTGCCTATTCCATTCCTCGCGCGGGCCGACCTCATGAGTCGCAAATCCATCCTCCTTGGCGTGGCCTTCATCGCAGCGGTCCTGGTCTTCGTCGGCGTGACTCTCGGCGTGCTCGTGAAGCACGAGCCGAGCTTCTATCGCCGCAGCGCGTTGCCGCCGGGCCCGATTCGCTCACTCCATTCCGAGGCCTTCGAGAGCGAGACCAGGATGCTCTGGAGCAGCCTTGCCGATCGATCGCCCAAATGGTTTGCGACCTTCACGGACGCCCAGATCAACAGCTACTTCGAAGAGCAGCTCATGCGCAACCGCACCTATCGCGATTTCCTTCCCAAGGGCGCCTCGGCCCCGCGCGTCGCCATAGAATCCGAGAAGATCAGGTTGGCGTTTCGGTATGGCCACGGGGCCTTGAGCAGCGTCATTTCCATCGACCTGCGCGTGTGGCTCGCGAAAAACGAGCCGAATGTGGTCTGCCTCGAGCTGCAAGGGCTACACGCCGGGGCCTTGCCGATCTCCGCGCAATCGCTGCTCGACCAGGTGACCGCCGCGTGCCAGCGCAAGCACATCGCCGTGAAGTGGTACCGCCGCAACGGCAATCCGGTGGCGCTCTTGCGGTTTCAAAGCGAAGGCTCCCGGCCCGGCGTCCAGCTCTCCAACCTGGAGCTGCGCCAGGGCATGCTCGTCCTTTCCGGGAGCTGCATCCAGCCCGGCGCAATCAGCCCATCAGCGAACTAAGAGCCCATTCCAAAAGCCCTTGCCGAACCGGAATGTGGGGCAGGCCGCTGGCCTGCCGTGAGTTTGCGGGCAGGCCAGCGGCCTGCCCCACCTCCGGTCTACATCTCCAGCGCCCACTCGTCGCCTTCTACCCTCGCGAGCGTCGCGGGCCCTTTCAGTTTCTCCCCCTCGAGCACAAGCCGGCCGGACGCATCGGCGTCGGCCGGATCGTGCATTTCCCAGCGGTATGTGCCGCTATCCCACCGTCGCACCCGCCCGCGCTCGCCGCCGACCGGCCCCTCGTAGTCCAAATACATACGCCGATGGTCGAGCGCCTGCTCCGCGCGCACGCTCTGACCAGGCGCGGGAGGCGCGCCGAGACGCCAGGTCCGCAGCACCGCCCCGCACTCGAGCATCAGGTCCCAGTGCAGCGCGGGAAAATCGTGCTCGAGAATAACGAACCGCCGCATATCTCACCTCGCCCCCTCGCCCAGCCCGCTTGCCGTTGCGCGCCCGCAGCCTCCTGAAAACAGTTTATCACCCTCAAGCCGATCTCTCCCACGTCCCTTTGCTCTCAACACCGCCCCGCGTAGAAAACCCTAGGTGAACTCCAACCTCGGAGACGACAAGCCATGAAAGCCGTCTTTCTGGAAACGACCGGCAAGCCCGACGTGCTTCGCTACGGGGACCTTCCGACGCCGGCGCCGCAGGCAGGCGAGGTCCTCGTCCGCGTCGGCGCCGTCGCGCTCAACCCCATCGACCTCTACCTGCGCGCGGGCACCATCCCCATGCCCATTCCCAGGCCGTACATCCCCGGCTGCGACCTTGCCGGCACTGTGGAAAAAATCGGATCCGGCGTGAAGTCGCTCAAGCCGGGTGACCGGGTCTGGGGGTCGAACCAGGGCCTCTTCGGC